>Ga0307514_10000807_pt1 | contig 50996 bp, 56 predicted proteins | sample 16_EM_MG_FD_203088 | JGI IMG/M metagenome (GOLD analysis project Ga0307514, IMG submission 203088) | Populus trichocarpa ectomycorrhiza microbial communities from riparian zone in the Pacific Northwest, United States - 16_EM | ecosystem: Host-associated > Plants > Roots > Unclassified | place... | reverse complement strand
TGCCTCTCCCTGTGTATTTGCTCGAAGTCGCTTTTGATTGTGACTGGGTCCAGGTGGTGTTGTCTTCCGTTTAAGATTGAAAGTACCAGATGGCGCTGCAGAAACACCATTGTTTGTGCATTGAACTTCATCATTTCGCTGGGCTGAAGGTACATAGTTGCGCTGGGCTGAATGTATGTAGTTGCGCTGGGCTGAATGCGCGTAATTGCACTGGGCTGAATGCAATTAGTTGCATTGATTAAATTCAGCTGGATATGGCCAGCTGAGTACGCATACATCCGTGGGCATATATGCGTGCAGAGCATTCACCGAGTGTACACTCCGTGAATGGACTGGTCCATTCACGGAGGTGGGGTGCAGGGGTACACTCAGCGAAAGAACCAGTCCAGTCACGGAGGGTGGGGCTCCGTGAATGGACCGGTCTCTCCGCGGAGGGACATCCTCCGTGACTGGACTAGAACATTATTTCCCTTCTCCACATCTATGGCACTTGATGCCCTGGCCCTTCTGACTCAGAATTTCACCCTTCGAATTGTCGGCCTTTGAACTCGGAGGTCAACCAAGGCCCTTGTTCGACACAAATAAGGCGGCACCAGGAGTGAGGCCTTTGGCTCTGCCGTGCGTGGCTTCTAACGATAATCGGTGCATGATGACATTTGCAACCATATCAGCTTTCTCGGTGTGCCTGTGCGTCAGAGCAAAGGTTCGCTACTCGTCGGTATTAGGGAGGTTCGACATGATATAGAACTTTCGCGAAGCATCGTCGATGGGGATGTTGCGGATCGCAAGGTCATTGATGATTTTCTCCTGTGCCATGATCCATGCAGAGACAGATGGGTACAGTTCGAGTTTGCAGTCGGTTAGCTTTGCGATCTCATATCGTCCATCAAGCTTGATGACCTTTTGAAAATCAGACCGAATTGCCTCCCACAGTACGTCCGGATGATCAAATTAATCACCGTTGTACCGGCTGCGGATGGACGGCTCCGGGAGCACGTAGATCGTACCATTCGCCTTTTCGTAGTTGTTGCAGTACACCCGCAAGTCTCGGAGAAAGTTATCGAACCGTGTGAGATACGAAGAGTCGGGCGATTGGGACTGAAAGTCGTACGGTGGATCGAAGGGGTTTGGAGATGTATGAGCGGTAGTTGATACTACTGCTGCTGGTGCTGCCGGCGGACGGGGTATAATCTCCGAACCATCAACCACTCGCCAGACATTGAGATGCTTCAGGAGATCCTTAGTCTCTGCTACCCAAGTGCGGTAGTTATGCTCATTGAGTTTAGAGATCGAGGTCGAGATCGCCATGTCGAATGAGGGAAAGGGAAGTAATAGAAGGTAAAAAGACCAGGAATACAGGAATAGAAACAATAGGGGGACAATGAAAACTCTACTAATAGATGTCGATTCCAGACTCAAAGTGGAGGAGGAAAATTAAAAGTCTACCTGAAGGAAAGCGGCGGGGTTCAGAAACGATAAAACCCTACAAATAGGTGTTGATTTCAAACGATGAAAATTCTACTAATAGATATCGATTCAGTTGAACAGAAAGCGCCGGGCTCATAACTTGTTGAGACTGTTGAAACTCGTGCGTTGATTGACTTGATTAATTAGATACAGGTCCAAGTGCGTGTATATATACACACAAGAAACAAACTTTTACCAGACACTTTCGCCGACAAGCAGTCATATTCGCCGACAGTGTGAACCTTAAGAGCATGCTCAGGATGGCGGTTACTTTTGCCGACGTTGAGAGCTTTCCGTCGCCAGCCATGCCGCTAGTCACTCCTGCCTCTGCCATATTCATATCTCTCTCAATCTCAATCGGTGACTCTCCGATTGTCCCTCCAACAGGACTCCCACCGATTGTCCCTCCAACAGGACTCCCACCCACTTGGGTCGCCATCGTTGCTGGTTGATTGGTCGTCGCGTCACGTCGATCGCGCGCGCGTTCTGCAGTTGCCGGGCCGGGCCTCCTCCAATCGTCCAGAGGTGCTGGAAGTGCCGTTCCGGGGTCAATTCGATGCTAGAAATTGGATGCCGGTGTCCGCTTGTCGATCACTATCGTGGTTGCTGAGTTGTTTCGCCGTTTCTGTTTTCGCCAAGACTTTTTGGTGATGAGTTGTGGCCGTTCCTGATGTTGCTGTTGATGGTGGCTCTGCTGATGCCCCCCGTGCCCTGTTGCTGCTGGTGTTGTTGCTGCTGAAACTGTTGTAGCGGGCCTTGTTGCTGCTGACCTCCCAGCATGGCCCAGGGGATCATATTCCGATGTACCGTTATAGCAACTCCTGGCGAAACCTGGACCTGCGCATATTCAGCTCCACTTTGGATGCCAAACTTTACCAACTGGTCAATGAACCTGTATAGGTTTTCTTCCCAGCCCAGACGCGCAAACAGTCCTGGGTAATGGACATGAACTTGTAAATTATCACTACATACGTAAAATTTGTCAGCATTATAGACTCTGTATCCGGTCCTTACTTCCTACAGTTTGCAAATCATTTTCTTTTTGCTGGAATTGTGCGCGAGGATGCACCCATAAAACTGAATATCTAGGATCTAATCTCACTGGTGGCCAAAGTATATTCTCACAAGACTTGGGCAGTTTAACACCTTTTTTCTCTCTAATACCGGCTTCTCCAAAAATCTGAGCTTTTGATTTAACCACAATAAAAGTTGTGAAATGGTGGCCAACGTTGTGGAATTGAGGTGATATTGTGTCGCGGAGGTCAAAGTGTGAACGTCGGTTGATGTTGAGGACACGTTTTTTAAGGTGATTGTTGATTCGTGTTGTTACTATATGGAAGGGGAGAACCGTGTGAATAGCCTAAGGTACAGAGAGGAGAGAGAAGGAGAGAGGCGCGACAAATATACAAGGGTAGTTGGGTGCCTTATGCCCTACCGGCCGCGTGCCTTGACATCGGCTCAGCTGAAGCTCAGCTCGGTTAAGTCCATGCCAACAGGTGTCACATGGGGCATCGGCAAAAATGCAAATCGACTATAGACTGCGCTACGCGCACACTCGCAGCTCATGACAAGCTTCCCGTGGATCCCTGCACGACGCGTAGTCTATAGTCATCCATAGTCGATTCATAGACATGTGTGTGTGGGCTAATGGAACTATGTATGCCTGGCAGTCGCCGATCAATGGAGATGGATCTATGCCAGTCTTTACTGCCGGCATGCTTCGCTGGTACACAACACACTATGGGTACTATCATTGAGAGCACTCTTGAGAGCCCGCCTAAGAGCCTGCTTGAGAGCCTGCTTAAGATAGCCGCGTCTCAGAGGTTAGGTACACTCCACGGAGTAACATCCTCTGTGAATGGACTGGACCAAGTGTTCAAGGGTGGCATCAGCATACCCGAAGATATACCGAGGTACTCAATTTATATGCCGTCTTTCCCCTTCTCTCTTCTCTCTATATCTTCGTCTATGCACACGGTTCTCCCCATATCGCCATATTACGTGTAAAGGAAGATAATTGACTGTATTCAGTAAGAATGATCATCTTAGCTCCCGTGTACATCCATGTGAGAGGACCCATAGTTGTGTGTGTATCCAGAGTGTTTGAATTAAAGTCGGCTGTCACATTTCGCTACCCACACGTATTAGTCCCCAACCAGCTACTCTTTGCTCATATTTTGACTCCATCTTCTATTCACTACTTCTTTCATTCCTACAATCCTCTCTAATTCCCTTCAACTGATTTATGAGATTTGCACGGTATTATCGTTCGGTCTGGTACTAACGAATCTGCTTATTGGTTTTGTCCCTACAGTCTTGATATACGGTCATATATCTGCTCAACCAAGCATACTAGTTATAACCGCTCAAAGTTTTTGCAGTCATTATCTGCTGGTTGTATCTATGTCCCAGACAGTCCTCTATACGACCCTGATCTTCTTTGGCGGCATCGCCATATGTCTCATTGGAAGAGCATTCATTGGCTGGCTCGCCCAAGTTTGCTCAAGACCTCGCCGTGAGGTTCTAGAAGGTTCTGAATCCGACGAGGAAGAATGGCTAGGCATCATTGGCTGGTGTGTGAGCTTGTGGAAACGACAACGTGAGGTTAATAATACTGCTGAAACCGCCCCAGAACAACGAGCTGGCCATGTTGGTTGGTTTTTGAATCCATTCAAACGACAGCGTGAAGGTCAGGACGCAGCCCAACCTGCCCCAGAAAATCATGCACCTCTCCCTCAACAGGCCCAGGACTTGCCCAGTCGAGCACGCGAGGTTCCTGGTGCTGATAATTCGGTCCCAGAAGAACAAGCTACTACATTTCAACGATTCTTGGGCATATTTCTGCGACAACGTGAAGTTCCAGACGTCCCCGAACCAATCCCAGAAGCACGAGCAGCTCTATCTATCTCTCAACGGTTCTTCGACTTGTTCAGTCGCCATCAGGCCCCAGTCCCCGTTGCACCAATTGCTATTCCACCTCCTACTGTCCCGACTGATGATGAATCACTACCTCCTTATGAAGAAGGCGAACGTCCGCCAGCCTACGACTACGACGGTCTCGGACTAATGGAGCGTCTGGAGCAAGGGCTGATTAATGAGTTCGGCCGACCAGAACCGGGAGTCAATTCTGACGAGGGATCTCCGGGGATATTTCGTCGCTCTGAGTGGCTGAGGAGCACAGTTTTGGGCATCGATGGGGACTTCGATTCGGAACCGAACTCTGCGGTGGACTTTGAGCAGCGGTGTGGAATTACTAGTGCTTCGGCATTTACGGAAGATTTGGATTAGGATTAGACTTTGGATGATTGGTATGGAGGGATTATATTGCTATTTGTGCGTTTGTTTGAGTCCTTGAGATTGAGAATTGTGATTGGGATGTCGTTTGTGAACGGCTGAGTGATTGATTGGTATATGAAGAGCTGGACTTGTTTGTTTTATTTTATCTATCATTATTAAAAGATCAACTTTGTATAAAGTTGTGTAAGATTGCAATGTTTTTAAGGCTACACTATCTGCAGCAACGACGCCTGCTAGCTACGAATGTTTCAAAGAGCCAACATCAGTTCCTTCATTCATTTCGACAGAAATTGAGTTAATTCAGTGATCCGCATCTTCAAAGAATCTTTTAATCACGCTAAATTGGAGATTATCTCCCAATCATTGGGCCGTATGTATTTTTCTCACCTTTTCAAACATTAACAGTGCAGGCCAAACCGTTAATAAGATAGAAGCTCCGGATCATGCGCACAAAATAAAGGAACACACCAGTCCGTCAAATATATTAAATGATAGAGCTTAGTTATTGTAGTAGTCATTTCTTGAGCAACAAATCATTTGGCACAAAAGCTATACGGCCCATGCTCACCAAGCTTTATTCATCTACCGTTAACAGCCGCTAATAACCAATGAACAACAGTATAACGATCTGCATCAATAACTAAGCGGATAATCCACCGATCCACGCAACATCCAATATAAATCAATGTTGCCAATCGCAACTAAGAGAGCGTCATCAAGCCACCTCACTATCGAGTTCGTCAAGTTCCACAGTGTCCGGTTCATCGTGCACGCGAATCCTCTTGAACCCGGCCGCACGAAATCTCTCAAACAAACCACCGAACCAGATTCCGCGATTGATATTCCGACATGTGTAGTATATGCTGATGGTGGCAAGGCAGGCGAAAAAGAAAGCTGAGCACCCAAATATTCCACAGAAAGCATAGAACATCGGCCCCGGGGGACAAGCAGAGCGGATTGCGTAGATCGAGATAGTTGGCACTTTGGAAGGGCTGAGTATTAGCATGCCGAAGATAATGTGTGGGAGGAGTAGAGTAATAATTACTGGCGTCAAGATGTTGGTTGGGCGGAGACAGCAAGAAGTGAAGGTTCGAAAATGATCAATTTAGGAACGTTGAGGTTAGTGTCTATGCAGTCACTACGAACGGTGGAGGTGTCTGTCAGGTTAGCAGGTGCCGATCACCATAATAATTTAACCCGACCCAACACCGGCATCACCAACCGACTACAACCAGATATGCCCTTCAATACAGGAACCGATCGAGGACAAACTACTCCGGAGGAGCAACTCAGAATAATTGAGCTGCATTTGCAAGGCCATTCCGATTTTGAAATTATAAGGAGAGTCAGATTTTCAATTTCAACCTACGCTTTGCATCAAATCATCAACAGGTGGTGGGATGAACAACGAGTCAAAAACGGTCCTAGATACAGCCGACAGCCGATCATCCCCATGCATAGATTGAAGCTGAGCGAGATCCGTACTGCAAGTGTAGAGCTTACCACAACATCATCATCGGTACAACAAACGATTTCTTCTAGCCTCAGCGCCACATATTTTAAACAACGTCACAATGCAACGAGAATCTCCCGCAATCTACCACCCGAAATCAGGCTGCGGATCTTCACATCGTTGCTTGACTTTCCGTCTGCGGCTGCACTTGCAAACACCTCCCGCATGTTCAACATCACGTTCAGGAACCACGCCGCACAAATCCTGTTTTCCATTTTACGAAGTAATCCCCGCTGGCAGGGGAATACGATGAACTTCTTCAGCCTCGCAGTAGATCTATGCCACTCTAAACCGCAACCAAACCAGGCGGCAGTCACACTGGCGAAAATCTGTTGGTGTTTCTGTAGCAAGTTGTATATCAGTCGAGCTAATTACAAACGTCGGCTATTCCCAGGTTCGCTGATTAGATCTATTCTAGTCGACGCAGACACCGTCACCCTAACGGCAAAGAACGTCCTCCGAAAACTTACAGTGCCATTGAAAGACCATCGTCGACATGACCCTTTACCCTGGTCCCAATATTCTTACGACCTAATGAGACGTTCAATCTACAACTTATGGATTTGCCACAACAGTGGCCAGTTACCTGGAAACACCCTCACCATGGCCTTGAAGGACTACCTGTTTGATACCAGGTGGAGGGATGGTGGTCATTCTCATCCCGCTGGAACGCGGGGCTTTGCTGATATATGTCGTGGGAGGGAGGGGATAATATATTCAGAATTGTATTCCCTGTGCAAGATGCAGTTTTATATTCACAGCAGTCTGGGCTCTCATTAAATTGAAGAATCGGACTGATCGATTAAGAGAGTTGATAGGAGGGCTTTGCTAAAACCGTTTCATTTAGGCTGAGGTTGGAGTAGTTTGGACCATGGTGTTCGAGTATAAATTAGCATGTGAGCGGCGGTTAGTGTCGTCAGAATCTTTGTTTACCAGGAAGAGTATATTAATGACGAAACCCACTCTGGAAGTTTTAGCCAGATACTATTGGTTTGCTCCAGGCTAGAGTCGTCTACAACGGCATCAATACACGTCTTTAACTACTACAAAGTCCCACCAGAAGTTGCAGCATCCAACACTTTATTCATCCTCACCCTGGGTCCAAAAAGGAGCCCCGATTGATTTCATGACACTTGTTCCCACCATGTGCGAACAGGAAGAAGGCAAATTCTGGTAATAGCAATCGGTACGTTCTTTATGTGCTGAAAGTGGACACTTTCCAAAAATGCCAACGCCAAACTCCACATCAATCTATATAATCAATTACCGTGTGAGGGTCCTTGAGTACTGGTAATGAAATCAAAGAAAGAGATAATATTGGCATTGAAGAGCAAGAGAACGATAATGCAGAGTTTTGAGGCGCAGATAGATCATTGTGGAGGCCGATATCGCCTTACCGGAATGCAAATAGGTGGAGGTTCAGTGATAAATCAACGGAAATACCTTTATGCTTCCGCAATGTTTACACTGGCATTAAAACATGCCTTGTAGCATAGCGGCCGAGTTCTCCTACTCCGCATCATTAGGGGTCAGGTTCGACCTGGCGGTGCGTTTCTTAGCTTCCATCAGGTACTTTAACAAAAACTTACAGCCCAAGGTAGTTTTGATTCAATTGTTTGTGCTTTTTGTGAATTGATTGATTGTCTAAGTCTAAGTCTAAGATGACACGTAGTCAATGCAGAACGTAAACACAATTAGTCACAACGAACCCTAACCCCGGTTTATTCCGACATGTAGTATGAGTTTTACAGTTCCGATATATGCCATTGAATAATCGATTTTGTATACTGATCCATCCACCCTGCATTCATAGCCAACGGTAATGAGAACCATATTTGCCATTCAACTTGTATCCAGCGACTACTGCTTCCCTTTTCGTCTTCCGGCACCTTTGCAAAAAACCACATGCCCTTTGGTCTTCCCGTTTCCTCCGCGGTACGGATGAAACTCAGGGGTTGATCTTGACGTCTTGGGCTATTCAGCGGTTATTTATAAGCGCTATCAGGTTTTGCGTAAGAGTATACTAATTTCAGGTGCTAGTAGCTTGTCTTCGTTCAAGCCAAACCGATAAGTGCAACCTTCCGGAGCATCGTAATATGATGACCCAACACAACCAGTGTTGGGACAACAAGAAAAATACAGGGGGGGACAAGGTGACCTCTACCTCAGACACTTTGCACATTGAAGGTGGAAATATTGGTTCGGGAAGAAGACTATACCATTGGCCTAGTAACTCTGCAATTTTGGATTGACAATCCCAGTGCCCGTCGCAATGGATATCAAGTGATATTTTCTAGTTGAACATAGTACTGGGTAATAACTTCATGAACACGATTAGAAGCCACACGTAGGGGATCTACAAATACGCTAATCTTCCGGATGAAACCAATCTTTCCAACAAGAGGGGTTCAAATTCTCGTCTTGAATATTCGGTGACTTGAATCATCATCAATTGCTAGACCTTCAAACGAATCACGTTCGTCATGAAGCCCTTGCCGGCGAAGTACTTCAATTTGACTGTGTCCATAAACAATAGACCTAGGCAGTCATAAAACATCCAAGAACAATGAGGTCAACAACCCATCAACATCATAACTCATACATCCTACACAGAAACATCAAAAAACAATCGTCAACAAACAGTCCGGACACAAACAAAATGTCTCGCCTTCTCATATCTGAACCAGCAGATGAGACCAACCCAACGGTCACTAACTATGATTCCCAACGAAGGCAGAGCCAATACACCCTACATCTAGCAGCTACAGGTAGTTGGCCTTCCAAACATAGTTGCCGCAACCGAGATAACAATGACAACAACAGTATAACCAACTACCCCGGAAATGTAAGCACAAGCTTTGCCAGAGATCGGCCGCCACTGAAAAATCTGCATCTGCCACGGACAATGCATGAGCTGCCAAATAATAGTCAAGATACGGAGGTGCTCCTGTTGTGGCGGGACTGCGTGTCCGACGGGATGGCCCTGGGAGGATGTTAGAGGTTTCTGGTACAGATAGGCAGGTAGAGACTGACAGGGTGAAGGTTCACGTTCCCAGACGGAAGTCGACGGCCGCCATATGCGTGGGCCGGGCTAAGGGGATCCAAGCGATGTGGATGTAAGATACGGTTGATGAGCTTTTGCATGGTAGTGAGTTGGACAGATAATATCTAGTGACGATAAGAATTGCTACAGGAGAAACGTTGGGAGAATACTCACAAATAGATAAATACTTAGCACAGATATAGCCAATGTTCGTGATGATGCTCACATATAATCGAAGGTTTCAGAAGCAAAAGTGGTGAAAAGAAATGGGGTGCGAAGTAGCGTCCAAGTTGAGTGTACGCTAAAGTAGGCTGGTGGGCGAGTGATTAATATACACCAATGATTCACCAGTTTTGAATCTACGAAGCACGACGTTATAGTGCATGATAAAGCAATCAACAATACTCAATTCTTATATACGTTCCCCTCTACCGGATCCCTACTATCCATCTTGTCATACGAGCTGTAGTACCAACATCTGTGAATCTTCAGACTACCAGGAGCATAAAATCAACAACCAATACTCTTACAATAAAATCAAAAACTTCTCTATCCATCTTAATCCAACTATCTCAATCCAACAACAACCAAGTACCACAAGGGTGGCAACATCGCGGACTAAGCTCCACCGTGTGTGCCGTGGCGACCAGTCCAATGATTGCCAATCCAATAACCAGTCCTATGTTTGCCAACCGTATGGAGCCCATTAAGCAGGGTGACATCCTGTTCCGTATTGAAAACGTCTAGGTAGAATAAGCAAACTCCGATGAACATACAGACGGCGGACACAGTGACAACAGCCAAAATCCAATGCTTCTTGTTTCCAAAGGTAGAATTCCTCATGGCGACTTTTTCTATGAGCTTGGTACGCAACTTAGAGAGCTTGTAACGCGTTGATTGCCCTGTGCTCTGGGATTCGGCACATAGGAATTGCCTGATGCTCTGAGAATCGGCCTCGGATGGTTCGAATGCATCCTATGAGGAACGAAGGTCAGGTCTGCGGATAACACGATATAGATTGAATAGGGAATTATCAAATGTGGCAATACGTACTCGACCAATATCTTCTAGCTCGATCTCGTCATCGCTGATACGGTGGATGTCCTCGAAGGGGTTTTCGAGAATTGATGGCAGCATTTTTAAAGGCAGATAACAAGAAGCAGTTGAAAGCTAATGAAGTATTGAAAATAATCGAATTATTGCTGTACTTTCAAGCAAATCGTAGCTAGCCAGAAAAGTAAGCAAAGTAAAGAGGAAGTGGTTGGATGGAATGAAGAGAGGTGTGAGATAAGTGTTCTCGTGCGAGCTTCGAACTTAACACTACTCATTACCATAATGCACGTGGGTTCAGAATCAATGATACATTGGCTGTTTCCATTTCTCCTTAATCGCTATCGCATACATTGGCTGTTTCCATTTCTTCTTAATCGCTATTGCCATGCCCCGATCCATGTCTCGACACTGCGGTGCAAACCAGCACTCTAGGTGCGTCAACCCTAAAGATATTGACTTGCACTAATCACCAACAGATACCAAACACCCCGTATCGTTTCTTCTATCTGGATCCAACCACTACGATCATTCACTCTTCCACCGATTCAAGGCTTTGGACAGCATAGTTTAAGTTTCAACCACCTGACGATGATCATCCGGACCGATTAGTATATATCCTCTTTCGATGATTGGAAATTACACACACCATCCTGGCGACGTTGCAACTTTCTTCAGATGCCTTCAACCGCTCAATTTCCATCTATAGCGCCTAATTCTCACTGGCCAGTCGTTCCGTCCTGTTATCTTCAAACTATGGTTTTCGATTTTCAAGGTTTCTTATTATTCTAGATTAATTGCAGACACGATTGTTCCTTTATCAAGACCCCGTGAGCTTTGGGCGCCTCAAATCGATCGTTCGAATGTCTAGTTAGTGTTGGGACAACTACCCACAAAGTTGACATAATCCTCAATATTATATCCGGGACCCAGACGACACATGACGTTGCTTTAGTTGGGAAAGTACAGAACAGATGACTGCACATGGCAAACATGTGATTTGACGGAAGATTCCTAGCGCACGCCTGGTAACGATTGCAGGTTTGAAGGTCCCAGATGTGCTGACGGTAAGGCTGAGGCTAATTGCAATTCGGTAGACGTTATTCCACTCAGTTATAGTGATCATAGTCTCTTGTTATCCTAATCTTTCGTTAGCCTTGAGGATTCTTGGTGTAGGACTACAGCTCCGATATTTTAAATAGCCGAAGGCTGTTCTTGACTATGATGCTCTAGACCAGTTTCCCGAACTAGGACTGCGGTGAGATCGCTCAACATCCTTATTGCCGGCGGTGCTGTCATCGTGATCGGATTTAACATGGACCGCGGTGCTTATCGGTGTCTCTTCTCTGCAACCCTTGAGAGAGTGAGCTTTGATCGCGGATATAAACAGGGCGTTAGCTGTCGGATCTATTCCGATTTGGGCTGTCGGACGCCATAGCAGTTAGCAGTTCTGGACGTGGCCGAAAGCTGCGTGTGGTGATGCAGGCAGTGATAGAGAGTTGAAGGTTTACGTCTTAGGCTATAAACCGAGAAACAAGTGTCTCGGCTTATGCAATGCGACCTACTCCAGTACATCACAACGGTAAGCGGCTAGGTGGCGACAGCGAGGTTACGATTGTCAATCACGTGACCTCAATGATCACCTACCGCTGCTTGCGAGACAAGAAAAAAGCGTCGGCGTACAGGTATGGCGCTACACCAAGATAATATCTGTTTCGAGTGCATACAGATATTAGAATGACTGTCTTCGCCGAAAATAAGCGAAAACACTGGCGGGAGTCGTTAGAGAACTGACACAGGAGGCCAATCCTCCAACTCCACCTAGCAAACTGCGGTCACTTCCGGCGATTTGCTGACGTCTTGCTCGCTTAGATCAACGAACAAGGATACAGCATTGTGGAAGGTGCGGCCAAAACCAACGAAGCAGGTTCAAGGACTTCAAATGAGGCCAGTCGATGCCTGTGCATCTTAACCCACAGCGTAGACCAGTAGGGTTGCGTTTCCTAAACTCTGGCATATTTCTCAGCTGTGCTCAATGCATGGGCTATAGCGGTTTTCTTTTATGCTTTTTGAGGAAACAATAGATTGACGAAAGACACGAATCTAGGTACTAGTCAATGCTTTGTGGTACCACCTCCCGCCATGCATATGATCGCTACCTCATCTGCCAATACCTAAGACAAGGAAGGATATGGTAGGGCCTTCAAAACGAATGGTGGGTTTTTTGTCTGCATTATCTTCAAGCTCCGAAGCGTCACGATACCTTCCACGCTGGCATATATCGTGCCTCTCTCTGCAACCAAATGCGGAGTGCGTGGTTGTGGCATGAGGCATTTTGCTGTTCAACGGTGGCTACCCGTTTGCCGATTTGTTACTGACTTCGATTAGGCAGTCATCCACCTTGTGTTAATGTGGCACAATACATTACTTGCAAAATTACCAAACTCAGCAATTTCATGCGCCGCTTGCTGCGATGTCGTGTATTCAAGGTTGGATTCAACAAACTTTGCCATCCAGTGTGCAGATGTAACATATAGAAACACCATAGAGTTAGATATTCATCCTAATCCGGCCACGAAGATATATCTACGAACACCACGGCTCAATATAAAAACTTCTTCTGTCCCAGTCTTCCCCTAATACCCCCATCAGCTGCAAAAATGGTTTCCCACAATACCTTATTTCTAGCTCTCTTCGCGACTCTTGTCTCCTCTAGTAAGTCCATCAACATCTCTACACGCATTTTAATAACTAACCCAAATAGCCCCAATCGCCTCAGATATCTCCACTAGCGACATCTCTACTACGAACGGATTTTGCCTTTGGAAAGGCAGCGCACCCTTTTGCAAGGGATCATGTCCGCTGGGATGGACAACAGAGGTTTGGGATCCGTGTGGGGATGGCAAATGTTGCTGGACTGGGTACAAAGCGTTGTGTTGCAAGTATTAGGAGGTTGTAAGACGACGGCGGATGTTGAGGCGCGGATGATTGAGGACGTGATTTCTGTCGTTATGGTCTTGTTATCTAGTGGGGTCTGTAATGGTCGCTGTGCTGTGCGTATAAATTGGTGCTGCTAGCCATTGATGTAGTACAACCAGGATTTTCTTTCCCCTCGGAACGATTTACCGTCACATGACTAGTTATGAGATTATGCACCCACATTATGTCCGCTTCTTCTCCTATCAAATTACTAGGACTAAATTTCAACGCGTAAGTTATATAAAATTTCCTTGGTCATTCAAAGCACAAGGGAGGATCAGAGTCCGTAACCGAGAGAGTCGAGAAATTACATCTAACTGGTAATTGCGGTGCCGTGATAATCTCTTCTATATGTCTGTGAACCCACGAACCTTGGGCACAACACTCTCTCTCCCTTACGAATCTCACCCTTGTGCGTTGTTGAGATCAATCGAGTACGAATAGAGATATTGAATTGACTATCGTACAAAAGTGATTGTCTAAAGAGCAAAGAGAGAGAAAGACAGGCGAATATATATGGGAAAGGAGAGAGCATACTCGGCAAAGCCGAGTATCACATCCGGAGACCAATGCCGGGCATCTCTGCCGGGCCCTCCTCGTCGCCATGGGGGCAGGCGAGGCCGATGGGGGCAAGCGAGGCTGGTCGGGGCAGGCGAGGCCAATGGGGGCCGTAAGCCGCCTGGCCAAATCCCGTGCCAACATGCGTAACCAAGTGAACTACTCATTAGTATTCCCTTCGTCCGGGTATGCTTCGGAATCACCACTGGTCAGAAATGTTCCTTCCATGGCCAAAGTGATAAACAAACTACTGAAAACCAAAAGAAATGTAATATTCCTGGAAAAATCATCAGTTTTAGGAAGTAGTTCTTTGAAACAAGCTTGATATGTTCGGACTTGTATGAACAAAGGGGTAGAACGGTAGTTTCACGCTGATTGAGCAATTGTTGGAAACCCTACCGTGCTGCCGCCTTTGTCTTGGGTGATACCGCTGTATGCTCGTCTGGCCGAGGGTTGAAAGCATTGGCATTCTCCAGGATGTTTGACATTGATGTCATCCCGATGGTAGAGATTTCCGGTATTCTATCAACCGGGCACTCCTGATCAACCAGGCGCTCCTGAGTTCCGGCGTAGCAAACTTGCAGCGAAGAGACGGTTGAAGGTGCTGATGTTGGATGGGCTCTCGATTCGGAAGGATCGATGTTATTGCTGAGATGGTTCATATCGCTCGTTATGAATAGTACTTATGATGCATCTATGCTCGACTATTCTATTCGCAAAACACAAACTGTTTTTCCAGTTCGAGACATGTACAGCCTATAGCTCTTCTAAGCCACGGAAAGTAAGACTCGACACGGCCCATTTCAGAAAGAAATTAGGCTGGGTAAAACCGAACGTACTTTATCGTATGCATGATCAAGACTTAGGAATAGAGTGTAATTGATAGTGGTGGTAGATTTCAGGTTATAGAGTCGGCATTGGAGTGATCCTTAGGTGCGTAGGTTGTTGATACTTGATCGCAACCAACCAAACAAAGTCACGTGAACGCGTGAGATTTCATGTTTTTAACGTCGATAATGGTGAAAAAAGCCTAAATAGTACTCATTGGAACTTCGATCCTGTGCTCTTCCTTCTGGAGCTCGGTGTTTTATATCCCGAGAAACTTAACACTCAAAGCAGGTAGGAACTCTGGGCAGTTAATATTAACATTCCCCTGCATGAACGGAACACTTATAGTTAGCTTAAATCTGACACTGACACGCAATAAACGAGCGATCATCTAGTTGACACCGAATGCAATAAACATTGCCTCGGCTAAAGGAAATGGATATCCTTGCGAAATGCCTTGCCGTTTCAATGTACTACAAAGTGGACATGACAGACTAAAAATACTCGAAACAAGCCTCCCGACATGCATACATATGCGAGTATATATATGTACGTTATACAAGTTACGGTGGCGGCTTCGCCGCCCTTTGGAGATACCCAGATAGATTATCTCCAGCTCAACTCCCAGGTATACCTTACCCCTGGTCAAGTGCTTGGAGGGTCCCAAAAGTTGGGTACACTTCCAGATATGATATCAAGTCCTGGCAGCCATTTTGCTGTACTAGAACATGTAAAGATAATCTTGTGGCATCTAAGACTCGATTTGTGTGAAGGAAAAACACTGAATACACCACCTGGTCTCTCTACAAAATACCACACATATGGTGCCATGCCACCCTCCACATTGAAGACTGTCTGTATCCCGGTGAATATTCTTTTAAATAGACTATCCCACCACTCTGTTGGTTGTTTCTGTTGAGGGATATTGTGGTGCAGAAGAGGAATGGAGAAAGGAATCGAGACCACAGGAGCAACAGGAGTGAGGCTCTATGACTTACTTGACTGCCTCTGATATTCCCTAGCATTTGTCATATTGAATCAGTGGATCTAGAAGGCACAAGGCCTATCTTCAACATTCCACCATACCTCTTGCAGCATTGTAAGGGGATTCTGGTGGGCCCAGTTCTAGCTCGAGGAGCATAAAAAGAGGGTGACAGGATTTGATAGAACACCCAGTCTTGAAAAACCACATATATTGCAGAGATCAACAAAAGCTCAACCTGAGTACATGTAACCAAGAGCTGCAAAGAATAGAGTGTGTATTTCATTGTGTGGTAAAATAATACATCCGCAAAAGTACAAATTGACTATAGCCTGTGTGATGCATGCATAGGTACATGCCCAGCATGTAGCAAGTTTCCCTTGGACCTCAGTGCAATGTGCAGTCTATAGACATCGACAGTTCATTCATAGAGATTTGCACCTGTGCCTATGGAACTATATAAGACTGGTGGCCAGAGATGGATGTATACCTGTGTGTACTACATGGCAGTGATAGCAGTATGGAGTCCACTGGAAAGCCTGCCAACACTTGAACACCTTATCAGAATCTACTCTGCAGCCTATTTGATATCGTACTTGGAAGCCTACTTCATAGCCTCCTTGAGAGCCTTCTTAATGTTTGCATGCTAGAACAATACTTGAGAACATATTCTGAGAGATGCATACTTCGAGAGGAGTTGTGGTTTCCACACAATGCTTTACGCCGATGAAAACCTTAGAGATTGTAGAAGGTTTGATACAAATGTTCGCGAACTGAGTCCACTTGTCTAAGTGCTACTGGTACTATTATTACCATCACCAACACTATCATCATCACCCTCATCACCATGGCCATTATACCATTGCCATCATCACCATCAGCCCTGGACTGAATGTGCACACATACACCCTCAATCTGTAGTCTGTGGGCAGCAGATTTTGCCAGAAAATCTGAGTGCCAAGATTCCATTTTCTACATTTCTGCAGAATCTAAAATTGTGATTGTCAATACCATAACTATGAGGCATTGTGAGATCTCACTGTGGCAGGTATATTAAAGATAAGGTTCAAACATTAATATCGACCGACATTATGATTTCTGCCATGTTATACCTCCCACTACCCACTACCTGCCATCTGCTTCCTGGTGCCTGGTGGCTGCAACTCTGCAAGTCCACATATAAAATATCAGGAAGCATCTATGTGAACATGTAGTCAGGTGAAATTGGGAGTATCTTGCCATTTGAGTGTGGACTTGGAAGCATTGAGCCAAGTAGGCTGCATCAGCAAAATGTATTGTAGTCACTGGAAGCCTCGAGAAGTGTCTGAGAGGATGTGGAGTGTAAACTTAAATGCGTCAATGTCAGGAGAGTATCAGACCCTAGGAGGGAATTCCTGCTGGCCGTCAGAGTAACTGGGAACCCGGGCGACAAGCCAGGGAGCACCGACGACAAACCTGGGAGCACCTGGGAGTGCCGGCGACAAACCTGGGAGCTCTGTTGACAACTCTGGGAGCACCTCGAATCACAGTAGAACAGTCTGGGAAAAATATCTTCTTTGGGAATTCTTCAGGTGCGCCTGGAAATCATAGTACTGCTTATCGTTCAACGATTTTTAAAATTCATGTATTCAGTTTGTAATCTCATCTATGTATCTATGTATCTCTATATAGCGACCCATCTACACATGGAGTATCTGGACTGGCTGCAGGCAGTGCTTGAGACTAATTCGAGGTGCACCTCAAAATGACGATCGAGTGAACTCAGAGATACACACCGAGGCCGTGATGGAGGGAGTTTGAAGATGTGCTTGGCGGCCGTGATCGTGCAAACTTGGAGCCCATAATCGGGAGAGTTTAGAGATACACTTGAAGGCTATGATCAAGCGAGTTTTGAGATGCACTTGAAGGCCGTGATCGAGCAAGTTTGGAGATGCACTTGCTTCAGCAAAATGTAAAATGGTTCGGAAGTCATAACTCAACGACTCAGCTATTCCGAACAGCCACACCGATCCTTGAAGAAGCTCCCACACAGTCCCCAACAGGCTGAATGCAAAACGATGAGATTCTGAGGTACTCTGAGAGTACTTCAGGTGCTCCTCAACGCTTCTGAAGTAGTGGAACAGAATACAAGAATAGTCTAAAGAGTATGAAGTCGTCTTCTGAATGCTATAAAATCATGCCTTTAAGTTGGTAAAATTTTGGAGCTGCTGGGACTACGACACTCGTCGCCAAGACGATTCCAGTGCACCTGGAGGCAGACTCTCGCGAAGTGATGAATATATAATGTCTATATCGAATAGTAAAATTCGATAATCCATCACACAGCTATACACCTGAATCAGGCATTCTAATCTAAATTAATATACAGTCCAGTAGGTATCTAAATGAACATGATTATTTACAAGCCATACGCTATCCATGCTGCCCAATGCAGCATTCTCCCACACCAAATGTGCCAGCCCAACTATTACTCCAACGGATACAATATGCATCTTATTCGTTTCTTTCATAACCTGGATGAACATCAGCCCAACCATGAAGATCTTTGTACTTTGTTGGAATCACCACCCCGTATTCTTTAGCTTGAGAACGTAATACCCATTGCTGAGTGATCTTGCACCTCTTAGAAATGGTCGATGTTGCTTTCCCGGCTGGCAGGCGCTCCTGAAATTGGAGGATCCGATGTGGTGGAGTCCAGCTGAAGTATAATACTGGAAAACGAGGAATTCGACCTTGGATGGTGTTATTGAGGTCATTCTCTTCACTTTGCGTATACTGGACCCAGATGATACGAGCTTCAGGCATGATTCCGTGGTTGGCATTGGTATATTCTATCTTACAATCGAGTCCCAGATGCTCAACAGAGGTCGGGTTGTGAAATGGTTGATAGTAATATAACAGCCCATTCTGGAGTTTATTAAATATACTGTCTATGAGTACAATCTGATCATATCTGAGCACGAGTCCACTCACTTCATGTACCCAGTCCTCATAGAGTTGCGCGCAGAATAGCTGACCAAAGTTGGGAATTTCGAAATCTTCTGATGCATCTCTCAGTGAGGTCAATTTGATACTTCTGCACACTCCGCAGACATGCGTTTCTCTCAATTGGTATACCTGCTGTGATACAGGGCAGATAATGGGCTCGTCCTGGATTGTTTGGAGACTTGACAGATGGGTTCTGCGTGTAGTTCACCTTGATCGGTAGCAGACAGTAGGTTGAAAGCTTTTGCAGAGTCAATATCGTACCAGCCTTCGAGTGCAAGATATGACAGTGTCTCTTCCATAGAGTTAAGACCAATACACTGGTCATTGGGCTTGAGCATCTGTCGAATGTAACTGACTTTGTTGTTAGATCGATATGCCTCTTTCACATTGGCGATATGTAGCCGTTCAGAAATATCAGGGGTAAAATTGTCACCAGAACCCATTCGGTGAATTGACTGTGATATATGGCACAGAACATGCATATTTGGATATCCGAAATGTATCACACCCTGTTCAATGGTTTTCTGGAGCACCTGAATGCCAATTGTCTCCCAGCAAGCTTCAAACTCGATCATGTGGATGGAGAATTCCTTCTTGAACCACATCTGTTCATTCGAGGTGATGCCATAAATCTCTCTCTCGAGCTGGTTGGTGACACACGCCATATCAGCGAAGCTCCAGGTCGTGGCTTCTGTCTCAGCATCGGATAGGCGGATCCGAAATTGCAGTCGCTTGTTGGCGGTTATGTTTGCCGCCCCGTAAGCCTTGTCATTGGCGGCAGTTTTCTGTAGGGCAAGTTCTCTGGCGAATTTGATTGTGGGACCGGTTGCCTTCGTCCCGACTTCCTGCAATAGTTGTCGCTTATGACATTGCAATATTTTATCGAAAAGCTTGCATTTAGAAGGTGTCACTTGATGGATTTCGCGCTCCAATCGCTCAATTGCCTTCTGACAATCAGCAACTGACCAAGTGGTTGCCGCTTGTCTGGATCTATTCAGGCACACCTGAAATATACTAAATTTTGTTGTGAAAAACTGTTCAGCCCCAAACACAAGGGCCTCCATGGCAGCACGAATCTTATGAAACTTTTGTTCGTATAACTGATGAGATTCCGTTGCCAACAGGTCATCCACGTTGGCCTTGGCAGACTTCGACATTTTCTGGTCTCGAAAAATACCTTTCTTTTGGTAAAATCGCTTCAGTGCATCGTCTTGTGCTTTGAGGGATAGATCAGAGTGATTTTGTTGGCTAGCAAGGAGAGAGAATTCACATAATGCCCACACAACTCCCATTACCAGTTCATCGGAGGCATTTTCCGCCGCAGTTTTCCCCTCATCTTTGAAGCAGTCAAGAATCGGAGCGCAATTCACTGCCAGTGTTCTGATCATTCCACGGATCTCTTCACCTTGCCAGGTGCCGCTTTTCAATCAATTGAATGGTTTAGAGAAGTGCTGTAGGCCACGATATCGTGGCACGGATGTGAATCGATTGGCATATTGATCCTTGACATTTCTAGCTTTCAGGTATTTGAGCAGCAAGTGCAATAAGTCTTTAACTAAACCCAGGAGCAGCTGATGCAATTCATCAGGCTGCCAAAGCCGATAGACATTGCAGAGAGGGTATTGCCAGAACTGGTTGCAGATTGGGTGGACACCTACAGTGTGCAGAACATCAATATCATTGTCCTCAAGCAGCTCTGAGTAAATATGCTGGTCTCTTCAGTTATCCAGTGGTCGAAAAGTTGAATGCCCCATCGGTGTACCTTTGGGAATTTCACACATCGGGCATGCGCCATAGGAGACTTGAGCAACCATGACTTGTCCTGGATAATCCCCGACCCAGGCAGCCAACAGAGGGTAACACTGTTGCTGAAATCCATCTGCACAATCCCAGTTCAAGCAAGGGCCAGTAATGTCAAGATGCCTGAGTTGAGACAGCACAGTTTCAACCACGGAATTCCAGGCTTCGTCATTGTTCTTGACACCTTTTGGGGTTCATTGGATCAGCCCGAGAATAATCCAGGCGGGCTTTTTAGGTGTGAGGCAGATATCTTTTCAAATATTACCAATTGTGAGATACAGCGGCCAGGCATGCTGATTACCCGAAAAATTGGTCAACTGCGTCTTGTTGGATGCACATATGACTGGCACAATTGTCGCTCCTGCATGAAGTTGATTGCGTGTATCGCACCACCAATCGCCAGTGTTCATCTCATTGTAGATTCGACGACCCTCAGAGTCAGGAAGACGCACTGGTTTAAAATCGAGGTGCGCCTGAAATGGGAGATGGGCCAAACGGAACTGTATACATTTGAAAATATCCCTGTAGTATAATGTTCCCAAGATATGTGAGTCATCTTCAATCCAACTATCATCGCTGAGCACGAAATCGAGTTCAGAGAGGAGCTTTCGAAGAGCCCCTGCTGAATGGAATGATTCGATTTTGAAGTTGTCCAGTCCACGCCTGAGATGTGGATCAATCCAGGTTTTCGTTTGCTGGCTAAACGACTGAGCCTGCACAAAGTCGTGTGCAGACCGAGATGGATGCCATGGGTTCCATTGTTCTGAGTACTTTCGATGCTTGTTGTACAATCCAGTTGCTTTGCTATATGATTTCCCCCCCGCATTTTCCACTCCAACTACCTGCCTATGTGCCTTTGTCTTGGTTGAATCAGGGGTACAGGTGAGATCAGGCTGCTGAGGGTCGATAGGTTCTTCGTTGGGTGTATCTTCATGTGGTGGTGCACCCGGTATGTTGTGTATGAGTAGATCATTAATTGACAGCTTGTCGATGGCCATTCAGGTACACCTACTGTAGTCAAACCATGATGGCTCAGGGTGATCCCAGCCGGCAGGTGGTAAAATCCCATTGGGCAATAGCTCTTCATTCATCAATATTGGGTGATATTGTTCATAGTGAGCTTCCAGTCGGTTCTCATTGCATAATTTCTTTTCGCAGATAAAGCATTCAACATGCTTCTGGCGAGTGTTGACCATATTTGAGAAACACTCAGTGTTCTGATGAATCTCGATGGTGCTTTAGGGGGTATGGTTTGTTGAGCCTCAGGGATATTTGTTTGAAAGTGAGCTAACTCAGGTTAACGTATCACTTTCAAAGCCGCATCACACCCCACGAAATGTAGAGGAGGGGTAAAACAAAGTCACCTCACGATCAGTTTGCGTCACAAACCAGCATAATATTTACTGAAAATCGTAAGCAGAGAAAGCATCTTTTGTCATCACTGCGATCAAACTTTAATACTCTTCATCAGGTGCTACTCTGATCGGCCTTATTGTATACTATGTCATTGCGGCATTGTGCAGATTATGTCTACGCTCGAGCCTCAAGCAGCGGATAACATCAGCTCAATACAATGAATGAATAGGTAGATTGCCTAGCTGGCTGTATGCCCACTCGATGATCATTGAGAACTGATAGGCTGGTACGAAGTTTTCGTCAGGAACGATCCTTGACCGGTGGGTGGATCCTGAGGGGACAGCGAAGTTTGCACAAGGAGCTCAAAAGGAAGCAATCACTGTTGCTGCTCGACTAACAGGCCTCATATTGAAAGAAGTAGTAGGTCATACACATACCTTTTGAGTGTAAGATACCAAGTCATGCTAGCCTGCCAGCCGGATATAATTCTTGTTGGTTTCCGGGATATCCCATGTCGAATCCCTTTTATGACCTTTAGAGTCATAAACTGAACAAAGGTGAGCTTCTATCCAAGTTCCTAGTATACGAATTCGAGCATATAACAAAGAAAGGCAGGATGTGTGTAATTATGATTTCATTTTCTCAGCTGTGTTTCATGGATCAAAGGTACATTGAAACACCTCAGTTCGAGACAAATAAGCTGGATATAAGAGGCCTTCATTCTGCCGAAGGTCACTGCTACCTTCAATATTCTCAACTATACACCGTTTCATTCGAAATCACAAAATGGATTGATAAGTTGTTTACCACCATCTTTTGTTCACATACGATGTCGACGAACGGATCTCCACCGAAGACAACCAATATCGCTCCATCGGTTGGGCTGTTTGGCTCACAACAATACCCAGAAGACAATGTGGGAGCATCTGACAATAATACCAGGAATACACCAAGCAAAGACACTCAATTCAGGCAACCCCCGAATCAAATTTATCTTCCACTGGGGTATAGTTACCCGCCTTCACAGCCACCATTTCCAGGCACTCCCCAGTTTTACCACCCTGCCCCATTCAACATAACACCAAGCTCGCAACAAAGCTCTGGTGGTGCAACCCAAGCATATCAGGGTTATGGGCCATTGTGGCAAGGATACAACTTCCCCCAAGGTGGCTATGGTGGACCTCCAATGTTCCCCCCTCAGTAGTTCGCCGGACAGGGGCCGGCATCTCCAGGCGCACCTCGAGTGCCTCCTGCACCGGCCGGAAACCATCCAGTCAATCGGCCGACATCGTCCTCCTCTACTCCATACGGACAAATTCCCAGCTCCTCTGGGAGACCTCCCATTAGCCTCCCAACGAAACGATTTCAGCTGGCAGCGGAACTGCGCAGGACAGACATGGCAGGGATTGCGGATTTACCCCCATTACCAGAGATATCTTATGCCGAATTCGATGCAGGTGCTGAGAGCGATGATTTTTCGGACTTGGGTGCGGCTGAAGGCAACGCCTCAATTAGCTTGAAGCAAACGGAATTCTCCTTGAAGCAATTTTCCAAAAAGATGGGGCAGCCCAACTTTAGTGCCTTCAACAAGTGGAAAAAAGTATAGGTAGCTGGGTTTCTCGAGAAGAAGCATTGGTCTATTATCCCGGGACAGAACAGTTTGAAACAGTTGCGAGACGGACCCCTGCGCAGGGAGATGGCAGTTGCAGATTTTATAGAGACTTTCGAGACCTGGCTGCCTTTAGATAATTTCGATAATGCTGAATCGACTCGTCGACAATGGGTGGAGATGTTTTTGAAGAAATGTGTCAGTGAGCTTCGGGAGGCGAGGAAGAAGGGAAGGCGAGGCACTATGCGACCGGCGACGGAATTGGGTGAGCGCGCGGGCAAACAAGCAATAGGTAACGCCCAGAGTTGCCAAATACAACTTTGATGGTTGTGATTCATCGAGTGCTGAACGGCAACAATGACCCGATATCCAGCATGCAAATCCAAGCTTCATACACAGCTGTGAGGCACTGGGAGGAGCTGATTGATTTCATTGAAAAAATTGTAGTCTGAAAGAACCATACTGTCTGACTGCGTTATACAAATGCACCTTGACGCAGGAAGAATGGGACGAAGAGTATAGGGGATTATACGCACCCGGGCAAATGATGAATGACTCTCTATATGGTCAGATATCATACAACAGTTCCCTTTCAAATGCCTTCAAGTTGAAGCTGGGACACAATGTGAACCTATTTTCGATAGAAATGAAGACAGCGACAGGGAAGGATAATGCGGAGCACATAATGAGACCGGCAAAGGTAATCCCCGCTGGCCTTGTTCCGGTTTGTTATGCTCACTACTAATCTTGAACTTTGGAGGGATCCGATGAAAATGAACGAGTGGTAGATGATGAGGCAGGTGGGAAAGAGATTGATAGTATTAATGTAAGTTCTGATTGAGTGAATAGAATTGATTATATTCCACATATTATTGGGTCCAAATGCTTGTCTGTGATATACCTAGCATCGGGATGAATTTCAGGAGCGCAGGAGTATGAGCCCATCTGCCCAACTTACCTCAGAGCAACTGAAAGAGATCATTGAGGACGAAAAGAAGACCGACCAAGGTGCAAGAGAGGTTCAGGAGCAAGTGGAGGATGGTGAGGAGGTCCTCGATCCGGAAAATACCAGTTCAGTATTGAGCACTGTTCTCAACACAATCAACAACGAATTTGAACATGAGTGTCTTGATGAGGCGGTCAGGCTGCTAAATGCCCATCCTATTTGCCAATCAACGGATGACCATGTTCCAGGCCACAAGTATTCAATTCTAGGCCCGCCTGGAACTAAGTTTCTGGCACACCAGGTTTGGGCCATCTGGTTCATCGTGAGGAAATGGGTGTGGGATGCTGATATGCCAGGAGCACTGGTGGCAGATGAAATGGGTCTTGGAAAGATTTTCACCTCGGTTGCAGCGGCAATAATTTGCAAACTGCTGACTGAGAAAGTCGCAATGGGTTTGCCACTGTCTATTTTATGGGGGAATACCCTTGAAGAGTGGGTGATTTTGGTGGACATCGACTTTCCCGGCATTGTCAGTGATGAACTGGAGTGGTATCTGCGCCAGAGATTCAATTCTGTGCCCCGCCGCAGAATGGAGATCCAGACAACACCGCATCATGGACATCCAGCACTGATATCGGCCCATGAACCAATCTTTGTGGTCATAATGCCCGGGATTGCAGAGACCCTCAAGACTGTCATCGACGAGATGACACATGGAACCGATTTCAAACTTGTCAACTTGTTGCACGCTGAAAATGAGAATCCCACCCACGAGGATCTGAACACTAGTATTGACGAGCCAGAAATCCGATGGAATATCCACCTTGTGTCGTATGATACCTTAACATCCAGAGCGAAACCATCAAGCAATGGCCGACTGTTACACTGTTCCTGGAGTTTTGGGATTTTTGATGAGTCTCATTGATACAAGAAGAAAAACAGTGTGGGCTGGCAAATTGCGACAAATGCGAAAATTGGATTCAAACTTCAAGTCACTGCAACTCCGGGATTCCATTCAGTCTATAACTGGTGTTATCAGGTGATGTGGCTGTTTTCTGGTGTGCCTAAAGAACCAGAGAACGAGGCTGCGATGGAAATGCACTCTGCCGATGCACTGAATTGCGCAGTGAAGAGTTTGATGCATCGCATCCGGACTGAAGACCAGGACGCTCAACAGGATGCAGCACACCGGACAATCCAAATTGCAAAGCCCTGGACGATACGGAGGTGGTCAGAATCTACACTCGCGAATGGGAAACCACTTGTTCGGATACCAAAGGTGAATGCACACCTTATTGATCTCGAATGGACTGAGGACGAGCAAGCTAAACTAAAGACCCTAGTGGAGAGATTCACTTCACGGGGTGCTTCCCGAGCATGGAGGGGTCATCGATGACACCTGGCATGTTGCTCATTGATATTGGGAGACACCGAGGATAGGAATGACGTTTCAGCATAATGGTACAATGAATGGCCACTCGATATTTGGGTGGATTCTCTGATTCTCCGCTGGCTGACAGAAACATTTCTGCCAATACTTGTCAACGAATGTGCGGAGTATCACGAGCCTGACGAGGACGAAGCATCAAATGAGGCTCTTCTGCATGAACCCGAAAGTCTGAAAAGCACCTTGCCAGGTGTACCTCCTCCTCAAAAGGCGGTGCTATTTTGTCCTCTGTCAGGCCAAGTTCGTCATTTGAAGTGGTGGCTCACAATGTTTTTTACGGACAATTTGGATATATTTTACATGTTTGCGGACATGGACAATGATGAGCGGACAGAAATGCAGCTCAAATTCCAAGATTCCCCAAATCCCTCTGTGTTTGTAACTACACCCAAAGTGGGTGGAACAGGCATCAATCTCACAGCAGCAAACCATGTGGTAATAACTCAGAAGTTCCGGGTATTAAATTAGCAACGCCAGGCATTTGCACGAATTCTCCAACTGGGGCAAAACAGAGTTCCACACACATGGCTACTGAACACTAGACACAATGGTTATGATAATAGAGCGAGTGATCTCCACCAGCTCTCGGGAGCGGCTCAAATGAAAGTCCTACATGGTCTGATGAACCGATCAAACATCACGACAACAATGATTTACCAGATTTTGGAGTTTCGGCAGGACCATACAAAGCGGCTTACTGAGCATGGAGACTTCATGTGGTCAGATCGTGAAGATGAACAATAATTATCTGGGGAGTGCAATCAAGGTACGCCTCTTTAAATATTCATCCAACGCAATCTCACCGACTGATGCAAAATAGGCAAACCAAATGAAGAATAAGGCGAAAGTGAGGGGTCCAGGAGTATTGGTAAGAGTTCGACTCCATTTCATGTTATATGATTATAGTGATGAATATGAGATGATGGCAATGGTAAACAGATATCTGGTAAACTGAATCATACCCTCATTTGGATGAACCAATATGTGATGAAAACCAGGTGCGCCAGTTTAATGGTGGACCAAGTGAAATTCCATGCTACCGTATAATTCTCTGTGTGAGAATCTGCCGAGCTGCAGTCCCTGCTCATCTTCATCATATATTGTCTGTGGAATTGTGTGTCCGAAATCTTCAAACGAGATCTGGGTTTTCAGGTGCATCTGAACTTCCAAATTTGATTCCAATTCCTTGTGACTTGTCTATTTCAGGCGCACCGGATACTAGTGTCACGAAAGCATTTGAGATATTCACAGAATCATCAATGTTGAATGATTTACAGTCAATTGCACAAGAGAATTGCACTCAACTTCTATACTCTGATGACACAGATCCAGTGCAGTATATCTCAAATCATCCAGGGATAAACAGACTGTCTAAGCGATATCGAGTTGGAGTATCGTATCCTGAGACATGGCTCGCGTATTCCAGGCTTACCCGAAGAATACAGCCGAGTATTTCCTCCCTCAGGAATGAAGTTCAGGCACACCTAAAATCCACTCTCCTGTCGCGGTTGATGGTTTCAGATTTTAAACCACACGCATATTCTATTCACCGGCCAACTTTGCCCAGCAGCTACTCATTATTAACATAAGATGCGACTCCAGGCACGCCTCTGAACCGTGTATACCCACTTCGCATTGCCCTTGAGCTATCCATTTTGCTCCATTCCAAGCATATTTTCTCTTTCCTGAATGCTTTGAAACTGTGGCTGCCAGGACACACAGAGTGTCATCTTCCAAACACTAAACTTTTAGGTGCAGGCGCAGCTCATCCCGCTCGGCCTAAGTTAATATCTAACTCTATACATAATCGGTATGTGAAGGCGACTGCATAATTGTCATAACTGTCACGCGCCATGTCAACCTATCCGTTGGTGGAAGGTGTCCACCACACGCTTACCGTAGATGCACAGCCCTGGGCGATATGTAACGACACTTAACAGGATTTTGACTGAGATGTATATTCGGACCTTCCATTTCCAAGATCCTCAAATAGCTTCTGTCATTTGGGCTCCATAATCGAGCTGTAGCTTGAGAGATCGACAGTCAGAAGAAAGCTTCCGCTCAGTGATTCTGCAGATGACCGGCAAATCCCGCTCACTTGTATTCCACACTTCCTCGAATAGGCTTAAATTCACAACGCTTCTAATGCAGACGTAACTACATTTTGACTAACTTGTATGTTTGGGCCGCCAGAAACCCGTATCTTGATATAGATTATGAACCAAATTCCATCGAGAGTGCTCGAAGAGTAGTGTTCGCAACGGGTCCAGGTGACCAGCCAGCAGTTCGGGTTTGGACCGCAAAAACGGGTCAGTTCAGTTCCAGACCCGTCCAACAACCCCACGCGCTGTCTGTTGGCCAGCCAAACTCAAACCCATACCCGTCAACCCATGGGTTTTGCCAGGTTTTGCTAGACCCATCCATTCCAATCTCCAGTTCTGCGGTTCTGGTTTCACATTTATGGTCGCATTCAGATATGCTACTGTTAATCGTAAAATATTGACATTGCTATGTCACGGTTCATTTTCGACATATTAGCTGCCTTGATGTGCACAACAAGCATACTCACACGCCCAAGCACATCCTGAAATTGAACGTCAACAGAGCGTCAACAGAGCGTCAACAGAGCGTCAACAGAGCGTCAACAGAGCGTCAACAGAGCGTCAACAGAGTGTCAACGATATTTGGTCTTGCAATCTGTTTTGCCTATAAAGGCAGCCAATAATTCCTCTATGACTGACTACAACCTATTGGAGGTGCGATTTCCCAGGACGCATGACCAAAAATCATTGACGCTCCGTTGACGCTCATTTTCACGATGGGGCAGCGAGGGTATTGCAATCTGTTTTGCCTATGAAAGCAGCCATTGATTCCTTGATGACTGACTACAACCTATCGGAGGTGTGATTTCACAGGATGCATGACCAAAAATTGTTGACGCTCCGTTGACGCTCATTTTCATGATGGGGCAGGGACGGTATTGCAATCTGTTTTACCTATAAAGGCAGCCAATAATGCCTTTATGACTGACTACAACCTATCGGAGGTGTGATTTCCCAGGACGTATGATCAAAAATCCTTGACGCTCCGTTGAGGCTCATTTTCATGATGGGGCAGGGAGGGTATTGCAATCTGTTTTGCCTATAAAGGTAGCCAAAAATTCCTATATGACTGACTACAACGTATCGGAGATGTGATTTCCCAGGACGCATGACCACAAATTGTTGACGCTCCGTTGACGCTCATTTTGCCATTGCTGTATCCACAATATGCAATCATTTAAATTGGCACAGTCTATCATTCACATTGTTTTGGCTGCCTTTCTGGCATTTTTATTTACTTTCTTCTTAATCACTATGTTGTTCTTTAATAATACATAGATATATATAATAATAATCTCCAAAATCCCATGTCTTTCGCTCAATGCTTGTCATCAGTTGCAAGATCGCTCAATCCCCTGCTTTTGTCTACAAAATGAATGTTGGCTGCATTACCACACCACAGAGAGCGTACTAACCTTCATCAGTCAGCATATCTGGATCAAAATCGGTGTTGTAGTCAGTATCCTCATCATCGAAAAATTCTGCACAGGGAAGAGCAGTATGCGAATATGTATATCCGGCTGGCAAATTGACCATTTGAGAAAGTTAAACTCAGGAAGTGTTGCCGGTTGGGGCGGGTGGCGTGCCGGGCAGTGGTAGAGTCGGCGCTGCAGTCAGCTCTCTGCGTCGGTCGGGTGGAGGTGCATCTGTTCCTTTGCGTCTCCATCGTGTCTGCGGATTCTTCATGGTGCGATTTTGGCAAGGAAGGCAGCCGGATGTTTGGTTTTGACGAAGCATTGCCAGCTGTCTGTGTATCGCAGCCTTCACCATTTTATGCCCAGGAAACTCAACACCCCGCTTCTTTTCTTCTCAGACCTCGGCGCTTGGTTTCTCAATGAGGTAATTCGTTTCCCCTATTGCGGCGTGCGAAAAGCCTTCTTTGGCCATTTTGGCCATATTCAGCGCCAGGCGCATATCGGACTGTTCCAGCTGTACCCGACCTCCTTGCCTTGCCATAGTTGCAGACATGTTGAAAACCTACAAGGTATTGGTTGCTGCTTCTAACACTGAAATTCGGCTGTTACCTTGACCATATACGCTTCCGTAGCCTTCTCTAAGGTGATTAAAGCCTGCTTCGTCCACTCACGGGGATGCTTATCACGAAATTCATCTGCCAAAATCCCTGAGCTGACAACATCATGATGTTCGATTTCGTGAACAGTGCGGACCAATGCTCTTGTTGACCATGGAGGTTTCCTGTTACGGGCAGCGATAAATTCGTTACGTTGCTCTCTATGGACACCTGCTGTACGTTGTACAGTTAATTGACCACCCTTTGCCTTGATATGGATATACTCACATCCAACTGTATACTGCTTCATATTTTTGCTGCTTCCAGTCTTGTGGACGATTTTGAAATGGCATCCTGTGTCATATGTTTGGTGGCTGCATTGGTAGCGTCGCGGTGAACTAAATTGTGTCTGAGCTCTTGTTGTGTGCCAAGAATGTCCGGATTTGATGTAGTGCCTGCCAATCGGCCGGTATTCGATGTGCCCTCACCTGGCGGAGGTAGTTGTGTATCCATGATGTGCTGATGTGGAATAGGAGATGAAGATGATAACGAGAGGAAGTGGGAAGCCCTGAGGACTATATTGCCAACTTTTTGCCAGAATGGAATAAGTAGCAGCCAACATGATCGTTATGCTCAAGATGAATCCTAGTGAGTATGGCTGCAAGTTGCAGGGGTTTCCCACCGCCCCGCAATTTGCAAAAAGTCGGTCTGATGTTGTTTGTTGGTAACAGGGATAAACTGTGGTGTACGACCGCCGGAATCCCCTAATCGCTGGATATTAATAGGATGTTGTTCGAGGCAAAGGACGTCTGCTGATGTTTGTCTCAAATGATCCCCGGGATATTACATGAAAATGACGCTGAGGCGTAAATCCCAGATCAGGAGATCGCACACGGTAGCTTCCGTATGAAGCTATGAAAATGGAGGTTTTGTTTCGAGGAGCATAGGGAGGGAGTAGCCGCAGCGAGATAGTTGATTGGCTAGAACTCAGAAACAAAAGAGAGAAGAAGGAAAGAGATGAGATGATGATAGATACGTGATTTGTCTGTCTGAGTCGTCTCGGATGCCGTCCAGGGAAGGTTTTCCAACCTTGTCGATCGCGTGATGCAGAGCCGCGATAACCATAACCCAGTCACGTACCCACTCAAATGCGTGGCTTTGTAGTGGTGGGAGCCGTTTTCCCGCCACAACTCCTCCCCAGCCACCTGGTGCGAAGCACGCGGTTCTCCTCTTCCGTCATCCTCCGCCTCGTCTTTACCGACATCTCCGTATTCCCAAGATCCCATCCGTTATCCATAACATGCAGAACTAGCGCAAACCCCAACCGGCAAACGAAACAAGCAACAATAAAGGAACGAGAAACGACAAAGAAACGAGAAAACAATTGACAACCCGGTCCAAAAACCCACTCTATCCAACCATCCACAGAAGTCTCCTCCACTCATATTCCGTCCCGTTTGCAGTCGGTGCTGATCGTCCTGTTTACAGTCGGTGCTGATCATCCTTCGTGCCGGTTTAACGAGACAGTGCTCACGATCCTGTGTCCTCCGTGCCCATACCTTCGTCCCGGTTTAACGACACGGTGCTCACAATCCTCCAGCGGTTTCGTCCCGGTTTCACGAGACTGTGCTCACAATTCTCCTCCGCAGCCGCTATATCGTCCCATGTCCTGCAAGTGTGCTTCTCTCTTCCGAGTCCACGTCTCCTCTCAGTGCATCCCCCGCCTCCAAGTTCACCTCCGCGTCCCGAGTGCTGCCTTTCTCCTCCGAGTGCACTACTATCCAGTCGTGCTAAAAAAAATATGAAATTTCCCCTCCCTGGCCCTTTGTGTGAAGCACAATCTGCGTTCCCGTCTCCGCTCGCCATCAGCAAGCCAATGTTCTACTGAGTAGAAGGCGTTCAGAGCGTCACTGCTCCCGCATTCGTTCCAGTCGTACAGCGAGCGGTGGGCGGGCTGTGTATCTTGAACGGGGTTGGACGTCGCCTTTGACTTGCCGAGATCGTGCGAAATGCTCCATGACCTCTTGCATTAGCTGCGTCAATTGTTCCGTTGAGAGCAGAGGTGCGGAGGGACGTGTCGGTCGAGCTGGAGATGGGGCTGGTGAGACTGGACGGGCTGGTGGCGATGGCGGGGACGTGAGCGATGACGACGGTGGCAACACTGGTGATGGTGATGGTGTCGAAAGAACTGGACGCCCTGCACGTGCATAGTCCCTCATCGTGCGGTCACCGCGGGCAGCCGGTGCCATTGGTATCTCCTGTCCCGCGCGCCCAAGCACAAGTCTATCACGGTTATTGATACTTACAACACCATCCTCCAGGTCGGTACGCAAATCGACACACCTCTGGAGGTGATGCTGACCGCTGCAGTAATGGCATGGGGGAACATCTCGTTGTTGCGGTGGCTGTACTCGATCTTGATGTGACGGCGGTGGGGCGGGCTTCTGCTTGAACGGCGAGGTGGGCTGAGGACGGTTCGGCAGAGCAGACTCCTGACGGTGCTTGGCCTGCACAAAACGGTGTCGACGGACTGGTGGGCTACGAGGTGGCTCAACACGGATTATTCCCAGTCGTACAGTTGGACCAGCACGGATGGTACCTTGTCTAGCCGTGGGAGAAGAAGCCGAAGGGAGTGTAGTAATTTTCACTGTGGTCGGCGGAACCTTAGCTGCCATGGGAATGGTCTTGGTAGTCCCGGCAGCTGCGGGAGCAAAGGGAGCCATAGAAGCCAGAGCAGCCGGAGAAGTAGTGGCAGAAGCAGGGGAAGTCGTGGAAGCCGGAGAAGTTGTGTGAGTCTTGGGAGTTGCTGGAGTCGAAGAAACAGGGGAAGCCGAAGTACTTGTGGGAGCCGTGGGAGAGGTGGAAGCCGTTGTAGCCAGGGGCACAGGAGAAGCTATCGAAGTCGGAGATGCAGTGGAAGCCGGAGATGTTGGTGGTGCGGTTGGTGAAGTCAAAGTCGTCGGAATAGCAGCAGCCGGAGCGAGAAATTCAAACATGGCAACGACCTCGGCTGCAGAGATCCTTGCCGAGATCGAACTATGAAGCTTGCGATAGTCGAAACGTACGCAGTTCGAGCAGGTTGAGACCAAGCTTAGTGATTGCCTTCCTCCAGAGTCGCTTGGGAAGCGCACGCAGCGACATCTCTGTCCTCTCATACTCGACCATCATGCCACGCTCGGTGACTACTCCACTGATGTGTTCGTACGTGCGATGGAAAGACTTCAGGGTCTCCGTATCGTCTCGACCTCCGAACTCGGTGCAGATATTCTCCAAATATTGACGTGTGTAGACAAAGGAATCAGGCCGGCTATCGGTATACCAAAACGCATCCAGCATCTCCTTCTTGAGTGCAGCCCAGTCTCGTTCCACGTATCCGAGCATCATGACAACCTTGTCTCGAACATCGGAGACTTCCACACAGTACTACCTGAACATCGTAACGGCATCGGAGCTAGAGGGGTCGGTACTGGTGAAGGTGGCGAGGCTCTCGTACTTGTAGAGGAACGTCGTCACGTCAGAGCCACGAAAGATAGGCGTGCCTGGACTAAGCGGAAATGGCATCTGATTCCGGGGTTTGGTCGCAGCCGAGATGGCCTCAACGTGTAGCCGTGAGATCTCCATAATTCCAAGCCCGCTTGTCATATACGTGGGCATAGGGTCTTGGTGATATTGCTCGTAGGGTGGTTCTTGCGATGCTGATAGTGGCTCCCCGCCCTCGGTAGGAGTCAAATCAACGCGTTTCTGCTTGCGATTACAGTATCCTCGTCTTTGATTCTCCCGCATGCTATTCGTCGATCTGTCGTTGCCTAGTGGTCCTCCGTGCTTGATTCGTCTTCAATTGTCACTGGTGTAGTCTCTGATCGCAGCCCAGTTTTCCGTGACGCGTTGTTCCAGTCCCGTTGCGTCTATTCCATCCAAGTCCGTATCGTCACCCTGTCGTCTGTCTCTGGCTGCCAGCTTACGTTCCCGTGCTCTGCTTTCCGAAATGACATCCGAGTCAGAGCACCATTTGTGGCGTAAATCCCGGATCAGGAGATCGCACACAGTAGCTTCCGTAGGAAACTACCAAAATGGAGGTTTCGTTTCGAGGAGTGTAGGGAGGGAGTAGCCACAGCGAGATAGTTGATTGGCTAGAACTAAGAAACAAAACAGAGAAGAAGGAAAGAGATGAGATGATGATAGGTATGTAATTTGTCTGTCTGAGTCGTCTCGGATGCCTTCCAGCGAAGATTTTTCAACCTTCTCGATGGCGTAATGCAGAGCCGAGATAACCCTAACCAAGTCATGTACCCACTTAAATGCGTGGCTTTGTAGTGGTGGGAGCCGTTTTCCCGCCACAACGCTAACAATCATGTCATGTTGTATGGCTAGCGTCACTATTCCTGATTTTTTGACAGTCATGAGGGAGATTTTGCTTTGTTCAAGATGAGTAAACGTACCAACCTTGACATAAAAGACGCAACTTGCCTCCATATTGTCCATAACTTGCAACATCCAACATTTCGCCCAACAACAAAGTCCACGCAATCGACATTGGTCAATGGTACGAAAAAGAACTTTTCACCACTTCGGGCGGGCAGATACGCCAAATCGTCAATGCGGTCAACCCAACGACGTCATCATGCGAATGAAGTCAAGAGCGGATTGGAAGCAGAGAGAGTCCGAACATTTCAGGCATTGCACAGTTTCAGATCCAAAAAGAAGCTTGCGGCAGAGAGACAACGAGAAACGTACGTCTTAAGCAATGAAGAGAAAGAGAAATGGATTGAGGATTATGTTGAGAGATAGACTGCTGGGGCAAGAAAGCCAGTCGCAGATGCAGAGGCAGCTGTTCAGCAAGAGCAGGATGATATGACGCAAGCTGAAATCGCGCGATTGACATCCAGAGAGCCCGAAAAGACGTTTGAAGAGATGCTGGTTGCTATCGGAGACAGTCTGAGTGATCTTGCATGTTCCGACGATGGGAAGGATGGGGAAGATGAGGATGAGGAAGAGACTGAGCAGGGCAAGCTGAGCGAAGATGACGAACCTGGCTGGGTGATGGGCACAATGACTAAAACGGTACAGCAGCGCATTGAGAGGTTTCGGCAGAAGCAGATGAAGCTCGACGAATTGACTCGACCTGGATGGGAGGATGCAACCGACTACTTCCGTGAACGAGATAAGAAGTATGGCACATTCGAATTGAGGATTCCGGCAGTCGTTAGGCCACAGACGAATGATGATGCTGTGGCACCTCCACCCACAACATTTGAAGACCTTATGGAGAGTCTTGACATTGTCACTGGAATATCTCAAAGGGCGCAAGCGACTTCTCAACCAGGAAGTAGTCATATCAGGCTAGGTTCGGTGAAGCCACAGTCGAAATCGAACATACCTTGCGGTCAGCCAGCTGCGGAGCCCAATTCATCAAAGTTGCTAAAAACGAAGCCAGTTGAACCAGTAAGCTCTGTTGAACCAGTAAGCTTCTACCCCTGTATATAGCCTCCGGCTAATTACCATATAGATATCGGATTCCGACGAAGAGATGGTGATGGCTCCTGCGTCTGCAGATGAATAGATGTGCAAACTGTAATTTTCAACGTCCGATCGCTGTGAAAAGCAGGTTGTTTACCAATTTCGCTACCTGTCTGCTTTTTCTTGGTTTGAGTGACCAAATTGTGACACATGATAATTCGTCTGTGCATGTGCAAGGGTCGAACGCACCATGTGAAAGTTCAAGAATCAAAATCGCACTCAACGACAGCCAAAACATACGGTTTCTTTCAGCAAGTAACTGTTAAGTGATAAAGCAAAAGCAATATTAGTAACGAAATGTGCTAACTGAATTGACATGAGTAATGTCACACGTGTCATAGAAAGAACGGTCAGTGCACATGACGAATCGATCTGAACGACAACCGTCATGCTAACTTCATCCATATATTCCACTGCACAACTCTCCGCACAGACCTGGTGCACGTGGTTGAGATATTTGAAATTGCTTGTGGTGCGTCATGGGAATCGAGGAGAAGGAGCTGGATTAGGAATGGTGAGGAAGTCGAGCTATATTTACCAAAAACTAGTGAAATGATCTACATGCCATCAATTGCCGGCCGAAAGCGCGGGAATCTGAGAGGGCCACGTCATTTCTCACTCAGATAGTGTAGATAGCAGTTGATCAGAAATTGAGAGGTAACAAAACTCCTGGATGCAAACGATAATACATACAAACGCAATATTGGAGGTCAATAATGAGTATATGATTCGTTGCATACAATTATTGAGTGTACAAAGGCTGTTTCGATGTGATCAATGTGAGCGTCAACAGAGTGTTAACGATTTTCAGTCTTACACATTCAGCAATCAATAGGCTGCATTGTCCCATCCTTCCAAAGCGGATGTATAGGTCGGCGTTATTGCGAAAAATGTAAATGACATGCTCATTGCCACATCCTTGAAATGAGTGTCAATGGAGCGTCAACGATTTTTGCCGTTGCGTCATGACATATCCAGTAGGCTGTGCGGTTACAGTATGTCATAATAAAACTATCGGCCACCTTTCTATGGAACAATGGTGGTGGCATCATTTCTACTATGTCCTAAAAATGAGCATCAACAGAGCGTCAATGACTTTGGGGCTTACATCCTGGTAAATGCATGAGCTGTGCGGCGACGTGACCCCATAATCACGCTATCAGCCGCCTTTCTAGGCTAAACCTCTTGCAACAACATCGCTACTATGTCCTAAAAATGAGAGTCAAAGAAGCGTCAACGACTTTTGGCCTTGTATGATGGAAAATCCTAGGGCTGTGCGGCGACATTGAGCCATAATCAGCTTATCGGCTGCCTTTCTAGGCAAGAACGGTTGCTATGACATCACAACTATGTCCTAAAAATCAGCGTCAAAGGAGTGTCAATGACTTTTGGCCTTGTATCATGGAAAATCCTGGGGCTGTGTGGTAACATTAAGCCATAATCTGATTATCGGCTGCCTTTCTAGGGAAGAACGGTTGCTATAACATCGCAACTATGTCCTAAAAATGAGTGTCAACGGAGCGTCAATGACTTTTGGCCTTGTATCATGGAAAATCGTAGGGCTGTGCGGCAACATTAAGTCATGATCTGATTATCGGCTGCCTTTCTAGACAAAAACGGTTGCTACAACATGTAAGGGCACGTATGCCTGCGTTCGGCCTCATAGGTATACCTATGGTCATCATTGGAATACGGTTGCAAACGTGGATGCGAGTGATATTAGATGTAGATGTAGAGGTAAGATTAACGCTAGAGATCTAAGGCTTGTGGCGAGCTGACTGTATAGAATGGCCGTTACCCGGCCCGGGTCACGTGCTGCCGTTACATTATCCCTCTCTTTTGGCACAGACCTCCTGGGCTGCATATCCCGTATATGAGACAAGGAAAAGCATTATACAATCATGCCGCGTACGTACTCATACAAGCTGAGAATTCCCGCTACCGATTGGCACCGTACAGTAGCCTTTCGGTGGATCCGGCGCACGGGGAAACTACACCTCCCATTGACTGAGATCTGGAGATGGTAAAACCCGTACCGACGCCATTTATACCGGGCCGAGATCCAATGAAGTAATAAAGTATGGAGAAGAGAAGAGAAGAGAAGAAATAGAAGAAAGGAACGCCCAATTAATAACTTTCCTCCAGTCCTGAGTTCCGAAACTCTATTGACCCATTTCCTCCGCTCCCGAGCCTCGGACCTCAATTCCTCCTTATCTCCACTCCCAAACTCGTACAGCATCAGACCTGCCATCCAGTACCGCACTCGTAGCTCGTGTATCGCGGCGTAGGTCATTCTCGGAATTCGTCAGGGTGGTAGCGCTTCCACTCATGACGAGGCATCTATGGGAGCTTCCGCTGCCGGCATCGGTCGTAGCCGTCGGTGATCATCAATTGTATCCGTCAATCATGTAGTCTCGTCTCATTGGTTGACATCTAGCAAGTGAGCTTCTCTAAAGATGGTTATACTTACCAAGTTCAAGCGTGCTAGCGCTGTCTGAGCTCTTAGCAGTGCTTTCACATGCTGTGTAGAATATATCTTGCAGCCGGTAGTCATCGGTACTCGTAGATGCTGTTTGACTAGGCAGTCGTCTTTGGAAGTCCGCTTCGGTGACCATCCGGTCGACCTCATGGTTGCGCTCTTGATAGGTGGCTTCAGTAGAATCTTGGTCGACTTGGTAGATTTGTCGGTGCATATCTCGGTAGACTGCCTCCAGGTGGGCTTTTGACTTGTCAGTAGGACATGAAGGTGGGCTTTTGACTGGTCGGTAGGACTTGACTGATCCGACACGGCTATCTCCCTCTTTTTTGAAAATTCGTTGCTCCGTCGACGACTTGATCATATCGATTGTCGATTGCCATCGTGGCTCGGTAGCAGTGTAACTTGGATCTCCGAATTGATATTGGCATTCATTGGTGATCCGGGATTGTAATTGTAATCTCCGATTCGACAAGTTATTCTGTTCAGACTATCTTCCTTCGGTCGTCCTTCCGCGTCGCCCGCTGTCCAGTGACTATCCTGACTTGCTCTGCCTGTTGACTTACTGTCGTATGAGACGTCCCAATGCACTCAATCTTGACGTCATTGCAACGGCTATGCCTCGTCGTGACTTATGCCTGTTGACTTACTGTCGTATGAGGCGTCCCAATGCGCTCAATCTCGACGTCATTGCAACGGCGTCTCGTCGTGACTTTGGGCAATGATGTGAACTTTCGCTCCTGGCATCGTCATAGCCATCGGTTCTCATATGTGACTCGCTGGTGACCATTTGAGGGTGGTAGAATTCGCCAATTGCATCAGGCGTGGGCGGTATGTCATTGATCCATATATAACACGTTAGCTTCACACTTGGTGGTCATACTCACCGCGATAGGAGTGTGCCTCTGCTCTCGGAAAACCGCTTTGCATATGCGGATTCCGGCATCTCTTGATTCGGCATCTGGTAGGGTCTTGGTGGACCACTTCTCGGTAGAAGTCATTCGGATGATAGCTTCGGTGCGTTCTTGGTCGACTTCTCTTCGCCATCGGTAGACAGCTTCGGTAGAATATCCATTGGCTTCTCAGTAGTCATTGGGTAGAATCGTTCCGCATTCAGTTCGGTATGCCGTTCGGCGGTAGTTTTTGATCCTTCGGTACGCCATTCGGTAAGCGTCTCCGTCAGTGGCTTGGTACAGTTAGGCTCCTGATAATCCTCTCGACCTCCATGTGAAGTCCTTCAGCAGTGATATCCGTCGCTGTGAGATCTCCGTGATCATCTCCTGGTAGTTATCTCGACTGTCTCTTGTGATGCCATTCGGTAGACTATTCGGTACGCTTGGTGGTCATTTTCGATCTCCTTCGTGACCAATTCGGTAGCCATGTCGCAGTCATTTGGTATTGCGTTCGGAACTGCTTCGGTTGCCATATTGCAGTCGTTCGGTGTCGCGTTCGGAACTGCTTCGGTAGCCATATTGCTCTCGTTCGGCATGGATCAGCCTCGTTTGACGTGTCATCTCTCTGGTGCATTTGCAGGTCTACTGGACGTCCGTCGTATGCTAGCTGAACTTTATCGTCTTATATCGCGGGGTGCGCTCGCTGGCTCTCCTCGGGGGTGCTTGTCGATTCATTTGTAGGTGTGTTTGCCATCACTTGACTCCGTGCACTTATTGTCGTTTTCTAAGTCTACTAGCCGATTCATGTCCAGGTGCACTTGCTGCTGCTAGCCTTCTCAATTGGTGAATGGATCTTATGGTGCTTCGTTCCTGCACTTCCGGGACGGTAATTGTTTGCGGTAATGGTTGCGATTCCGGTACGGTCATCCCCTTCTTTTAAAGGTCGTTGCTCCGCCAGCGACTAATCTCATATAGCTTCGTAGGGAATATGGATTGGAAGGACTTGATTCGGGGTTGATTCCGAAGTTGATTTGTACTCGTTAATTGTCATCGTAGTTGTGTAGCTCGGGATCGCCGAGTCTGAGTCGGGATCTCATTCGGGATACTAATGTAACTTCAAAACAGATATGGCATTGTATTCCGGATTGTATTCTGCATTGAATTCGGCATTGTACTCGGTTTGGCAAGGCAGCCGGTACATATATCTGCGTCTCGGCATCCAATTGCTAGTTTCCTGTATGTCGCCATAGTCAAGGATTGATTGTCATCCCTCTCCGAGCATCTCCGGGATGGGCATATAGGCGCAAGTCCAACTCTCATTGTCTCAATGATAGCTCTTTTCCTCGATAAGTAGCCTTCTGCAGGACCGTCGTCTCTCGTATCTGGGACATTATCTCATGCCCGGGCATCCAATTGCTTCATAAGTTTTCGACGGTCCAAAGTGCGCTCTTCGCTCTCAATCGTCATTCGTCTGCCGGGAATATCTCCGAACTGCTCCATCTATGTTAGCCAAAGGAATCAAGACAAAAGATGGAAGTGGTGGAAGGGAATATCCAGGAGGCCTTGTCATTAACGGTTCGCCCACACAGGAGCCAAGCCCTGCCGTCCAGTCACTCCCTTCGGGTCTCGGCGAGCCGGCAGCAGTCATTCAAGGGTCTCCTCGGAGGGGCTCTTCTGCCGCAACTACCGCCGCTGCTCTCTGGTCGTCGCGTCCAGTGCTTGGGTCTGTATCACTTGGTGAATCCAAGGTGATGTCTTCCAACGTCACTCCCAGCAGCCATATGCATTCCCCAGTCTGTCAGGCAAATGCTATGACGACTTCTTGCTAGTTAGAAGATCGTCGAATGCGGTTGCTCCAAATGTCTGTATACCCGGACCGCGCCCCAGAAGCTTGTCTTGACGTTATCATTTTCGGCTTCTGAAACCTTCGATGCCACTGCCATAGTCATCGGTGTCATTCCTCCGCTCCACTCGCACTCGGTGATCGCAGGGAGTTAATCGAGCCCAGTTGATGTCAGGATTTTGTTTGGGAAACCATGGTAAGCCAAGTACTAAATCGTACGCCCGCATTGGCATGACTAGCATGTCTGATCTGTCTTCCGGTGCGAGATAGTCCAAGTACTGGACTGTGATCCGCATCTTCCAGCTGTCTTTTGCATGTTGCATCACACCTCCGGTCATGGCGAGGGTGATGATGTGTGCCGCCTGATGTGATTTCCCGAGTCACTTGAGAAGCCTCGGTGTCATCAAGATGCTGGTTGCGCCGCAGTCGATAAGAGCCCATACGCATTGCATCTCGCCATTTGATTTTTGTCCAGAGTCACCAGGAGTGCCGGCACCGCCAACAGTTTTTTTTTTAGTCACTGAGTGACGAAGGATCGTTGGCGCTTGATCTGTCGATTGCCGCCTCGATTGTCCATAATCCTTGTGCTCTGAGGTCATCATAGTTGTTGTAGTCATTGTCGTCATCGTAGACAGTCTGCGGAATTGCGTTGGTCTTTGACTGCAAATGCACTTCACGCTGCGCAATGTATCGCCGCTATAAGTTCGCTTTAATCAAGGGAATGCTTCTTATCCTCAATGTCCTTCAATCGTACAGTGTCTTCTCCATAAGTGCACTTCGCTTGTCCAGATGTTCGTGGCGGTATGAGTGCGTCAATCGTAGAGGGTCTTCTGCGTAAGGGCACTTCGCTCGTGCAGACGTTCGTGGCGGTAAGAGTGCTTGATTCGTAGACATATCCTCCTCCGTAGAGATTCATCGCTCGAGAAGTGTATCCGTAGGTATAAGTAGCCGTAGAATGCTTCTGCAAGTCGGCTTCTTCGAGGTTGCTAGAGCTGTAGGTGTACACGCAAACTGAGATAGGTGCACTTCACTCAATTGGAAGAAATGTAGTCGTAACTGTGCTGACTCGGAAATCGTCTCTGACTGCGCTCTTGGTTCTCAATATGGCCGCATTCAGGGGTAAGGTCGCTCCGGCCATTGTCGGTGCTTCGGCTGGTGATCGCGCTCAATTGATCATATCCTGTACTCGTCATGATCGTCTTCAATGTCGGTGACGCGCCTTCTGCACCAATTGGTCTTGATCTCTACTCCGCTGCCATCAGGGGCTCAATTGAATGATGGAACGGTCGACGCTTCGTGCTGCGCAGTAATGATGCTTCGATATCTTGTTTGGAGGACAGTATTCTCAATTGTTGACTCCATAACGTCGTGTGTCGGAAAAAGGGGTAAAATCGTCAATTCGTGCTCCCGTGAGTGAAACGTATCCGTTTACTGAAAGAGCGATAATAGTGTAAGGGCACGTATGCCTGCATTCGGCCTCATAGGTATACGTATGGTAATTATTGGAATACGGTTGCAAACGTGGATGCGAGTGATATTAGATGTAGATGTAGAGGTAAGATTATCACTAGAAATCTAAGGCTCGTGGCAAGCCGACTATATAGAATGGCCGTTACCCGGCCCGGGTCACGTGCTGCCGTTATACAACATCGCAACTATGTCCTAAAAATGAGCATCAACGGAGCGGCAACAACTTTTGGCCATGCATCTTGGAAAATCCGAGGGCAGTGCAGCGACATTAACACATAATCAAACTATCAGCCATCTTTCTAGGCAAAAATGCTTTTGACGACATCGTCACTATGCCCTAAAAAAGAATGTCAACGGAGGGTCAACAATTTTAGGCCTTCCATCATGGAAAATCAAGGGGTTATACGACCCCAATGGTCTATAATTGTACTATTTGCCGCCTTTCTAAGCAACTGTGCTTACGACAAGATTGTAACCATGTCTGAAATAAGTGTCAATGGAGCGTCAACAATTTGTGCGCTGGCATCTTGGATAATCTAACCGGAATGGAACGCAGATAAACTATAATACACCTATCAGCAGCCTCTATTGGCAACAATGCAAGTGACAATATCATGTCGGCCTCCTACAATTCCGCGCCCACGGTGCGTCAAGGCTCCAAACTCTACACAGCAATAAACTGCATTACGCCGTTTCTAAATGGAATTTTATGCGGTCAGTTGTTGCAATCTGTCCTTGTATTCAACTTCACAAATATGCATGTAATGTCTTACTGATCTGAATATCTTCCTTGTAGCTGTAGAGTCAATATTTAAGAGCCCGCAGTCTGCATTACTATATCGCTATTTTCAGCAGTCTCTCGAGTCGGAATACCCAGCATCCAAATTTCTACCACCATGTTGGATAAGAAATCTTTGAACACCTCATTGCTCGAGGCTATGATCTCTTCCAAAAACGAAAGAGTCTTTATTCGCGATTTCAGCGACCTCACATTGCAAATCATCTTTGATGCTTGGTGGGCGTCAATAAACGAAGGCTCAAAACGGCCTATTGCTTGGAATAATTCTATACATGCCCTGTCGTGGTGATTCTATTTACACTGCGGAATTGAGGAGACCGGCAGCCCTGGCATCATATTTATCATTTGTCATCAAGTTCTTCGCCATCCATCAGAACATGGGACCAGCTCAATGGGGAAACACTTGTTGGGAAAAGCTCACATTGCAAAGTTAATCGAAGTAACAGAGTCAGAGGTTACTGAATTGACTAGTTCGACGGTGGATGAAACAGCTTTGGCCATCCTGAAGAGGCAAGGAAGTCGAGGAATCACAATAGTAAGTTTGCAGAGGAAAATCAGATTTGATATCCAGTTAAATCCATATTGATCGAAATGACTGACAAAACATTCCAAACTGGCAGCTTAGGACTTTGAAACTTCCGAATTTCACCAAGACACGTGGAATGGCTACCTCATGTTAAGATTTGTTTCAGCACACATTCCATGGAACGAGATATCAAATCTTGAGCTACAACGGTCATATACGGCATTAGCTGACGACCTAGTCCTACCGTCTGCTATGACCCTTAGTAACATTTGCCGGAGGGAATATGCACTGACTGTGGATGCAATTGACAAGCAATTGCCGTTACGAAATAAGGTTAGTTTAGCTTTGGACAGATGGACTTCAACGAACAAACTGGCCATAACGTTGGTCATTGCATACTATATGGATCGAAATTGGGCATTGCGTGAAGTTCAACTCGCTTTCGATGAGATTGATCACCTATTCTGTGCCCGTTTCGAAAGCTAATTAAAGATGATAGATCAAGGGCCAACATACTGGAGCAAGGATAGCCATACATTTAAAGGACGTGCTAGATCGTGTTGAGCTTACCGACGGCCGTTTGTTTGGTATTGCTACTGACAATGCTTCCTCAACCTACTCGATGACATGCGAGCTGCAATCAACACTTCAGGCCTCTGGAATCGAGTGGCTGGCATTGAGGAACCACATACCTTGCATGGCGCACGTCATACAGCTGGCATTAGGTGCATTCATGAGCAGTCTGGGTGTAAAAGGCCATACCAAGTCTTGGGAAGCCCATGAGCATGATCAGCAATTTGGAGACAATGAAAGCATAGACAATGGGAAGAGTCAAAGACTTCGAAAAGAGGGCAATGCTAGAATCAACAAGGTGTCGGCCATGAGACCAGGTTTAGCAAAGATAATTGAAAATGTACGTATTTCATGAGATTTTGAAAGTTCTGAAACTGACCGTCATATAGCAGAGAATGCTTGCTGTATTAATTACGCTGACACCTGGTCGCCGAACCAAGTTCATTGACTGTCAAAACGCCAAAGTCCGTATTGCAGTACTCCCGATTATGGATGTGAAGACACGTTGGAACTCAACCCTGGAGTTGCTCGAGCGCGCCTACCTATTACGGGAATTCACACGCGAGTGGCTTCAAAACCCAAAATACGCTGAATACAGGCCACTATTCACAACCCAGGATTAATGGACAATTGTCATGTATGTCATGGAAGTGTTGAGGTCATTTCGATATTGGACCCTTTGGATGTCGAAGAGGCATACAGTCACATTGCATCACGTTCTCACAGTGTACAATGACATGTTCAATCACATGGATAGCATGATGCGAGCTTCGCCCAAGAAGAAGACTGCATGAAAGGAAGACTTGTTCTTCGCTGTGAAGTTAGCTCGACAGAAGCTTTCCAAATACTACGCTGAAGTGACTCCAACGACGGGCATGAATTTGATTTCTGCCCACATACTCTATCCTTTCCGGAAGTTGCGATCGTTTAGCAAGTGGGACAAGGGAATGGATATCGGTCCTGAGGACAAGACATCCTATGCTACACAATACCAAGAGGCCTTTCTGAAGTATGTGGAGAATGAATACTGTGCCAAACATCCACGTGTGCCGGTCAATAAACTCGAACTGGTACCGAGCCACAATCTCGTCCCCTCTGCAAAGGCTTTACAGTCCTATCAATCATCCTTTGATCCATATGATTTATCTAGCGATGATGAGGAAAATTTAACGCCTAACAATGTGGCTGAGACGACACCCGGACAAAGCGATCACGCTGCCCGCAGATGGACCACCGCCAGGCTCTATTTGAATTCGCCCCCTGAAGCACCGAAGCACTGGGGACAAATTCATGCAAATTTCAATGATTACCACTCCGACCCAATGGAGATTAGCAGTACATTTTGGTTACCGGACATAACCAATTGGTGGCAACAACACGAGGTAACACACTCAGAGTACGCTGATCTCTCCAACGTGCCGCGCGACATATTCTCTATCATCCCACATGGTGTCGGAGTGGAGGCCAGTTTTTCCCTTGGCCAAGATGTTTTTGGCTGGAGGTAGTCGAAAACCACAGGCGAGACCCTTCGCGAAAAAGTCCTTGTCAGGCAGTTTGCTCGAGCCAATAATGGGATTTTGGCAGGCACTGACCCAGAATTCGATACTACAAACACAGAAGACGACTCGGAAATGAAGAAAGAGGCGGAGGAAAGGAAATTGCACAGAATAGCCAAGGTTCACAACTTTTTGGAGATGTGGCAGGGCAGCCAAAACCTACCTGCTACCCAGAAAGAAATCTCGCCCTCAAAAAAAGCAGATGACCGCTGTAGGATAAATTTCGGACACAGAAGAGATCGTCAAACCATCCTGGTCACTCTTTCAACATGATGGTACGGCTGCATTTAAATTGTCAGAAAGATCACCTTTGCCACCAACTTTGTCTGCAAAGGACCTCCCTGGAGGACGAACTCAAATCTTAAATGACCGCCGAATCCGGAGAATCAAATGTCATTCAGTCGAAACCGACATGGATAGCGCACCTGGAAGCATTGCGGACAACGATGATTTGCTAAACTGGAATGGCAACTTGAATGATCCAAATGACAGTGAAGAGGATTGCGCAGCGGACGATGAATCCAATGTAGAGCCCAACACTGGCATTGAGGATCCGGAATGCCCAGAGCAGCAGGATGTGAATGCTGCGCCAAATGTGCCCGGATTTGTTCGGCCCACACGAAAGTCAAAGAGACGGGCTGAAAAGGTGTTGATGACGGTCAATGCAGTAGAAACGCGGAGAAATACAGGAGGGAAGAAAAAGTAGGACACAATGCGTCAATGGTTCACCAGCTTTATGTAGCTTGACCGAGAGGTTCAGTTAGAGATATATTATGGGCGAATGGTAAGAAGTAGCATGTGTATATCGGTTCATAAATAGATGCATAGCAGGCGCAATGAATCTTTTGGCATAATACATTATTTTTAGTCGTGTGAGAGTGAACAGAGCATGATTATTATGCCGCTCGGCTTTGCCACAGGGCCGAGTCTCAATCATGTAGAAAGATAACTGATAAAGTCATATCAGGATGAAAACAATTATCAATGGCAGCAGATGTTGAATGGACAATACATTAAAATGGGCGTCAACGGAGCATCAACGATTTGTGGTCTTGTAAGTATGGTATTTCACCAGTGACTTGGTCATTTTTATGCATAACGGACGTATTGGCAGCTTTTATTGGCAAAAGAGATAGCAACACAGTCACCGCCCCATTCTTAGCATGAGCGTCAACTAGTGTTAGCAACGGGTCCAAATTCCCGGGTCGGTTCCGGTTCAGGTTCCACCCGAAACCGGACCGTGGCAACGGTTCTTACCACACGAAAAACCCGGCCCACTGGAAATGGGCTGGTTTTACCACCAAAAACCCGGCATTTCAACATCACAACTTTGCCTCCAATTAAGTATTTGAGTTCTGATCGTATCATGACATGATCAGTACGCAGATTGTGCAGTTCTACCCGCTCTATCACCTCCCGATCTCAGATATGTGTTCCGACCAACATTCATTGAGTTGCTATCGAATACCCGCTAATTTCGCATTAAATGGGCACTTTTTTCCCAGCCACTCAACGAATATCAGTCGGATCGCAAATCGGAAAGCGGGAGGTGAAAGAGCGGCAAGAACTGCACATTCTACATACTGATCATGTCATGATACGTTGAGTACTCAAATACTTAATTGGAAGCAAAGGTGTAGGAACCGTAAAGTTGGAACCTTTGTCCAGTTCCAACCCGGCCGAAAAACCGCGGGTTTATGTCCGGTCCGTGTAACAAACCCGCCAAGACAAAGCGGTTAGGGTTTTTGGCCGGGTAAAGAACCGAACCGAACCGAACCACTGGCCAAAAACCGGACTGCTGGCGGGTTACCCGGACCTGTTACTAACACTAGCGTCAACCGAGCGTCAACGATTTGTGGTCATGTAAGTACGGTAATTCACAAGTGACTTCGTCATTTTTATGCATAACGGACGTATTGGCAGCTTTTATTGACAGCAGAGATAGCAACACGGTCACCGCCCCATACTTAGCATGAGCCTCAATGGAGCGTCAATGAGTTTTGGCTTTGCATCTTGGGTAGATTATGTTCCGATTGGTTGCAGACATCCATTTATGAGATATTGGCAGCTTTTACTGGCAAAAACAACAGCGATATACTCCCTGCGGCATCCTGAAAATGAGCATCAACGGAGCGTCAACAGTTTTAGAACTTGCATATTTCGTAATCAAGACATCGTGGGGATCATCGCGTGCATAACTGTATTATTGACCTTCTTGCTAGCCAAAAATACCATTTATGGAAGGTGAAACACAGATCCCAAATTAATCAATATTGCAAACTGCTCAACAAGCAAAAGCACATTATTGGTTGCTGAAAACGCGATTCTGATAAGATACTATTAACACACTGCAAATAAAAGAGCCTTAAATGAATCTATAGATGGACCCGCTGGGCGACTCGCTTACAACCCGCCCAATTCAGACGGGTTGGGAGTTTACCATGTAACCATACCCATGTGGGCAGTTCGGGTTTATTGACGACCCGGACCACCAATTTGGCAATGGTTCGGTTGGGACCCGGACCCGGACCCGAAGTGACGGTCCGGAACTGTTACTAACACTATAGAACAGATATAATCTGAATGCCAGTCTCAGCTCAATGGCTCACTCGGTGACCGGGAAGCTCCCGCCCACCATATATCTTGAACACCTGAAGTTCGTCACAAATCATAAACTGACAATATCTGATTTCCGCCATTGTCCAATCCCAAGAGTGCATGAAGAACAAATCGTGATGAAAGCTTGAGTTTGGAAAAGGCAGTTTCTGAGAGCACAAGTAACTGTCAAAGTCAGGCGAGCCTACAATCCCAGCCATTACATTAGATTGAATCCTGCATGCAGATTCAATGCTCGCTGCACCTCAATTGGCTGGAACTCCATGCTGTTATTTGTCTTTCCGCTGTCAGATGAAGCCTCATGACGCATTCATCTCGTTCTTACAAGACATTATGCACAACATCTTAATGTCAGTGACAAGTAATGCCCCATTCGCTAGTAATCTTGGCATTGACGACAACTGGAATCGATTTGATTACCCCTGAATCTTCATCGTACAGTTACAATTCTTCCTCCTCTATGTTGAATCTCCCCTTTGTAATCCCAAATCCTCCGTCTTCACTTACTGCATACATATTCACTTACACTTACTTCATACATATTGTGATTCAGCAGACTCAGACCACTGAAAGTGAAGTTCTGCACACGACATTGCCTAATCGACCGCTAACTTTGCTTCAGAATCCTACAACAACAGAATATCATGAAAATAGGGTGTCCTTCCGACTGGTATACCGCATTTGGAGATTCATATTTATCCACTATCAGCAACAAACTCAGTTTGAACCCATGTAACTTCAACTGTTGCCACTCACTAAGGTCCCAACTCTATCCTCCGTCCAAGTTATGCAAGAATCTTCAACTCACTGACAATTCTGTGCCATGCGGTCACAACTCATATACTCTAACTAGAGGCATAATGAACAACCTTCGGCGGAGTCATATGCAGGGGCGATCATGATCAACCCATTTCTCAGTTTTCCATGTCCGGTCCTGAGAGTTAGTTAATGATACAACCATGTTACTGTCTCGAGTTCTCCAGGTGCGTCTTGTTCAATTCTAGGTATGTTGGCTTAAACCAACCTCTCATTCTTGCATCAATAGCGTACTTGGATACAAGTGCTAACATGTGGGAATTGGGGGCAAGAAGAATCCATCTAATCCAGTGCACCTGACGCTTCCTAAATCGTAACAAAGAACTAGCATCAGCAATTTAAATATAAACCACCAACTTGTCTTCCGGACTCTTTCCAGGCACGGCTCAAATTTCATCCTGCTCGACCGCGTGTTACTTTCTTTCCCTGTGTTCCCGTTATTCTATTAAACTTCGTACGATACTTACCCTTATACACTTTCATCTACATTCCCAACTTCACTTCATCAAACATGGAACCTACGGCCAGCCAGGTGAGGAATCACTATTCACAGAAGAATCAAGAAGCACACCTTGAGAGAGCACTTGCACGTGCATTGCAGAAGACAGCCAATCTTCATTGCCAATCGAATATTTCAACATCCAACCCAGCCTTCGAGTATAGTGTTCGAGATAGCTAATGTCCAGGGTCTAATTCTGATGAAGCAGGATGATGACGATACCGATCGGGAGATTAGCAATGACAAAAGTGAAGACCCTGGATAGTCTACCTTGTCATCCAATATCGAAGAAGACAATTTGGACATCCGGCAAGAGGTCCTACATCTAGACCAGGCGTGCCATGATAAGACAATACAAACTACAAGGGTTCCACTGCCAAAGAAACGGAGCCGTGCAGATACTGTCGTTACCCGCGCTACACATCCAAATCTGCGACATTCGGCCGGGGCGATAGCACCACCATTGCTCAAACTCCAAAAGTCAGTCATCAACATATCACGCGAGTCTGACGTAGTACAGGCGCTCCCACTTCCAAGCCGGGTGGAGACCAGAATGTTCCTCAACCAAAGGCCGGTGGAGATCACAACGTTTCTCAACACCAACAGGCTACTTTTGAGCTAGCGAAATGGTTCATGGAGGCGATTGTATTCACAAAGACTCCCTGGCTAATCATTTCCGATGAGAAGTACTCGATGGTTGACGAAGCTTGGAAACTAGCCATTGAAGCCCAGGATCATCAGCGGGCATTAGCCGGTGCTGCTGTAGGTGCTCCATCTGTATGTCAATCGCCTGGTGGTTCATCTCTTAAAATCAATCCGCAAACCCGAGAAGCTGTAAGTGTATATTGTGTTTTCTGCTCCTGGATTGGACTTATGATCATACTAACTTAACCTCAAAACATCGACAGTTAAAACTGAAAATCAATACCATTCGAGGGCGCTTAGGAGATGAAGCTCCTCGAACTATTGTCCGCAGTGACCGGTTTGATTTAGGATCAGAGACTGAGCTTCGAATCCAAATTAAGGAGCTCTCGTTTGACGATGCTTATCTCTCAAAGGTCATCGATGACAAGAAGTCTTGGTTCATGCGGATGGGAGTGCTTGACTTAGTCTACCACCAATTTTTCTTCACCACCAATAGCTTGGGGCGACAACCGACCACATCGCAGTTCTGTAACCTTCAACACCGCAGACATTACCACTTGTGGCCGCAGCTATTCATTGTGCGCTGCCTGAGTATGCCACTGGAAAGGAGGTTACAGATATGTTTTCTCAAGATGAATATCGAGGTAAATTTTGCCCTTCCATGATGACAGATTGCATTTCTGCCGAAGCTATTGCACTCATCAAATTCAAATTGCACATGGTGGGGCTGCTTCATGCGGGGGGGGGGGGGGGGGCGGGGCGCGCGCGGCGCGGCCGGGGGCGGCCGGCGC
>Ga0307514_10000805_pt1 | contig 51256 bp, 66 predicted proteins | sample 16_EM_MG_FD_203088 | JGI IMG/M metagenome (GOLD analysis project Ga0307514, IMG submission 203088) | Populus trichocarpa ectomycorrhiza microbial communities from riparian zone in the Pacific Northwest, United States - 16_EM | ecosystem: Host-associated > Plants > Roots > Unclassified | place... | reverse complement strand
AAACAAAGAAAAATAAATGTCCACGACAGAAGTCGTACCATACGGCATAGATACAAACAAGAAATAGCAGATGACAAAGGCAGTGACAAAGGAGCATAACATGGGAAAGTAACAGAATCGTAACATTTGTCACAGTCAGTCCCAAAGGAATACCTTGTAGTGCATTCATCATTTGATGGGCTAGATCAGGGGCATTTGAAGGACCGCCCCTTGGGAAGACACTTTCAGCAGCTGTATTATACTGCCCACTGCCAAGTTAGATTGTTCAAAATGAGAAACCCCAAGATACATACCTTGGTGTCCTTACTCTTCCAAAGCCAATCAGGCGTGACTGTCCGCACCCCAAGGATAAGATCGTTCAATGGAACTTGAGAGTAATTTTTGCATTGAGCCATGACCAACAGCAATTTCCCTGAAACCTTTGATCGGAGGAAGAACAGAAGATCTGGGCCAAAGTGTTTAGGAGGAAGGCAAAACGTGATTTGACCCTCATTCGTGGAAATCCATGATAAAACGTCCTCGCCCTCTGCTGCCCGGAAACCAATATTGGAAGATGGACCGCTGCCAGGTCTGACAATGGAAATGTGAGGCTGACCACTACTACATGGTCGGCTAACAGTTACCAATTCAAATTCCTCCGATTTCCAATCGATGATCTTGTCAAAGTCGGATCGAAATTTGAGCAATTCAGTAAGTCTCCGAGGCACTTCGAAAAATCTTCGGACGTAAAAGGCGAGATAGTTTTCAAAACCATTGCCCTTGTTAGAGTGCTTTCCAAGATCATGCCGTAAATATTCAGAGTGGGATAGTGAGGCAGTTTGGTTCACCCAATTCAGAGCCGCTAGAATGGCAATTGGTTCATCAAGAACTGTTTGGGTTGCTCTGGATGTTGTTATGGTCACAGTCCGAGCAAACCCATACTCAACAAAAGTTGCTCGCTCCTCTGGAGCGAACGACTGTAAGGAATAGGTGCCATAGATCACTTGGTCAAAGAGGGCAGTAGCGAGCGTCGTCGCTTGCATATGATCTGTTGCAGGGAATATATTATTTGAAGGAGACTCCACATAAAAGGGAATAACTAACTCATTCGATCGAGGTTCAATGTGCTGAACGTGGGCAACTCAGGGGGCTCGGTTTCTTGTTTGGTCCAGTCATCTGCGTCAGTTGGCCGGAAGGCCGTGAACCTCTCCACGTATGAATTTATTGTTCTGTGGGGGCTTTGGTACCCAACCTCAAGAATGAGTGAAATCAGAGTAGCAGTGCTACGGTACCTGATACACGCAGTGAACATGCGGATCAATTCCTCTGAAAAAAAAAATATCACCTCCCACGAAACCAGGCCCATGAGCGTTTGAGGAACTCCTGCCACTTCATATCTGTCCAATCAGCAGGGATATACATTCGGATATAGTTAGCTTGGTCGCCTGGGTCGTCAAAAGCCCCGATATCGCGCTTCATGGCATAATTTGCTGGCTTGAAGGCATTTGATGACAAGGTTGCTGTTATTTCATCTTCTTTGAGGCCCGTCCCAGAGAGGATGAGACTCATTTCGAGAAGGTGGAAGGTCGTAGTCCACGAACGCCATATTTCTCTCAACAAGGGACGCGTAGACGACCCATTTTCTGAAAAGAAATCCCGATAGCGTAAGTCAGTGGTGACTTGCGCTTCATCCAGAACGCAGTAAAACGATCCCTCCTTTAATTGGGAGGGAAGCTCTTTGAATTTGTTACGTGTGCGGGTGTGCAAATCAGAACGATTGGCGGGTCGGAGACGTAGAGCAAGTTCCAGAAAAAGATCCCGACCAAAGATCTCCACAGGTTGCACTTGTAAAAGTACCCATAACCGGCGATATTGCAACCAAGGCAATCGCTTTTGTTCTTCTAGTGCTTGGACTTCTTCAACCAGTAGTCCCAATAATAAGAAGCGTGATAATAAAACTTGACTTAAAGCACGGCTTGCAGTCTCCCGAGTGTGATCAATTGATTCTAAAGTCATTGAGCCACTCTTGTTCATCGTCTTTGCGCGCTCGTAGTCCCGGTATGTCGTGAGGTCACAAACAATCCTGCGGAAATCTTCGGATCCTACCTCCCTCTCATCCGCTGCGAAATAAAAACCCCAGCGTTGACACAAACCGTCAAGGAGTAATCGGGTTTTTCCAGATCCAGCGGTATTGATGAGAATCCTAGTAACGGGGTTGCATCAAAAGTACCCTGAACGCTGCGAAGTCACATACGTATGTTGCCCATTAAGGAAAATGTCTGGAATCCGGGAAATACGATTTGCAGTTCTCTCCTCCCCAAGGTTATGGAGTAGCAAACTAGGCCTCCCGCGGACCGCGGGTATACGCAGCTTAGAACTATGGCGCTTCAAGATGTCATCTGCGAGTTGGGTTGGCTTCCAGGATGGGAGAAGCGAAGGGGTGTCGTTCGCACTGATGACGAGCTGCCGCATACGGGGTCGACATGCGGATAAAAATTCATCTATGAGGTTGTCGATCTCACAGGGAGGGCTGGTCTGAGATCGCTTCAACGGCGAATTCTGATCATCCCCTGTCGAGAATTTATAAGATGGGGTCCAGAAAAGAAGATACTAGCGACGCACCAGGCGCTTTTACGAGAATGTGTACATGATCATCCAAAAGAGGACTTGTAAGTGAAGACAACTTCTTGGTGGACCTCAACTTGCCACCGTCAGTTGACGGTTTCTCTGAAGCGAGTTTATCGATGAGAAAAGAAACATTCCAGAGCTCGAGATCCGATGCATCAACGTGGTTGAAGTGATGGGCCTTTCTCTCCTTGATCAGGTCTTTGAGGATGCTGACATTGTCGGTCTTCGGAATCTTGATGGTAAAGACCCGATATTCGTCTTCACCGAGAACAAGGCAGTTGAGCGAGAGGAGTTCTGTGTCCATCACTTCAAGTTCTAGAGCGAGAAAGTTGACTGGCTCGGTGGCTCCTGTCTGCTTAGTCACAGCAGGCTGTTACATAATTCCCGCTACCTTTAGGTAGAGAGTCGTTGAATTTTGAAAAATGGCAGAAGATCGCAAAGATCAGGTCCTCTACATGACCACTGAGTAAGGCACATATCGGAGAGGGACAAACCACCCGTATCTTCTCCTTGGATACGATGGTTGTCTTGACCAGTTCGTGACCCAGAGTACTCTCGCACATCTAGTGGTTTTGAAACGTTACAAGATTGTATTTCAGTGAGTGCTTTTCTACTCTGACAGATACACCACACTAAAACATTGAACGCCACGTATCAATAATCAAGAGTGGGATGCATCATGCACGAGCCGAAGTACATTTTCAGGCTTTCGTGATTTAGATGTGGCTCAAATGTCATTCCCCACAACAGCCTGAGCCCCTACGATGATGAAGAACCCTTTTGTTGTCCGAAGATGTACCCTTCTGGTTCTTCGCCCCGAAATTTTCCTTCCCAATAGCCGACCGCTTCTGATCATCACTGCCCGTGCACCCAGAAACCTTGAAGTTGGTGGGTCCCAACCCTCTAAATCCCAAAGGTCTTCGTGTATCCCCTGTTATTGCCCACTAGCTTTCTTCAGATTGCTCGTTCTATGATGTCGATTCAAAATCTCTGTGTCAACCAGGATTCCCTGCTCTGTTAGCTAAATGCTTGCTCGAAGCTTCAGGAACATCATGCCAAAATATTACTCTCGGAGTATTTGCTTAGTCGTTATGAATGCTGTCGCTGCCATATTTTATGTCCCCAAGGAGCGTTCGGGACCAAACCCCATCTCTGATCCCACCTGTACCCACTTTCCCACCAGCACACCATCCCCCATCCTCCGACTCTGGTAGGGATAGCGATGTTCAGCAAGGGCGAGATTCCATGGACCTCGATCGTCAGGACGATGTCGTTGAGGAGGCCACTCAAGTTTTGCCAATGACTTTGAGGAGGATGACGAGCCGGATGGGCTTACTTCGAGGACTGTTCTGCAGCGATAATCGGATGGCACGATTTCAGATCTAGACGAGGGGAGCGATGCTAATGCTTGGAATAACGGACAGGAAATGAGCTTTTGTATCCTTCCTGATCCAGGCGGTGTCTCCGTTGATCACAGTTTCCGAATACGCGGGATACAGCGTTTGAGAGTCTGCAGGCTACAAAGAAAAAATACCCACATGATGCTTCTATTATTTTTTCCTCTTCCAATCTCGGTGTCACAGAACTTCAGAGAAGAGAGCCGCTGATATGCTCATCAGCCTACCGAAAAATCTCTTGCTGGCTGATTGCTATCCAGTGTGTCAGAGTGTTAGATCGAATTCAACTTGAAGGGAACCTCGATGCTCTCATCCCCATACACCTCTTAGATAGGGCTACTTTCGCCATAGAAGAGATTGACTAGAAGGCGAAGACTGGCACTTTTTAGAGTTGTGTATATCGCGATAAAGGAAAGTCGGGTTTTTTGATTCAACGAGATCGAGATAGTTTTGCTGCCAAGCACAGGGGAATTTTATATAAACATTTATTGCACCAAACACACACGAACAAAACGTTTCAACGACTAGACCACGAGTAAAGAAAAATGACAAGTTGCATTTACCATGCCTCAGTCGACTTCATAGCAGACTTTGCCTTTTCCTCGTCGCTCAATTGCCTCATAAACTTAAACACGATGACGCCGGCCCCTGAAAAGATGTGGTTAAAACCACAAAAAAAAAGAATCGAAAGTGGAAACTTACACATGGAAAGCAGCCATGCAACGAGATACGCCGAGAGTACGAAAAACCTCAACATGAGCGCAGCCTGATGGCATCCTTCGATAACAGATTGCTCCCCAGATCCACTTCTGCAGTCGTTTTCGAATCGGGGTGAATCACGGAAAGTGGCACGGATGGCGAAGCCACCAGTACCGAAGCTAGCAATCAAATGGATGAGGAGTATTGCAAAGTAGATTTTGATGCATTTAAGACGCCGGGTGATGGCTCCGACCAGGCTATGAAAGACGAGAAAAGTCAGGATGGTGATTTCGATTGATAGGCAATTTATATGACTTGCCCGACAATTGAAACGATGGATAGCAAAAGATAGCTGATGATTTGGATGATTAACGGTGTTTTGCCTCCTGCAAGGTGAAGATTCTGCATCAGGAAGACTTGATTTTTTCCAACATCGCACGCACCATGACGAGTGATATTGATAATTCCAACTGCAGCAACTGAAGCACCTCCAAGCAAACCAACCAAGCCAAAGAACTGTAAAAAAAACCATCTCATGTGCTTGTTCTGTGGCAGCATAATTAAAGCACTGACGATGACGCCTGCTCTGACAGGAATGCAACAACAGAAGTGGCGACGGAAAATTTTGTAATCGGGTATATTAGGGGCGACAATCGAAGTGTTTCCAGGCATTGTAATGGAGTTCGTGGTAATTTGGGGGTTCACGCAGTGAATGTTGAGGACCAGCCTTGTAAGAAAAAGTGTAACAGATCCCGGGGCCCTTCTTATAGTGTAGCGGGCTGGGTGATCCGGTATCCGTACAGCCTTGGCCCGGCTCCCATCATCTCGTTTTCTGTCTTCGTCGACTTTGGCTGTTGAGAGCTACTTCCTTACTTACAACGGCAAAAGTTGAGACAGTATCCAACGTGTCAGGTCTACTGACATTTTATTGATATACAAGTGTTGAAATAATTTAAAGGCGCAGAGATACTATTGTACAAAGAAGGAGTATGCATGTTGGAGGTCGTAGCAAGTTTCACGATAGCGCAATGTAGAACCTAATATCTAAAAAGGGTAGCATCTCATCGGCTTCGCGAGCGCCTGTGTCGCCTGTGTTTTCGACTTGGTTTCTGCTGAATGACGACCAAACTACCAGGACTAGTTGGTATACCCATTGACCCCATCGAGGGTATGCCCATCGAGGGTATGCCCATTGAGGGTACGCCCATTGAGGATGCGCTCATTGGGGTGCCCATATAGGGTTGCTGCATGTATTGTGATGGGTATTGACCATATGGCGGGGAATAAGAAAAAGATGAACTGCGGCTTCGGGAATATCCCATTGGTGGAACACCTTGGTATGAGTGTCCCATGTGGGGTGTATATGGGCTCGGGCTAATGGGCATACCACCATAATTGGAGCCTGCTAACATTGGGATACCAGTCGCCCCATAGGCTGAGCCCCCCGGGATTTGCATGTTGGCACCAGAAAGACTTCCGTTGTAGGATCCAGCGTATGAGCCATGATAAGGCGTCTGGGGAACGGATAACGAAGGAGAATAGGCAGAGCCTGGATATTGTAAACCTGATTGAGAATATGAACGATGTCTTGAGCGTGAACGATGCCTTGAATAAGAGCGATGGCGGGAATGAGATCTGGCTCCAGGATATAAGAGATTATCATCATCAGCATAAGGGTCGTCCGATCCTTGTCTGTATTGAGATCGAGACCTATATTCTTCATTGCGTGTCTGAATACGCATGACTTAATGGGGTCAACGCAGCAGGAGAACACAACTAACCTGGTAGAATATGTAGGACGCGGTGTGAGCAGCTGCTTCCGTCGCAGTCAGACGAGCATATTGGTCCATGGCTCGAGAAGAAGAAAAGGAGAGTAACCTAGAAGCTGAATAGAATGAGAAGTGCTTAGCAATAAGAAATCGCAATGGTCAAGTATGCTCACCCTCAGCGACTGCAAGACCGGTTAAAGCTTCACGTTGCCTTTCAAAATCACCGCTGATTTGTTCATACATATATTTATTGTGGATCCACGTTCTATACGCTTCATACGCGGCTGCATGGCCGATCTCTTCTGGAGACATGTAGTGGAGTTCGTTCTATTGGCGGATAAGCTCATTTCTGCCATGCGGTGATGGCGATACGCACTGCTCCATAAGCACGTCGGTGGAAATGTCTCGCTTCGTGCATGCCAACACCCATACCACCAGGAGCGCCGCCATACTCACGGACACGATTCCAAGCATGATCGAAGAGATATCTGTGAAGGGTCGGTCAGCTATTGGCGACTTACTTGGAGAAAAATGTAATTCACGGATCCTCAGTGGCAGCGTGAGCGCGATAGTAATCGTATCCTCCCCCTTATTTTTGAAGAATTATCAGGATCAGGGATCTTGTTTCAAAATCAAATTCAGCTTACAAGAAGACTGTGGTTGGAATCCTGGTGTCGGAGGGCGACCGAATCGAAACTTAACGTCCGGATGAGCAATCAGATGGCATGCAAGCGTAATAGACTAGACTACCTGATTTGTGCCCCATCCTGGTTGGCCGCTTGATTGATAGTGATGGTAAGCCATGGTGGGGAGGATAGCACAAGATGTGACAGTCACGGTTAATTATACCAATTTATTTCCGTGAGAACCGGTTGATTTCTCTGCAAGCATGTCCTCATTGGACTATTCAATCTTTGCCGCACCAGATTTCAACCCGAATGAATATGCAAATACTATCCTAGCCTCGGACACACCTACATTTGATTCCAAAACTATCTCAAGAGCTAAGGCTTCTATTCAAGATTCTGTGACAAAAGAAGATATCTCTGTCGCCATTTCCAAACTCACATATGGCATTGAAGACGTGTCGAAACAGATCAAGAGCTTGGTGTGTACCCAGGCATATCTTACAGTAACCAAATCTTTATGTTGGACTTGTTTTCGAGGTCACAGCCAATCATGAAGCTCTTCTAACACAGGCATCCAATGCTAATGCACTCTCTGGAGCACTGGTATCTGTTCGAGGTGGGTTGAGCGATCTAGAGCAGTCTGTTGAGAGGCAAGTTTGGAATTCTCATTTACTTTTTACACACGATAAATATTCCTCTAGACTTCGTGTCAAGGTTAATGTCCCGTATGAAACTTTGCAGATTCTAGTGAAACGTTTGCATAAATTTCAACAAGCATCCGATTTACTCAGACGAACCTCACGGTTCGTCACGCTCGCCAGAAGGTTACAAAACCATATGAATGAAATCCAAGGTGTCAAAACTTCTCAGACGGGGGTAGGAGATGGGCTTGCAACAGCGACTGTAGTCCATGGAAAAGATATCGAAGATGAGAAAGAAAGAGCGATTGCAAAGGCCGCATTAATTATATCTGAGCTGGGTAAGTCGCAGTTCATTCAACACTCCCTTTGAAACTGAGATCGGAATAGGAAACCTTCTTGCTGACTCTGATGCAAAGGGAAATGAAGCCGACAAGGCGAATGACGAAGGAGACAGACCATTATCACTGAATTCAATCAAGGTCGTTGCTGCTTATGAGGCATTTGTTGAAGATGCAAAATCCTTCGTTACGACAGAAATGGAAAATATGGTACTGCGAGGACTCACGACACTCGTTCAGTTTTTCATTTTTCTCATTAATATCTCATGCTAAAATGCTTGTAGAACCAAACTGTTTTGGCCTCTTCTCTTCAAACGGCGTACAATTTGAGAGTTTTACCTAATTTAGTTCAAAGCCTTCTTCTTGATCTATCTCAGGCAGTCGAGGAACGGCTGCGTTCGACGTTTGATCTGAGCAAAATATCGAAGGATGTGACTGCAAAGGGTATCGCATTTTTTGCAAAATGTAACCGAAGCCAAAGTGCTGATTGCGAAATAAGAGCCTATGAGTGCTGGCAATCCGTCATCGCCTCAAGTATACAAATCTCGAATTCGTACGGAGCCAACCAACATGACGGCGCCTCAATTCTCTGTTGCCCTTTGGGCTCGACTGGAAGCCATGTTCCAGGAAATGGCTGATTGTTGTATCAAGGTTTGTATCCTTGTCCGGAGATGTGTGCAGAAGTTGACTACATTCACGAAGGTGTATGGTTTGGAAAAAGTCTTGAAAATGAAGAAAGACTCCGTTACCCACGTTAACTTCCTGGATGAAGTCATGAAGGTATGGATTATAGTATGGTCCAGGAGGTGAAATTGAAACTCGGTTCTAGTTATTGGAGACCAAGCCGAGTGCTGCTTTCTGGGTGACTTTGTGTCGTTCACTTCAAAAACAATTTCAGGATTCATCAAAAGGTTTGCCATTCTTTGCTGTGTAACTTCAAGGCGACTGAGGTTAAAAAGCTTCTTCTTTTCTTCAACAAACTTTGATAAGCGGCTATCCTCGGCTTCTTCGCTTGTTTCACGAGTTCTTTGCGAAAATCGCTGTACACACCGACACAATATATAGCGACTCATTCCAGAGGTGTGCCTTGGAGTTTGCTTCAGAATACACATGACTTATTCTCCGAGTATTAGTACCGAGTTCATTCTCCTTCTTCGTTCAGTTTCAAATATCGAGTCTCAATACATCGCAAGGTCGTCGAACAAAATTAACGAAACTGTCGGTCAGAGCTTTTCGGGTGCAACGAGGGTATCACCCGGCTCAAGTGAAGGCACAAACGTTGCAAGGGTCGTTGTCAACGAAATTGATACGGCTCGGTTTGACCCTTTGTTAGTGAGAACTGTGGCCAAAAATGCGGCTTCATGTTTGGACAATATCCTTTCGAAGTTGGAGGGCACGGTGTGTACTTCCTTTTGAGATTATGCAATGCTTGACATCTACGCTCAGATTACGCGAGACCGATCTGCGATATCGCTTAACATAACACAAGCAACTCCTCAGCAGATCACTAATGCCAACTTGGCGAACTTTTGTTATCAAGCCTGGTTACGGTTATCCAAGATAGAAGAAGAACAAGGCCCAGCGGTTTACTCGAGTCTGGAGCCAAGCGTACAAGTGCGTCCTCTTTGCAGAAGACAGTGCATTCCTATTGAAGCTTTTCCAGAATCTTCGCAAGACCTTTGAAGGCATTGTAGATCCCCTCCTTTCGGCTATCCGCCGTGAATTGAGTTATATCATTGCGAAACTTCATCGTATCGATTTTGCAAACAAATTTGAGCGTGGCATGGGTGGTCCCAGCTCGTACATCAAAGAGTTGACTGAAAAGCTGTCGTTCATCAAATCAGAAATCCTTGCCAGATACAGTCTCGGCAACTTTGAACGAACGTGGTGTGTCATATTGGTTCTCCGTTTGACTAGTTCAGCTGAGCTCTGCGTAGGGTTACTTCCATCGTGAAATTTGTTTTGAGGACCTTCGTTCTGCATATTTCCATAGCGTCTCCGCTTGGGGAGAGTGGAAAATTACAAATAGCAAGTGACATGACCCAGCTAGAATTCGCATTGAATGCTTTCATGACGGATTCCTCACAAAGTCGGCGAGGCAATAGTGGTTTGGAAACGATTGGCGTCGAATATCGCGCGGTCCGAGCAATGAGGCGAGTGCTTTTTTTTTCATGTGCTGATGCACTTAGCTGACATGATTCAGACCGCTTTTCTTCTTGGAGAATAAGGAACTGGCGTCAAGTAGTCATACAGCCGAGCTCCCTCCTCTGATCGTATTGCACCACATAATGGTGCGATCTCCGATTCCCCTTCCGCATAAGTTGCATGGTTGGAAAGAGGCCGAGTATGTCCGATGGGTGGATGAGCACTCGGAAGAGGAATCGTGGTCCTTGGTTGAAGGTGGATTGACACACTGGGAAAAAGTATCTGAGAGCGATGGAAAAGATATGTCAGGGGCTCAGGAGTATGTAGATTTGGCGAGAGCTGTACTGAGGAATGTACAATCAGCGTAGAACATAAATACCAAATAAAGCAATAGCAAAAAAGTTTGATCTTAGTCTATGACTTTCATACACACTTTGCGCTTTCGACTTGGACCCCCCGTCACGAGGCGCTTGTTCTTCAGCACTGTCAGCGCCAGACAACAGGATTCGTCTTCTCAGAAACCTCCTAAGCCCCCCAAACCTATAGATGATTCTACTTCTGCGCTAGACTATAAAGCAGTTCATCGATTTCGTCCGCCTCCCCTTCCTGTATTAGACATGCCAAGAACTCGTAGTGCAGAAGAGGCCGTGACAAATATTCTCTACAATACGCCTCCTCCAAATCTTCAACCATACAAAAAGTACGCGTTCGACTTTTTTTAACCTTAAAACTGAACCCCCTCTGACTTCAGTTCTGTTTTTTGCTGTCAGACACATACTCAATTGCTTAGTGCAGAACGAACCCGGAGTCCTCTCACGAATATCTGGTATCCTGGCAGGGAGAGGTTTCAACATCGATTCATTGGTCGTATGCCGAACTGAAATCCGTGATCTAAGTCGCATGTGTATCGTACTCAGCGGCCAAGATGCCGTCGTTGAACAAGCTAGAAGGCAGTTGGAGGACCTTGTATGTTTTTTTTTCTTCGACGCCTTTTTTGCTTATGGATTGGCTCTAGGTCCCGGTCTGGGCTGTCCTCGATTATACAGATACAAGAATCATATCACGAGAACTTTTGCTCGTGAAAGTCACCATTCTTGGACCGGAATACTTTGAGGAACAGCTTGCCGGAGGACCTACACACCAACCTCGCAGGGATACAAAACCACAACAAGAAACAGCCCTCGCGCACAACTTTGAAAACGGGGTTTATCCAGACAGCGTCCTTGTTCCGCCTATCACACCCTCTCAAGCTCTTCGTCTTAGGCATCAACACCTTCACTCTATATCTGTTCTGGCGAACCAGTTTGGGGCCAAAATAGTCGATGTTAGCGAGCACAGCGTGATTGTTGAGCTGACTGCAAAGACGGCTAGAGTGGAAGCATTCCTTAACCTTCTGAAACCATTTGGTATTCTTGAAGCTGCGAGGACAGGCCTAATGGCGATGCCTAGGACTCCTATCAAGACCGATGATGATGAGGGCCCTTCTTCTGGGGATACTGGAGCAGTAGATGCTAGTATGTTGCCTCCTGGTTGATAGTTGTAGGAAATCTCTTTTGGTAGTAAGGTTTAGTGAAAATAATCCATTTTGAACATCAGCCCGTGGAAACAACCAGTTGTTTTCATTTTCAATATATTAATTTTGATATATGCAGCAATATAGAGCAGAGAAAAGCGAGACAAAGCAAACGAGGAACACTATCAAAAGCAAAGGCATAATAAATGAGTCCGAAGATATAAAAAATCAGATGGCATGAGGTGGTCGTAAGCATCTCTACAAGAGGGTGGACAGCGATTATAACAAAATGAAAAAGAGCAGGGGGGGGCTAGATGAGATCATTGAGTTCGAAAATTTCAGTTCGGGAAAGCAAAAGTAAGACAAAAATGAACAATCGACAGCAAGGGCAAAACGATGATTGAGTGGACAAATAGTTGAAGGATATGAATTTATCCCTGGCTTGATGCTGAAATGAAAGGCGGAAGCGACCACTTGCCGGCCACTCGCCTGGTTGATGAATGCATAGCTCCAGAAGGAGGTACATAAGGATGAGGACATGTCGAAGATGTACTTGAACTGGCTTCAGAGGAATGCTGGGTGGTATGTGATGAACGATGAGAAAAGTTCTCAAAAGACGTCATAGTCTGCGACGACTCAACGGGAGAGAAATGCTCCAGATACGCGTTTGGTTGCTCATTGGATAAATAGGACGATTCAAATAAACCGATGTTGCCCAAAGGTATGTCAGCAGACTCCAAGGCATATGGGTTTAGTATGGAAGAGAAATCGAACTGGTCGTTGGAACTGACTTCAGCAGACGCGGAACCGTTTAATGATGGACCAGAAGTATCCTTATCATAGAAGGCTGCCTTGAGGAACGTGGCAACGTCCTGAGAGACTTGAATATCTGGGATCGACAACTCGAGTTCGCAGCCTGGACCTGAATTAAGATCCACTTGATCCAATCCCTCGACTTGGAATAGTCCGGGATTAGGTTCCGAAAGGAATGAGGCAAGGGTGGGATCAAAGATATCGGACCAGTTAGAAACATCAAAAGACAGATTCTGAACATTCGTGAGTAAAGATATTAAAATAGAAAATGGGACTCACAGGAAGCAAACCAGCTTCATTCGAATCGACAGAAGATATCGCAGAGGCCCACAACGCGTCAGTACCAGCGACTTGCGACGTGGTCTCTGTGGGTATCAATGTCGTCGCGGACGACAATTGGTATGTGTCGACATCCAGCGAACCTGGAGTGGCTGAAGGTGATGGTAGATACATTCCTAGCCCATGGGGGACAACTGGCGTCGGGATTTGAAGCTGTGGTGGGAGTGGCACATCCGCAGAGACGGGTGTGGGGAAAAAGACATGAGGCGATGCCAACACAGGTGAAACCGATTGAGGCAAGGATGGCTTGGGAGAGTTCGCGATTTCGTTACCAGATGGAGAAGATGCGGCAGAAAGAGGCGGGGACAACGCTGCAGCAAGTGAGAACACGTGAGGATTGAAATACGGGTTGACCAAGGGTTGGATGGGTGGTACGACCGTCGAATGGTTCCCTGACACACCACGCTTGGACCTCGCATCGCGTTTCTGGGCTTGCCGTTGTTGCTTCTGAAGTTCCTTCGCACGTTCCTTTTCCTCTTTCTTGCGAGGTTGGTACTTATAGCCCGGATACTTGGCTTGATGCTCCAACTTGAGGCGCTCAGCCATTTCCTCGAATTCGCGCTTCGCATCGGCTGTCGCATTCCTCCACATAGAGGCAATGAGACTGGACATTTCCGACTGTGACAGACGTCGCTCGCGCGGATCCTTGGGCTGAAGTTTCTTCATCATATAAGCACGGTAAAGGATCCATGAATTAGGGGGACGAGGAGGTTTGACGGGCATGCTTTCAGTCGCTGCCATGGAGTCGGAGAGAGAGAGAGAGGGTGGCAGGTGGTGGTGGATAAAAACAAAAAGAAAGGCGTGTACAACGGTTGAAATCCAGGGCGCGTTGTTCTTTGGATTTGTTTGCTTACATAACTATCGATGGCCATTCATTGTCCTTTTTTGGCCATGTCCCATTTCAGGCAATCACATTCACCATTGTCTGTGCTGAAAATTGATATACGCCTAATAGTACACAAAAGCTCGGGACATCAAAAGAAAGGATTGGCATAAGAGGCAGCATCGGAGTCAACCCAATTAGTATCCCCCTTGACCATAGCCGCTCTGGTATCCTCCTCCGCCATAGCTGCCTTGGTAGCCTCCTCCTCCTCCTCCATAACCTCCTCCACCACCATAGCCTCCGGATGGGGCGCCACCACCGTACCCACCGCTGCCACCATATCCACCGCCACCACCACCTGAGCGAGATGGCATCACAAAGATCAACTTCCGAGCAAAGGAATATACCCACCGTTGTTCGAATAGCCTGAGTCGAAAGTACAGCATCAGAAAAAAGAGAAAATATGTTATCAGATTGTTCGCGAACCTCCGCCACCACCTCCAGCACCACCTCTGGCATTAGCAAGATTGACTTTGATACGCCTGCCATCGAGCTCTTGCTCATGCAAACCACTGATTGCAGCATCAGCTTCTTGGCCAGTTCCAAAAGTCACAAAACCAAATCCACGCGAGCGGCCAGTATCACGGTCTCGCATGACGATAGACTAAATGAGAATCGGTCAACCTCATTCTTAATTGTGTGCATCAAGCGCGCGGCGCAAGATATCACAGGGAAAGAGATAAGATAGCGCACATCAAGAACCTGACCAAAGTCGGAAAAAGCCTATATTCAAAACAGCAGTGATAAAGCAAACATATCGAATGTTAATCGCGGACAATGCACAAGTCAGGCACCTATACACACTTGACGGAGCGTATCATCGGTCGTATTCCAACTCAAATTGCTACATTAGTGATAACCAAAGCCATTAGTCCAACTCCTACAACGAGGAGCTGTGGGAACACCGAAACAAAACGCAGACTGACCCAACATAAACTTTCGCAGACATCACGATGATACCTTACAATATCAAACCTGAAATGAGAACCTGAAGGGACCAAGAACAAAACACGTTATGAACCACGAAAGACTGTGGTAGTTGAGGAAGAAAGGTGTTTACAGGACGTGCGTCCTTTAAATACAGTTCTTCTTCTGACTTTCAGACTCCGCCACAGTTACCTCAGCATTCTCGGCACTCCTTCGACGGTCGACGGTGACACGTTCAAACCTTAAAACATGGAACCTTTGCACCAAAGAAAAAATGGCATACGTGATTTCCAACAATAGGGACAATCGGGCCTAAGTTTTTCCGGAGATGGTCAAGGCGCAACGCTGCCACTGATTAAGTTTCAAAATAAACAAAAGACAACTTCATTCATCATAATGCCGTCAACCAAATGAGTGTATGGCACAAAGCCAAGCGAATAATGAGATCCATATAGATGTGGGATCGAATGCAAGCATAGGTAAAATCGTAAAATCGTAGGATGAATCAAAGGAGAAGAGAAACAGACGGCATTCAGAACGATCCTTTCTTACCCTTTTTGTCCTTTTTCTTCAGTTTGGGCTTGTCGCCGCTGTCAGACGGACTGTCGGTCATATTAGGGCCAGTGCTGGACCCTTCATCAATCGAAACTCTTGGGGACGAGTCCCGCTTGCTAAGACCAGGGATACCAGGAATACCAGTCAGGATAGAAGTTGAAGAACCCTGGCGCCGTGTAGTTAAGGAAATTCTACGCGCAAGGCGCTGGAAGTTCTGTGACGAGATGCGCTTGCGCTTAGGCTCACTCTCTGGGTCAGGCGTTCCGGTTCGTGAGGGGGGTGAATTAATGCTAGAACCGAATGTGACACTTGGCCCTGCAGCAGGCGTTGGCGCACGCTCGTCGGGAATCTCGAGCGGTTCTGACGCAATCGGGAATACGAAGCTAGGGAACGCAACGGCGGCAGTGGGAGCCGCCGAGGGCAAAACAGATTTGTCTTCATCTACACTCTTCGTTTTCACAGAGCCCTCCGGTTGGTCAACAGTTGCCAAAAGTGATTCCCGCTCATCTGACGTGACTGCATCAGGTATGGCTTCTGAAAGCTCGGCACCATGAATAACTTCGGTGGCGACGAAATCCTCTGGCGGTATTGCGGTGAGTTTGTGGCTTTCAGGTTCACCATCCGCAACCCCGACACTATAGCCAGAAGCCTTCTTCTTCACGCTACCACTTCCAACGTCGTCAGAGGATGATACTTGGTCTGCCCACATGGATGCAAAGATGCCATCCTCGAGTTGTATCAACTCTTTGAAACTGCCCTGCTCAGCGATTTGCCCATTTTGCAGTACTAAAATTCTGGATCCCTGTAAGACTCTTATCGGGTGAGAATCAGATTGCACAATGCTTACAAGTCGGAAGAGGCAATTGTCTGGGGGAAATTGTCAGAAATGAAAAGGAATGCAAATCTCCGTTCCGCTTACAGAAAGTCTATGGGCGATGGATAGAGAAGATCGCCCCTTCATTAAGTTCTGAAGTGCCTTCTGAATGTCCTTTTCGGTAGACGTGTCAAGAGCACTTACCACCACAATTAGCACTGACGCAAATTATGACACACCGATGACATACCTGGTTGCTTCATCCAACAGCAAGATAGGAGGATTCTTGAGCAATGTCCTCGCGATAGCTACCCGCTGCTTCTCACCCCCACTCAATCTCACCCCACGTTCACCAACTTTGGTATCGTAGCCTGTCACATGACCTCAGTGTGGCTCACTGAATCAATTGGAACAACGCACCGTCAGGGAAGCTCAGAATTCTGTCATGCATTTGAGCGGATCCCGCAGCGGCTTCAATTTCTTCCGGGCTCGCCCCAAATTTTCCGTAGCTATAATCGACGACCGTTAAAAGTGTTCAGGAGCCGAGATAGGACGAATATATACCCAATGTTGTAGCTTATACTTGCGTTGAAAAGAACAGGATCCTGTGGTACAACTCCAATTGCTTGTCTTAAGCTCGTCTGAGTAACATTCCTGATCATGTTACCTGAGCAAATCAAAACTCTAGAAAAGTAGAATATCTTACCGAATATCTTGGCCATCGATAAGAATTCTTCCTTGTCCTTCACCAAGGTCATAGAAGCGATAGAGGAGCCGAAGTATGGTGGACTTTCCCGCTCCGGACTCGCCAACGAGAGCCACAGATGATCCTTTAGGCACTTTGAAGGAGACTTCCTGTAAAGCAGGCGTGCGTCCGTCGTAAGAGAAGTTTACATTATCTGAAGAAGGTAAATTGCAGTGATAACAGCAATGGGATAAAAAGGACATACCGAACTCAATCTCTCCTTCGTAGATCACGAGATCAGGGGCATCGGGCTTGTCATTTACGTCGGTTGGTTCATTCAGGAGAGCAAGTAGCCTTTCAGTATCAACCAGAGCTGTATTGATGGATCGATAGATGTAACCTAGTTGGTTTAGGGGCCCATACAACTAAACAGTTTGATTTAGGCAAAGGCAAGCAGAATTGACGCATGCGACTCACCTGTGCGAGATATGTGATAAAGACAATAAACTCGCTAGCATCACTGGACCCAGAAGTGATCTCGTGGGCGACCATCAAGGAACCAACAAGAAGACCAGAAGACTGGGTTTGATCAAACAGTTATATTTCCGAAAGGCATTTGTGTACTGGATTTGTGACTCACGATGATGAAGTTCTGAACCAAGTTAAGCAGATTTAACGACACTTGAAAGACCTTAGACTGGACAACAAGAATAAAACGGAGTACCCACTTATAACTTTGTACTCCAGAACTTGGTATTCGTGCAGGGCATCAGCATATCTTTCTCCTTCATGCCGTTCGCCATTAAAGTACTTTACTGTCTCGTAATTGAGAAGACAATCAGTATGAATACCACGTGTAATCTGTTTCAAGATGAAGTTCTTATCACAAGTCCCAAATGCGATACTTACGATATCACGGTCGTTCATTCGACGTTTTAGTTGAGTTCGTAGTTGAGTTAAGACAACGCTTGCAAAAACTAGAGAATAACTTCAATTTAGAACCAAAACGCATTATGACACTTACCATAAGCAAACATCACAAGGAACAAAACCAATGCGAGTCTCCAATTGAAAATGATGCAAAATGCCACCAATGCCACGAGAATGTCGATGAAGGTAGGGATTATATTGAACAGAATTAACTGCGCGTGTTCCGATATGAGTGACAAATTCGATGCTAATGTGATCGAGGTCTTACTTCCAATGTGCGATTAATCGCAGCACCGCGGTCGAGAACTCTGAGGACTTCTCCCGTCTTACGACGGGTGTGCCAAGCGAACGATAAGTTCAGCAAATGATTGAAGGAAAGTTGCGACATCTCTGCACGAGAAAATAGATTAGAAAGGCTAAAGGTGAGAAAATGTAGGGGGAAACAACCTCTGTCCGAGTATTGCATGACAGGAGCCCACAAACACTATTGAAAAAGTTCAAATAATGATATAAGCACTGAATCAGGACGTACGTCTCTAATCGCAGACAGGCCACCGCTTCCTTGTAGAAAACGAAGCCCCGCATAACCGAACAGGAAAAGCCATGGAGATTGGTCGACTCTCCCTTCCAGAATGCTCACCAACCTTCCCAATGTAAGTGGCAGTACAAGATTAACTACACGCCCCAATAGAAGAATTATGATGCATAAGAACTAACCAACAAATCAAATAAATGCAAGAGGGAAGATATAATTACGCACAGCCATGAATTGTAATTTTGGAGAATTCTTGGGCCACAAGTGAGGTGTTATCCTACGCATCCGCCTCCATAACTCGGACCACGACGGATTGTAGGAAATTTCTGATTTGCTCTCGACCTGCAAAAGAAGTGAGTTGCCCAAAACGTTTTGAGAACAGCAACCACCTCACTTTTAAATCCGGACCAGTCGACGGCGCGGGAGTGGTGGGTCGGGTTACAGGTGCAGACGTTTGCGGCGAGGAACGGCTGGCCGGGAAGGTGCCGTATTTGCTGCTTTGGCCGGCGTTAAGGCCAGTTGACGATTGGACAGCATCATGGGGCAGGAGGAATGACGAAACGATAGGTTCCGGTTCCTCAACGTCTGGATAACTATGTGCAGAGGTGTAGATTACCCTAGGAGAACCAAGAGCGCCAAGCAATGGTAGCAGGAGTAAAACGCGCAAGGCTGGGAACGCTATATGGACAAGCTTGCGAATCGTGAACACGTGTGCTGAAATACAAAATTTGGTTTAAATCAAATCTGGGACAGAATTTGACAATGTCACTCACAGGGATCATCACCCCGCAAACTCAAAGAGAGGAATACTGTCAGGATGATATCGACTGCCAAAGAGAGTGCAACAGCAAGCTTCACCCTCTTCAAGAGCCAAACATCAACACCGTGGACATCCTTCCAAGTACCGAGTGCAGCAATTCCAGAGAATGCGATAAGACCTGTGATTGTGTTGATAGGAATCCCAGTCTGTCTCGGCCAATCATGGTCGACAATGGCAAACACGACAAAGGCAAGGCCATCTAGCAGATATGAAAGTGCAACCAAAGATAAATGGGCAAGAATAACTGCGCGTCTGGGGATGACACTTGCAACGATAATGGGGGTTATCTCTGAAGGTGGGCGAACAGGTCGAGGTTTGGTGAAAAACAAAGTTAGAGCTATCAGTAGCACCAATGACGGGGAAAGAATTCGAGGAACAAAGATGGGGAGGTCGACCTGCGCCATCTGCGACACCATCACCAGCTCTTAAGATGATGACTGCGCGAGCTGTGGCAAGGTTGAAGTGAAAAAGTGGTGTTTCAAACTAACTTTAAAGCTGGGCACAACGAGGCATGCATCATACATCACATGACTTGGGCTTCAATTCGGCTCGTCGCTCGGCTCGACTCCAACCTCCACAAATTCTTGCAATTCTTGGGCCCGAAGAACAAATTTTCTTGAAAAAGTACGATAAGTCTTTACAAGGCAAAGGCGCCTATATGGCCCTATCGTTATTGGGAAGGAACTAATTAACAACAGTCACGTAATTGGTCCTAAGATAACAAGACAACCAGATTCGTTAGTATGCCATTGAAGGACGATTTTTTTTAGCCAGCCCCTATGGCCCAGAACTTGAGCAAACAGCACCGGATAAACATGTCAAGGTAGTCCTAACCCATCTCTGGTACCTTGATTTAAAAACTTTGCGGCGACATCAGCTGAGAATCCTTGGACAATACAGGTAGTTCATGGTTTCCTGTTTCTCGTCGTGGACACATCTGAATCGTTATATTGAAGCCCGACAAAGCCTCATGTGCGGCAACAATGATTATATGAAGTTAACCCGTTGTAAAAGTCGACTCTCGACCGAAATTTTGGCGTGAATCGCGTCAACGATCTAAAGACAGAAAGAGAAGGCAGGCACGATAGACCACGCTTTATCGAGACTAGTCTGCGTTAGTCCGAGAGTTAAGAAGAAACATATTGGTCACTTACTGGAGGAAAATCATGTACCACTTCCCTTAGGCATTCAATCCCTCCAGAGCGTCCACAATTTTTTTCTGAATGTTATCGACCTTCGCTCCCTCGGTATCAACTTTTCCTGAATTGTGCAATTTAATGGCCGTCCTGGCAGCCTGAGTGAACTCGTAGGAACTGGCAACCGAAGCTGTAATTGAAGGAGAGGTATGCGTTTGCATCTCGTTTTCGCCCATCAACAAAGAATCTGGTATTTCAGCTTCTGAAGCACGAAGGACTGCGAGATCGCGAAGAATATCAGCCAACGGAAGGACTTTTGCTGAACTTTTCGATTTGCTTGACATGTGTGTAGTGACAAGTTGGTAATAGAACCCGGCAACTTGCAAATTGAGTCACCAAAATAACTGTTCTTACCATCATGCTGCGGCTGGTACCCTGAGTAAAACTCGTTTTGTCCTACATTCGTTGTCTGGTTGAACCTCCTTGATTATGACCGGTACTATCCCATCTAACAACATCCTAGGCCTAGAGGAGTTTTCCACTCCACCATCTACGCCTGGACCCAATCCAATAAATCGTGAACAGGGTAATTGGAAACCACACACAGAGCTCACGAACATCGACGTTCCCATGTCAAACTGTTCCATCTCGCCTCCAATGCTTGCGGAAGAAGACTCCCTAGTGACTTTTGCCAGATCGCAACAGCAACCGCCCCAGCTCCAGAAAGTCACTTCGCCCTGTTTCGTTCATTCTCACCTGGATAAAGGCATGATGTTGGCTGACTGGCTCAAAAATAAGCATCACTCTGCCGAAATCAACGATGTTGCCCTCGCCAAGTCTCTGCAGGGCACAGGCTACACCGGTCATAACAACTCGTCGTTGCACCCTTCCGACCTCGATAGGGGATTTGACACTGACGAGGATGGATCAGGAAACAACCTGACAAAACGTCTCGCGGAGACAGCAGTTACGGTACGTGAGATGAGCAAACAGCTTGGTATGTCTTTTGGTAATTGAACGTTCTTGCTTACTCAAAATCACGCTGAAGGTCGAGCTCGCATTCGGTCGAATATCCAAACTGTCCTTGTTGTTACAAAAGCTCGAGATAACCGGTTGATCAAGCTGACAAGACAATTGGCACTATATCTCATGCTCAAACGCCGCTCAGGATCGACCAGAGGCTTAATAGTGTAGGCCATTTATAACTTTAACTGTTTATATTTCGGTGCTCATGCCCTGGCAGCTACGTAGATAGTCAGCTTCGGCATTCCAAACGTTTTGATGCTGAGGGTTTAAAGCGTGATTATCCTGAACTCTTTATTGCCTTTTCAAAAAGGTCTCCCAGTACTCATTCCGTATCTTCGCTTTCATCCAACTCCACGCACACGGAATATAATGATGAAGGTCAACTTCGTTATTGGACAAGCAACATGTGTAGGCATAGTCCTCATTGGTTTGACTTCGTTGTTACTGTGAGCTACATCTCCCACCCCGTAATTCCATTTCAAATACCCCCGTAGCTTGGCGGGGACGGTACAGTCCTGTTCACGTCCTGGCTTTTCCAAAGAATAGTTCCTCCAGTCTTATCCTTCTCCTTGGGCTCTCTAGGTTTCCTCACCAACTTCGATTTTGCCAACCATGAAGCCGACATGGCATCCGCAATTGATGATGGCATCCGCGTCAACCTCAGGATGCGCTTCACCTGCACCGTATATCGTGCCGTGAACCAAGAGGACAAGCAACGCAAAGCAGTGAGGAAAGGCGACACTGGTGAAATCATGATGAAAAACATTGAGGAAGGCGGGTGGGAGGCCCTTGAAGGAGGTTGGACTGTATATGGAGGCTGTAAGAAAGATAAAGAGATTATGTGCTTCACGACGCGTCCCGTGGAGACATTCGAAGTCTTGAACGATCTTGTTGTGGATCGCGGCCCTAGTCCGTATGTCTCTCTCCTGGAACTCTTTGGTACATCATCTCTGCAATGTAGCCTCAATGTGGTTGACAAATATACTATGTAGGCGACGAACACCACATGACAACAGTTCAGGCAGATGGGTTGACAATATCAACCCCCACTGGATCGACTGCCTATTCTGTGAGTTAACAGTTGGCACACACATGTCAAGAACATATCTCAATTGATGGTATTTCAGTTATCCGCAGGAGGCTCCCTCGTACACCCCGAAATTCCTGCAATATTGATTACCCCAATTTGCCCGCATACATTATCTTTCAGACCTATGCTCCTACCAGACTCCTTGGAACTTCGGATATGTGTCCCATACAACTCTAGGAGTACTGCCTGGGCGTCCTTCGATGGACGGGGTCGTGTCGAATTGAAACGTATGTTTCGTTTTACAATTCATTGGGGGACTCTTGTTAATCCGTTATCTATCTGCTGCAGAGGGTGATCACATAAAAGTCACCGCATCCAAATATCCATTTCCAACTGTCTGTGCGGACAAACAGTCAACTGACTGGTTTCACGCCATCTCACGTACTCTCAAGTGGAACGAGCGTGAACGTCAAAAGTCCTTCGTGGTTGTCGAGGAGGACGCACCTCCGAAGATTCAGAGACGAAGTAAACGCAGGCTCGTTGATATGCATTCTACTGTTAATGACGAGGACGAGGATGAGGTCACAGATGATGACGAGGAAAAATTTGACATCGACGATTCTGCACCGGAAGCCGATGCGGCTACAAGGATCACGGCCACGGACCGTGTAATTGGGACTGAGAAGACGCAGGGGAAGCTCTTACAGACGAAACGGAGGAGCAAGTCTCGCTCTCGTTCCCGCAATCGCCCTTCCGCACCTCCGAGGCCAATCCAGTCCGGGGTGGTCTCACCGAACAGATACGCGACAAAACCGCCTCATCCATCGAGTGTGTTATCTAGGCACGTTGGGTTCGACGTTCCAAGCCCTTCTTCGTCTGCTTCTTCCTTGGTTTCGGATGTTGCACATGAGGGCACTCGAGATGACCTGCGCTCACCATATTTCCCCAGTGGGAAAAGCAGGATTCCAAAAGACCGTGATTTTGATCTACCCACATCTGGTCAACATGATCACCGAGCTTTTGCGGTTTGGGGTCAGGATGAAAGTGACAGCGCTATGAGTGATAATGATTTATGAAACAGTTTTGTATAATTCAAGGGTACAAGTGTATAAAAAAAACTCTGTAATGTACTAATACATCTATGATGGATCGAATTGCCTTCCTAAAAAAAGATGGTATTCTGATCTACAAACCGTTCCAAGGCTCTGTAGTCGGCTCTATCTTTCGCCGCAGACCAAAGCCACATGTCCAAGTCCGGCAGTGTTAGTTTTGATAACCACATCGGGTTTCTGTCCAGTAATGTGGCGCCGAGCGTCTGTGCAGTGTCAATGATGAGCTCACATGCATCAATCGCCGCTGCGCGTAATATGTAAGATTGATCAGCAGTGACACGGGCGCCTTCTCTTGGAATGTTTTGCACATGCTCCGGCCCCGCCGCAATTTGTGGCGCAGGCGCTAATAGTTCCTCCAATTTCGCTGCGGATGTTGCTTCCGGAAAAAATTTTGATAATGCAGATTGAGCAGGAAGCTCGATCACACCAAGATGGACAAGGAGGGAGGGCAAAACATTGTCGGAGGAGATAGGAATATTCCTTGTGTCTGGGATAGGGAAAGGTGGGGGTGAGAGTGAACCAAAGCGAATCGAGATGGCGTGAATGAGGAACAAGGCTTTCTTGAAGCAATAGATGGCTGCAGCACTGATCTGAGCATTCCATCCTTTCTACGGAGAAATAGAACAACAACAGTGCTTACGTTGGCCATTGACTTGTGACATATCGCGAAAAGCGGGGAATGCAAAGACCAGCTGGTAAAGATATATCCGAGTTAGGAGAAAAAAAAGATAAAAAGTATGGGGACAAGTACTCTTTCCAGGATGACTTCTACAGCAGCATCATTGGATTTGTTCAGAACCTTGCCGGCTTGTTGCAACGCCTCCGCGACAAAAGCTCCAAGATTCTCATAACCAGACCGTTCCAGAATCTCACCAGTCTCTTTCAATACCTGTTCAATCAATTTAACCAGCTCGTACAGCGGACCTCCCAATTCGCCTATCACAACACCAGGGATCTGTTCATGTGGGCGTTCGACATGCAGATTGATACACATGAGCTCCGCAATTTTCCCAATCGTCAATGCGCGCATGCCCTTTGCAGACAAGTAATCTCCATCACTAGATGAACTGATGTAAAGCGCAAAGGCAAGTGCGCGAATGGAATCCCATGCACCTCGACCGGTTTGCGCGTGTAGTGGCACTCGGTACCCAGAGGCAAAGTTCAAGAGAGACAAGACGGACAGAAAGTTCAATTCATCGAGATGTGAAGTAAATTTGAGAGGTAGATTTAGGCCATGCTTCTTTGAGATTCTTTCAAAGGAACTGGTGAAGTAAGGAGACGAGAGTAGGCGTTGTATACTCTCTGGCCTGATCTACAAAACTTGCATCTGCTTCGTCGTTTGCTGAAAGTTCGACTCGATGCTCACTGATATTCCAGAGGAGACACGTAGGTCATGCGATGACTTGCGGATGGCGGGGATGAAGCTCCCTGAAGGAGGACCCGGGGTCGTCATGTCCTGCTCCAGATGATCTCACGGCCAATTCCGAAGCTATTCTTGACTCTTTTAACAGTTGTCCAAGACACTGAAATCATGTTTGCTCGCGTTCTTGGGTCCAGGATTGCGGTACATGCAGTCCGTTGTAGCAGTACTTCTTCGGGAAGTGGTACGCCTTCTATTTTATTGGCGACTTTCTGTTCATCATCATAGATTTTCGCGCAAAGCTAATGAACGAAATAAAAACTGCTATGAAGGTCTGCATGTCCAGACATATTCCGTGATGATAGCTCACGGAGCAAGGGCGTCATGACTTTCTATTCAGACCAAAGACACCGTGGCATCCACCACTTTTCGGGTATGACTCCCGCATTTCAATTCTTGCAAAAAAAATTTCAACATTCTTCCAGTCCGTTCTCTCGGAAATTAACAACGCGGACAAGTCGGCAAACGAACCTCTTTCTTATTCTGCAATGGTCCGTACCAATCGCTTTACTTTAGTCTCCTTCAATCTTCTAACTTTACCATAGGTAGGAATCGTTCGCAAAGCTGTTCAGCGTCGAGTCAGTATAACGCCTCGAGTCCTCAGTGTTTTTAACTCACCCCTTGCTAATTTCAGAACGAAGCGGCCGTCAAATTTGTGGAAGCAAACAGATCAGACCTCGCAATAAAGGAAGAGAAGGAGGCTGAGATTCTCGACTCAGTCTTACCGCCTTTACTGACAACTGAACAAATTGACGGGGAACTGAAAGCAATCCTGTCACTTCTACCCACTGGTGCTGACCCAAAGAAGTCTATGGGCGTCGTCTTCAAGGAGTTATATTCACGCGTCGACCAGGCAAATGTGACTGGTGATCTAGTAAAACAACGATTGAAAGTTTTGACAGAATTGCTGCCATCCTCATAAAGAATGTCTCGTACTCATGATAAATTAGTACATCAATAATGCCATCTCGAGATGTTTTGTCTATTCGTTAAGTTGAACAGACTGAGCTTCCGATAATTCGCTAATCGGAACATCCATCTTTTCCTTCCCTTTCCCTTTGTCGCTTTGGGTGGCTCCGTCCTCTTCAGTTGACATAGAGCTTGATGGTGAAGGTGAACCGCTAGCGCCAGTTGTACTGGGTAGATCGAGCACAGGAAGAGCACTCCTCAGCCGCAGTAAATCATCGACACACCTATGCATTGATGCAGATACGTTCTCCAAAATTCGTAGGCGTTCATCGATACTCTCTCTCGTGAGCATATCTAACCTTGCCAATTGCTCCTCAGTCAAACTTTGGCTCGGATCACCACTGGTAGTCGAACTGCCCAGATCTCCTTTTGGTAGGCGACTCAAAATCGTTTCGGGAGTTATCGGTGAAGTTGCACTTTGCAGCACGCTTTGTGGTGGCACAAGTGAACTTTGGGCATGCAGATCGAAATTAAAGAGAGGGATGAGTTGAGGTGGGCTAGAGCCTATTGAAATATCATTTGTGGGTGCCGATTCTTGCGGGTATGGATCAACAACATTTGACGTGGACGTTGCTGGACCCGACTCGTTCGGAATGTCTTTCATCTCTTGGTCACTTCCGAATCGCCGAAGTGCTGCCTGACGCGCGGCTTCTCTAGCTGGAAGAGCAGCGCATCCGAGCGGTCCCTGGGAGGGCGATGCAGTATCAACTTGACTTTCAGAAGCTGGTCTATCAGTTCGTGAATTTTCTGGGGTTGTCGTTTGAGGCTGGGTCGCTCCTTCTCTTGGCCAAGGTTGCCAAACGCCTCCAGGTCCTTGAAATCCAGGGTAAGGCGGGAGTTGTTGCTGCTGTTGAACTTGCAAGTCACCCTCATTTCGTTGCTCTGGAAACCGATACTGTACTTGGTAGTTGATAAAGATCCCGGGCTGCTGTCCTTGATTAGCCTGTCTGTCTGCGACGTTCGGCAACCGATTGGCTGGGCCAAACAAGCGACCCAAAAATCCCAATGGGTTGTTCCCGTTCTGAGCATTAACCTGCGCCTGAAGACCAAGAACGTTCTCTTGTTGTCGATCGACTAAGGCATTTTGTCGCTGACCTCCTGCAGCCGCAGCACGCGTGTCAGTGCCTTCATCAAGCACACTCCGACGACTGTTCAGAAGGTAAGGAGTGTATTGATCATGAGAGTGTTCAACTTACCAAGTGGGGCAATTTTGCTGCCGCTCCAACCAAGACCGTAAGCAATGAAAATGAAAAATATGTCCGCAAGGCAGCTTCTTTGGGGTTGTGTTTGGCCCATCCAGTCGACCATTAGGTTCCTGGGCCGCAGGTGAAACCATTTCTTCACGGCATATTATGCAAGTCCGATCATTCATTGCAACGAGCTCTTCTTCCGTCGCATTGGGATACCGCTGATCCATATTTCGAGTGGCCGTCTGGTAGCGGCGAAGTGCTTTCAGACGGGTGACGAAAGATCTGGCAGTAACATAGACATCTCGCACGATATTGAGAGGCAAGCCGTAAAATGCGATAATGACACAAAAGAATACAAGGTAGGTTGACAACTTGAAGAAATCTGGAACATTCTTCGGTTAGAAAGAGCGTTTGGAAGAATGAACGACGAATTTTACCAGTGACAAGTTCAATGTAGAAAATCCAAATGCTTTTGTTTTCCCAAGGTGGAGCATTTTCCCCACCAAGCCGGCCAGCGCGACGGAGATCGTAAACAGAGAGACCATATTTTAGGATAGTGTTTGTCATGCTAGCACTTAATACGGCATACTGTTCACAAAGTTTGAATTTGTGACATGCTTGGGACATGTTAATCGAATACATACCTCGCTGGCAAACAGAACCATGCCTCCAACACCTGCCGACAATGTATGCTCCACGGTGAAGAAAAACATCAAGAGGTCTGTGGTCAAAAGGAGTGTAAAAAGAACATTCATTCGGAGATGAAACAGGAGGGGTGGGCCTGGATAAGGTCGCTGGTCCATCTGTGGACTATGTCATGAAACAGCGTGCAGGTGGAGAATAAGAAAGCGTACCCATTCTATACGATCACTCGCAAGCCAATGAAAAGACTTCACGAACAGCAAGAAGCCGAACATAAGGTCGAAAGGAGTATCGACTTCGTCCCGAAATATGGTGAATGCGAGTAATGATTCTGTAATGAAGAACCACAATCGATCATAAAGACGCTTTGCGCAAAGTAAGCAAGGAGGAAAGAAGGAAACTTAAGGACATACCTCCACCTCGATAGGTCTCAAAGCACCAAAGAATATCCTTTGAAAAACGTGGCCACAGAGAAGAGCAAGAAGGATACCGAAATTAGCCAACACCTGTTCGCGAAACAGTAAGCAATGGACAACACTGTAAGGATCCAGACTGACCACCACACTGCGACTACTCTTTGCTAGGAAAACTGCAACGGCATAGAAATTGCTATAGTTTTTCAGAGCATTGGCGATGACCGCCCAAACTGCAAGCAGAGAGACCAGGCCGTAAACGGATATACGATGGGAGTTGACAAATTGAAAAACATGGTGGGATCGGATTTGAGCAAAGGGCATGGGTGACAAGCTTGCGTAGCAGGTTGTCGAGCGAAGCGAAACAGCCGTCAGCGAAGCGACGGGTTTACAGCTTGGCGGAGTTACAGAATTATTACATAATAATCAACTTTGGGCGCTAATTTATGTAATTTGTGAAGAAACAATGAAAATTTCCTCTTCTTTAGCGCCCCGAGACAAATTTTCATTCAGGGCCATGCCTGAGAAAGGTTTATAAAGTCGGATTCGTTTCATTTTGGTCGCACCCTTTTCCCTTTCCCCCAGTTCATCGGAACTTATCACTCTTTTCCGAACTCTATATGGGGCCATCTTCGTCAGCGAAAGATAGCCAAACCAAGTACGGGGCAAAGGGCAATAGCTCGACGCAAAATACTTGGTCGTGGAAGCTCCTTCTTGCCCTGATACCGATCTTTTTCGCGCTCTATGCCACTACGAGGCCATCCAAATCACTGCCTACAAGTTATGCTCTTTGTTCGAACCATGCTGGCGGGATTTACACTGTCGATGGCAACAACACACGGGTAGAGTGCATCGTGGTGGACGGTCCCTACATCGTAAATACCGGTTCGCTGAGTGAGTTGAGGCATAATTGTATCGTATTTAAACGATCATGCTCAATCAAAGACATTCCCCGCCAGAAACTGTCCTCGCTGAATGGCGTACTTCCAAGTCTTCGACTCTGGAAGTCCGGACAATTAAGTCCGGAGCAATTGTCGTCCCTGGGATCAGCGGTAAATATCGTTCTCCCTTGTCAATCTTCAACTACTTTAACCCATCTTTTTAGATTCACATGCACACGTTTTGGAATACGGCGCCACTCGACAGCTACCACTAGAAGGCGCTGGGACAATTCCGGGTATTGTTTGCCCAGATTTTTGCTGTGTGCGGCAACTCACAACCTGTGCAGATGCTGTCGCCCGTGTCCGAAACTACATTCTCTCTACCCCAGAACTTGCCAACGACATGTCGAGACTGATCACGGGCGGTGGATGGGATCATACATCGTGGCCTGGTAATGATTGGCCATCTGCCGTTAGTCTCCTTCCTCAACGTCCAGACCATCTTTTAATCATTCTTTAGGCTGATCTAGATGCTGACGACATCATTCGAGGGAGACCTGTCGTTCTCCAAAGCAAAGATTGCCACGCACTGTGGGTTTCATCAAAGATGCTCGAGATGAGCATGCCCTTCCCCTCATCTGTCGATGGAGGCGTTATCGTTCGCAATGGAACAGGGCATCCGAGTGGTAAGTCATCTGCCTTAATCTCCTTGAACTTTTCCAACAGGGTCGCTAGGCGTTCTTTTGGACAATGCTCAAGAATTGCTCAAACAGCCCAAACTAACGGAGGGCGACTTGTTGAGGCGATTCAGAGTGGCTGTTCGAGATGCCGTCCAGTTTGGTCTAACATCGATTCATGATGCAGGTCTTGATCCAACATCACTCTCATTTTTCAAGAGGTGAAGAAAATGATTTAAATATCTCTGCTAGATTGTTTGCTAATGTTGACATGATCAGGCAAGCCGAAATCGGCCTTCTCCCAGTATGTCAATTCCAAGTTAATTCTGGACTTACCTACATCTAACCCTATGTTAGGTTCGAATCTATGCAATGGCCTTTTTCGACGAGAATGTGCCTTATTGGGGAAATACAACACGTCCAGAGATTGACATTGGGAATGGAAGATTAAGTGTCCAAAGTGTCAAGATGTTCGCAGATGGTATGTCATTTGTTTTTTGACATAAAAGACCAAAATATCCTAATTTGTATTTAAAGGCGCGCTCAGAACAGGAGGTGCTGCGGTTAGTCGGGCTGGTTCTATGCATACTTTGCTATTGTAGCTGATGATATTGACAATTTAGTTGCACCATCCTTATCACGATAAACCATTCACAAGCGGTCTTATGCGCACGGAACCTGCTGTATTCTTTGATGTTATCCCGAAATTCTTGAGGGATGGTTGGCAAGTTGTAGGATTTTCTTTCGTCATTCTTGTGTCATGGCTGGCTGAAAATGAGAGTAGAATGTACATGCCATTGGTGACAAGGCAAATGGCATCATCCTCGATGCCTTCGAGTTGGCCTTAAAGGATGCCAATGTGTCAGCCCTTCGCCCTCGACTTGAACATGCACAAATGATGACTGAGGAAGATATGGTTCGCCTTGGGAAATTAGGGAGTATGTGCCATAAATTTCTTGCTTTCCGTTTTGCTAACCCCCCCTGTCAGTGATTGCAAGTGTACAACCAGCTCACGCGTGCGTTTTTCTTCATCTCCGATCTTCATGAGTATTTATTTCTTGTAGCATAAGTGACATGTGGTATGCGCAGGACCGACTGGTAAGTTTTCTCACATGTCAGTCCCTCAACAAGGATGTGCCCATTTAACTTGACCTACAGGGCCCGGAACGTATCAAGAGTCTTTATGCCTTCCGCTCTATCATCGACAGTGGCGCAAGAATCACTCTAGGTTCCGATTTTCCGGTAGAATCTATGAACCCTCTTTTCGGCTTCTATGCCGCCGTAACCCGCAAATCACCTACAGGAGACTCTCCCCATGGATCCGATGGCTGGTGTGTCCCCGTATCTTATTGTATGTTTTCCCTGAATATTATTAACGAAATTCTAGGTTCCCTGAACAGCGTCTTACGCGAGTAGAGGCCTTGAGAGGTCAGTTTCTGTCAGCTTCAGTAGATCGTACTATTCACATTTGAAACAGGGATGACTATTGAGCCTGCCTATGCTTCCTTTACTGAAAACAGCCTCGGATCTCTCGAAGTCGGAAAACGTGCCGATTTTACGATCCTTTCCCAAGACATCATGGAAATTCCTGCAGCCGAGATACTGCGTACTAAGGTTCACGCAACTGTGATTGATGGAAGACCAGTCTACGGTACCTTCTGATTCCATTGTGGACTTCATCCTTGTCTGCGGTCTATGTCTGGAACCTTGATCTATGGTCTTACTCTGATAGTTATACTAATCTTTCCAAATTTTTTGAAAATTTCTTCTTTTCTTATTCATATCCATTTTTTGCCCTTGTGTCATAATAATTGAGAGGGGGACAGGGGGGCTGTCTGACGAAGCAATTCGCCTTGAGAACTCGTCTGTTTTCCAACTCTATATATACCCACTTCTATTCGATAATAATACATCTTTAATTGATGTCTGTTTCTACATTGGCTGTTGAACATCTTTCGAAGACAAAAGAAACCGATCCACCCGAAAAGGGTTGAGTAGATGCAGGATCTACGGACTGAACAAGCGATGCAAGACCGTTCGACTGATTCGATTGGCCAGACTTGCTGGCACTTTCTGCAGGAGAGCAGATTCTTCTAAGAATGTCGTCTTGTAAGGAATCTATGCCTGAGGGGTTTGAACAATTCAAGTGCTTCCACTGTCCCAGCGATGCAAGCCCTTCTCTTTTCCTCTGCAGAAACTATAGGTCCGGTCAGGTTGTTATACTTCGAGTCTGAAAATGTCATCACAAACGTCTTGTTCCATTGCAGCCATATCATCATCGATGACTTCAGAAGCAGCTATAAAACCCTTTGACGCCGTTCGGGCTATCGCCGCATTATCATTTTTAGTTCCGGAATCTTGTATCAAACTAGGGTCCCCATCGCAGTCGCATTGTAGCAGATCATGCGTGTTGCATCCCGTGTCCAGGTGCACACGAAAGATATCCCGGAGCTAGAATAAGGTGTATCAGAATTCATGTGCGCTGCGGAAATAGGGAGATATAACTGACGTCTTTCCTGGTAAACGAGTCACTCTTCGAGTTCGATGTGTCCTGTGAAGCGAGTTTCAGAACCAAAACCAGGTCAGGGAGATCACCCAGCTAACAGATCCAATGAGAGCTAGAAAACTTTGTCAGATGAGTGTAAAATCCATTAATTCAGACTTACAATCGCTCAAACCGAGCTTTGTAACCTGTCTCTGGTAAATTTTTTCTGGAATTATTCTTAGCTGAGAAACGCCGTCAATAGTGGTCAGATCGCACCATCAATTGCTCCGACAGTTAGCAGCCTATATATGAATACTGGACGTTTTTGGCCGTCCCTGAGACTAATCAAATTCGTTCGTGCTCGAGAATTGAGTCACATACCGATGACAACGCGCCATGGATTGCAAGTCATGACTAGATACGCAAATAATGTGTATGTTGTGTATGTGGAAAGCATTGACACACACCTGGGATTCCAGTCAGAATCGATAATGAAGAGCCTTGAAGCTCCTGAGATGGCTGTCAGTTTCTAGAAAATGTGGGTCAACTCAAGCTTGCCAATTAAGTTTATCCCGACGCCGCCTGAAAGGTGGATCTCCGGTTAGTATGAAATGCCTCGAATTCGAAAAAGGAGATACTTGCCAGCCTTAGAGCTTAGCAGAAATAAGACTGAGATAAAGGGTCAGAGTTCAAAGGCATGACAGAGGCAGTTGAGCTCACAGCTATTACGCTGAGTCCCTTTGTTGAAGGCGTTGACATATTCCTGGCGTTTGTTCTGAGGCGTTTGACTGAGTCCGTGAGTTTCATTACACGACTTCGATTGAAACGAATTACCCATCTAATCTGTAGTATGAATATGATATTGTTTTACAATAGGCCTCCAAGATGTTGAGAGTCGAAGTGTAATGAGAAACGAGAATACATTTTTCGTCAGTATTCTTAGGGAGGAATTGATTAGAAACGAAAGCATGGTAAACAAGACGACTCAAACCTGTCGCAGGGTCTTCAGGATCTTAGATAAAAGAAGCAACTTTCCTGGTGTACGTTTAGCAGACAGCTGAGAGAAAACATGATTAATTACCACTCAGAGTCATATCTGCCACATGTGCCCTTTCTGGAAGGTGTTGCAAAGCATCCTGAATTACCTTCTTCTGGAATGATTTAGTAACTTTTTCGTCATGCTTGTCTTTTGCATTGTCTGCGGCAGCCTTCAAAAGGATTGGACTGTTGCTTATTTTTATCAAAATGTTGATCAGAGCCAAAGATTCCGCTGTCGAACTTTGAACAAGGTCGTCTAAGTGAGCGGGGTGCAGAATCTTGGAGAACATGGCGACCTGGAGCGGTGTTGGAGTCACAAACACCACATATTCCGCTAACGGATAACCATTAGGCTTAATAATATAGAGGACTAAAAATCACACTTTTCGGGGGCAGATGGTTTTTTAGCAAAGTTGCATCCCGGCGAAGGACAAAATTTTTAGCAATGGATAACAACTATATCTCACCGTCAAAGACAAATCTGTCATGAGAGAAAAGAACTTACCTGTGCGGCCCGAGCTTCTCCCAGCTCGATTTCCTTTTGAATTGCACCGGGCGCTCGACTTTTCAAAATGGGACCTTCATAGACCTTACGGAATACAGAATAATCATCTATGCATGTCAGTATCGGATCATGATATCTGGTAAAAATTCACATACCTAGGAGGCCGGGATTGCAAAATTCTGCCTATTTCCAATCAATGAATCGAGCCGCTTCACATGACTATTGAATATAATCCCACCATTGCATGAAACTCTCCCAGATCATTCTGAATAGGAGTCCCAGAAAGAATAATCCTCCGACGAGTGTCTAGGGTTTTGAACATGGCTGTTGTTTTGTTGTTTGCTGATTTCAGTCGGTGTCCTGCACATTTTCGTCTCTGTCACCCCAGCGGTCACAAAGGAAATACCTCGAACATACCTTCATCGCATATGACTAGTCCAATTGGTGGACTGTCGGGGTGTTTTAATTCATCAACTTGTATGAAGGACCGAACGGAAGCATACTAGATGTTTGAAATTTTATCACTGCGCAAATGAGATCCATCAAAAGGAACTGCCATGCAGATGAAGTGCGTCGCTGACTTACATGACAGTGCGAAGGCGCTCATATCCAATGATGAGAACCTCATGAACTTTGCTGCTTGCATTAAGTGTCATGATCAGAATAATCTCGAAGTAAATGCGTACGAATGCCCGAACGTGTCGATCCCTTGGTTCGTTTTGTCACAGGCTATAACCCCTAAACGATCGCGACCCAACCACTTATGAAACTCTGCTTTCCAGTTCTGTTATGCATTAAATCAATTCAAGAGGAGAGTAGTCGATGCTGACATTAATTAGAGACACAGGACACACGACCAAGACTTTCTGGACCACTGGAAAGATACCCGCGTATGGATTTTGTTCTACCGCAAAGCATAAGATACATCGGAATGATCGTCGAGTTAAAATCACAGACTTAGCAAGGTCCAGACAAGTGCAATTGTCTGCGGAACAGGTTATGCGACTTCAAGCCCGAAATTCAAACTGTGTACCTGAAGCGTTTTCCCAAGACCCCTAGAACTTGTTCAGAACAGTAACTGAAACGGGAATGGTGGCTCACATTTCATCCGCCAAGATGCACCCTTGCCCTTCAAATTTGCACATGCCCATCACACACTCATAAAGAAACTGGACGCCTGCAAAAATTCGTCAACACATCAAAATACCGATCCCATATCCATGGGCCTTACCTTCTCGTTGATGCGGCCTCATTTTTGAAGAGAGGATCGGGTCGATAACCACAGGGACAATAGGCAAATTTCTGTTTTTCTGAATTATGTTCGTATTCTGAGATATACAGTTGCCTTGCATACTTTTTGTTGAATCTTCTTATATGATCCTTCGTTGGAGCCTTCATTACCAGAGCACCGGGAGCATCTGGGTCATGCCTTCTTGCTGTCAGCAGCTATACGGAACGGAACAGACAAATAGCTCACCGTGGCCCTTTGGCTTTGGGCTTGGAGGCGGCGTAGAAACTAGCGGGAGCAACAAAATGTTTACTGGTTGAGGGCTGAGGCGTATCTAGTAGAGCGTTGCTTGTGGACGGAATGTCGGAATTGACTGTTTTATCTGCATCCATTGAGGGAAGCTGGGAGGCTGAAACAGCGACGTCGAGTTCAACTTCTTTTCCGGCGATAGTGGCCTTCAGTCCAGCGTGTAAGGCCCGTCCTTTCCACGGAATACTACCCATCCTGTCAAGTTGAAACAGTGATTCATTTCATACATCCTCTAATACACTTGACTACTCACATTTTTCCATCCTCCGACAGCATTACCAACTTGTCTTGAACGTAGGAGATGTAAGCGTCGCCATCCCAAGTCTGATTTTTCCGGTCCTTGGGTTTTCTCCTAATACTTCAATCGAATCATAAGTTCTGTGAGGTAATAAAATATGCGTACCAATTTGCGGCCCAGTGAAGAGGATAATTTGTGATGTCTGAAGGGCCCTGGGTTGTTGGAATTTGGTCGTTTTCTGGATGAGGGTTGGATGATCCCGATCCATGACCCTGAATTGACTTCAGTGAAGGGGCATTGAACTTCTTGGTCGGCATAGATATTGAATTATTTTGTGTGGTTGACGTCAATTTATGCCCGAAGCAAGCTCCAGTCAAGAATTCGCCTCGAGGTATCGAGTATTCCAACTCGACTGCCTTACCACCAACGGACAGGCCTTTGCCTTCAGAAAGCGGCAGCGTGACTTTGCCCGAACACATGCTTCGCGTCCTTCAGAACAAGACAAGTAGGCAGGCATTACTACCACATACATTTGACCATCAGTATCGTAGAGCGTAGATTCGCCACTACCACTCGAAACCAAGACCCCATCTCCATCCCAAGTTTTGTGTTTCTTGTATTGAGGATTCCTCCTGTAAACCGAGTGACGTCAAGTACGAAACACCATTGACGATGGTTCAGAATAGTACCATTGCACCATCCACACTTCATTTTCATTTTCCCGTCCAGTCTGAGCCAAAGAGTTTGTAGAAATGCGTTTCCGGCTAACCTCAACGTCGGGTCCGTCATCGTCGTATTTCCTTTTGTTTACTGGAAGGGATTGAAATGCAGGCATTTCGAAGTGAACGTGAAAAGATTCTCGCTGATTTGAGGTCAAACGCGAATGGATCACAGGTCACATCACGGGTCCACTACACCACGCGTTTGCAAAGTAACGCACCAGACTCGAAACTTGATCACCAGCGTAGTTAACGGTCGTCAGCATTCAGTGACTGACGAAAACCTCAAAATCTCAGTAGCAATTCCACCACGTCAGCGAATTGATTCGTACGGAAAAGAAAGTTTCTACGCCAGATCAACAATGAGTACAGTCAATCCAGTGAATTAGTATTATAGCCAGCAGACTATAGTCGACGTGGCATCATGATAAATCCTCAATGCTCCACTTCGGTCGAAGTCCAATAGAGTAGTTATCTGTATCGTTGGCTAAAAATCGACGCATAGAAGCCCATGCAATCATAACTGCGTTGTCTACGAGAACGAAGTGCATCAGATCTAGCCAGATGGTGACTGTTGCAAGCATACCTGTACAAAGAGATGAAGGAGGGAATGCGAGAGAGTAGGACGTGTTCGGGTCAAACTGAAGCAAGCATGTCCGCAAACTAATGACGAAATCAATGAGCACGTCAGACATTCTGAAGTAGCTATGAATTTACCGGTCGCGAAGATACACGTTGCTTGCCACTCCACCACTGACAACAATATATTGAACTGGAATATTTTGAGATCTACACCATTGCAAGCCGAGGATGATTTTCTCTTCCAAATGAGAAACTGCGGCTGTTTGAAATTCACGAGCAATAGCCCTCTTTAATTTAATGTCCATGCTTTCTATGGGACCATGCTTTTCAATCAAGGACTTGATGTGTGAATGGTGAGCAGAAAAAGAGAAAGCCAGCTGACCAACCAAAGGTCGTGTTATTGGCACGACGGTGGGTTCGTCAGAGCCATCTGTCTCTGCAATAAACTTCTCCAGGGCATCTCCTGGACCAAGTTTGGTCCATTTCAACTGGAGCAGTTTGGAAACTTTGTCAAAAGATCGTCCTAAACTTTCATCCCGTGTCGTCGCTAACAACCGGAATGATGTTTCGGAGATGGCAAGAAGGAGGAGGGTATGTCCACCAGATACGAGAAGCGTTAAGAAAGGAAACTTGGGTTCATTAGGGAATGCTGTGAGCAGTGGTGTTAAGGCGTGAGCTTGCTTAATGAGTGTATTCAGAAGCCGCTTCAATGAATTTAGACAAACTGTACCATATGATGGACTCCGACCAGAGGCTTCTTCAACGCTGCAGCCAGTGACTTGGCAGCGTTCATTCCTACACTTAGACAGCCGGGCATACCTAATGCAAATTGTTCCGCATCTCTGTGAGATTTGATTGGAGTACTCACCTGGACCCCTTGTAAATGCAATCCCGTCTATGTCACGAACCAAGTCGAGAGTTGCATCGTCTAGTGCCCGGCGTATCGCAAATGGCTATGGAACGTGTTATTTCAGACAGTGCGTGGTGGTTGATAGTGCCATACCATATTGCTTTGATGAGAAGTGATTGCGCTATATGGATATATGCCCCCATAAGTCTCGTGTCTGAAGGAAGACATGATGAGAAAGAGAACGGGGTATAAACGAAAGCGTACACTTCATTCTGTTTGATGACGACGTTCGAATGTATTCTGCGAGTGGAATCAACAATCGCAGCACAAGTGTCATCGGCGGATGATTCGATCGCCAATACGGTAAAGCGCCGTGTTGTCGAAAGATATGGCACTGACAGCCTTCTGAGACTAGACAGTGCCATTTGAAGTTTTAACGAGTTGACGGGCCGGGCATGTGGTCTTTCGCATTAACAACTTGGATATCACCTAGTGATTGCCAAATATGTGGTCGTCGTCGCATCTGCATGCACCAAGGCGGTCTCACGAGCAAAGTCGAATTGATCTCAGCTCCAGTGAATCTTCCTCTCCAGACGATGGCACAGAACCAAGGAAGCGAACGTCGAGTGATGCCACTCCACGTCCAACACCAGCTACGACTCGATTTCTGAATGCATCCAGTGAACAAGATACAAGTCGCAATGTTTTCTCGTCTTTGGAGAGATCCGATGGTTTTGGGTCGACCAAACGATTAGGCTTTTTCGCAGATAAACTAACGTCTTCCTTGTCGGGGACCGGAAAGGACTCCGCAAGCAAAAGCTCGCTACATCCAGGCCATCTGTTGCACCCGCATCTAAGGATGGAAGCAAATCAATCTGGTACTATGCCTTCTTTGTCCGCGGCAGGTAGTGCTGTGCCGTCTGCAATGTCAGGCAGTATCAAATCGCATACCTCCCCTTCCAAAGTAACATTCTTGAACTCTTTGAATATGTTCCTGCTGACTTTTCTTCCTCAGTCGTCATATGGCCGAACGTACGATCCAAAGCTTGTTCAGCGGGAAATGCACAGACTGGGGAACCTTGCACATCTCCCTTCGGCTCTAACCCCCCAATTGTCCACTGCTCCCTCCGTTTCGTCTATATCGGTTCCTTCTCAAGGAAATATCTCACAACTCGCCGCATCGTTAAATGCTACGACAGACCCTTGGGCTACATTGCATGTCCATGTTCTACCTCTGTTCAACGGAGAACCTTTAAGAGTACCCATGCAAGTGACGTAGCCATTCGCCTTCCTATGTGGTCTGACTATTTAACATAGAGAAGACCTAAATATATTGGTCAAACGACATATACAAACCGTTGTTTCATCTGCACCCAATAAAGCGCTCGTATCACTCGAGAATGACACTGCCGAACTCATTGCCCAAGGCATGGTTACTCTAAACGCAAAGTTGAAAGGAATAGAGGATGAAAAATTGGTTGCACGGGTTGTAGAGATCTGGGGTTTCTTCTGGGATCAGGTTCTCACTTACCTCGAAGGCGTACGTTATCTTCTACTTGCATAGCACCTTACTTACATCGGTTGTAGGTTTTGCTACCTCTACAGACAGACTCTATGCTATCATCTTTGTATAGAACCCCAAAACCCCAAAGATCCACTTCACCTATCCGACCAAATATGTCCAAGTCTTCCTCCAGCTCGAGTTCAATGTATCACATTGATGTTCGATCTGTGGCTCTAAAATCATTTCGGGACAGAGTCATCCTTCCTATCTTCCAACGGTTATACAATCGACTCTCCATGCATGGTCCGGACACAAGTTCTTACCAGCAACCTCGGCTGCAACAGATGTGAGTGCCGCAATCCATTAATTGGAAATATCTGACCATAGGTTTCTAGGCTTTTGGTATTGTCTGCAGAAAGTCGCTATTTGCCTGCAACATTCTCATTAACGACTCCATCTCCCCAACCAACACCTGGTGAAGCCTCAATCACGGATCTACTCAGACTCGTTCGTAGCCCTCGACCTCAAGCGGATTTAAGAGGTTCAAAATTCAAGAACTTTGCAAGGGCACCCAACTTCGCTTCAAGTGGCTTGCCCAGAGATCGAAGAGGCCGAGTTGCTCACAAGTCCAAGTTTATCGGTATACGATCTGATGATGATGCGCTCGGGGATGATTCAACGCCCCGGCTTGGCTCTGCAAGTTATATCCTGGAAATCGAGCGGGAAAAGGAGCGAGAGTTCTTGGAAACGTTACGGTAAATAACATCATTGCTCTGTAGTGGAACTCTTTTCACTTTGCTCCGCAATTTTCAGAAGTCCCGATATTGAACCTCCTGTTACAAGAACTGGTTCTGGTGGTTGGGGTCTTGGCATTGGAAATGAAATTAACACCAATGAAGAGGAAGACGAACCTTCAGACTGGGAGCAAGCTCATGTAAGATCCCCGTCAGACATGGTATCTAATTCAACTTTTCAATACAGGCTTTGAATCCTATCGAACGAAGACGAAAAGTGACGTAGGGTAAAATCATTTGGTATACGGCATCGCATGTAAATTATATGTAAGAAATAGAGGATCAATTTGGATTATCAACTGTGCTCTGGATGTTGCAGATCATCCAGACGTTCAAGGAGACTGTTGACACGTCTCTCTAAACCAGTGACATTGTTCTTTACAACTTCGCGATTTTCATCCAAGCTCTTCTCAACGGTCTGTACTGCGCTTTCTAGTTCCAACAGACTGCTGTGCATCTTCCTTTGTTCCTCCTCCAGATCCTCTAGGTCGGTTTGAAATTGTGTTGCAGAGGAGTGTAGCATTGATAATGTCCGTAAGCGGGCAAGAATATGGGGAATGTGAGGGATTAGTGGTCCCAACCTCGACAAAAGGGGGAAGATTTGTTCCTGAAGAAGGGTCAGTTGGGCAGGCCCGTTCCCTTGAGAATTCTGTCGACGATGGGCCTGATGCTGGGCAGCGGAGGCCCTTTCTAGGTCTGAAAGAAGAATTTTGAGCCTGCGAGAAATAGAGTCGATATGGCGAGGTTGGGTGAGAATTGTAAGCTGATTGTTCAGACGCGTTATGAGAGGAAGCAGTGGTGCTGGTAAAGGAGAAGTCTAGGGGTGCAAACAAGTGAGCATAATGGCTTTTGAAGGCGGACGAGGTATGCTATACCTCGTCCAGTGACGCGCTTGACGACCCAACAACATGTTCCAATTCACCTACACGATGATCGATGTCGACCATCACTTGTACATCCGACCTTGCAACCGTGTCATGCTCAGACAATGAATCCTTTCCTCCTGTAAGTGGCCTCGTGCTCGACCTCTCCTTCGAGACGATATCCCCATCTACAACGACACTTACCAACCGTGCTCTCCCTTCCTTTCCCTTTTTGATCTTGTCCAGCCTTGTTCTAACGTCAACAAGACCTCTAATAAGTTCTCCTGGATCAACGTGCTCTTCCTCGCGTTCCTTCTGAAGAAGAGGATTTGCAGGGTCTGCCAATTCGTTCTCCAGAGCCAATAATTCATTCTGCAGTGCCTTTAGTCGTTGCGACAATGGAATAAGACGCGTTCCACTCGTGGGATCGAGGAGCGATGGTGAACCTTCAGGAGATGGAGGGTACCCATATTGTGCCCATGCGCGCACTAGAATAATACCATCGTCTTTGAGTTCGAAGAGAGCTTTGAATCTAGGACATACGTCGCTTTTTCTCTGCTTTCTCGAATTTCATTGTAGCTGCTTCAGTAGCAATGAGATTACCAACGTCCAGCTCCTCTCGCCCGCTTTGGTCAGGTTTCGGTTTGGCTGAACGCGAAGGTAACCCCTCGTCATCACTCGAATCAGCATTCTACAAAAGATGATCTTGGATGAATGCAACACACAAGGAGATTGGCAACAAAAACTCACTACGACATTTGACAGAGGATAAAAGGTATCTTCGGTTTCGTATACGTCAGGCGCCGTATCCTACATAGAAAGTTACAAAGACACAGCATTCGAAAAAGAATATACTAACAATGTCAGGAAGGTCGGCATACTTGCTGCTCATGACGAGAATGTCATAAACTGCAGGCATCCAAAATTAACAACACAAACATCTTTCTTGCCAAAAAGAAAAAAAAACGTCACCTGAGCGATTCGAACACTCGCGGTCAAAGACCAACCGCTGAACTACTAGGTAGCAGGCGATCCCGTTAACCACTCCGGCAAAGTGACGATTGCTTTCTCATGAAGCTTGGTACTCCTGAATTGTTTGTACATATTTCTCCCTTGTTAAACACATTTTGAATACTGAGCACAGTCTATGAGCGCTTCAGAGCTAGAAATTGGATTTCAGTCGCATGAGCCTGATGACAGTTTCTACTCTTTGGCAGGGCGAGCTCAGAATGGGTGAGCCATTGAATATGGGCATATCATTTGTGTCTATGTATATGCGATGTTTATGATCTCACGCTACCGAGCCTTCCAAGCGGATAAATGACTTTTGAAACGGCCCCACTGCTTCATAAGGGACGTACCAAGCGTTATACACTGGTTATCCATGGAGGCGCTGGCACGATAACCAAAGAACACACCACACCAGAGCAACATGCGGCTTACAAACGTGCGCTTTCTCAAGCTTTATTGGCCGTTAGTACCTGCCTGTGTCTCGAGTTGCAGACCTCTTAAATCCTTCTTAGGGCTATAAAGTTCTTCACGACGGTGGAAATGCTATAGATGCCGCTGTAACTGCTGTCAGCGTCATGGAAGGTTCGTTGGTTTTCTTGTTTCATGCGGGCACATTTTTCACTATCCAATCTATTGTCCGCAGACATTCCTTTGTTCAACGCGGGAAAAGGTGCTGTTTTTAACAATGCAGGGAAGGTAAGGGTCGTCAATCCAAGTTGTTTTCTAATCCCATGTATCTCTTCTCCCAGAATGAACTTGAGGCCTCCATTATGGTATCAAAGCCTCCATCGTCCTACCCTGATATCCCTCACACACGGCGTGGTCTCAGTCTTGCGCTGTTAACGCGAGCCAAGAACCCCTCCGATATTGCTCGCTCCCTATACCTCAATCCAATCCTTGTTCCCCATGCATTCCTATCAGGAAACACGGCAGAGTCTCTCGGACAATCGCTTGGTGCGACACTGGTTGATCCTTCCTATTTCTTTACCGAGGATAGATGGAGACAACATCGTCGTGGCTTGGGACTTCCTGAAGAACCCTTTCCGCACCATGGGGATGATGCCAGCTCACTTTCGATGCCATTAGACTCATATCCGACAGGTACTGTTGGTGCCGTAGCACTCGACACAGACGGTTGCATAGCCGTTATTACATCGACCGGAGGTCTCACTAACAAACTTGTCGGTCGAATAGGTGATACGCCACATATGGGTGCCGGATTTTGGGCTGAAGAGTGGATTCCAACAGCTTCATTCGCACGGCGCATCTGGAGAAAGCTAACTCGGAGAGGCAAGAAACCATACGCTGTCGGAATATCTGGTACAGGAGACGGTGATGTACTGATAGATGTATTCGCATTTCAGTTCTTCGATTAACGCGTTAATCTAGTACTTTATTCGACAATCGACTGCTGTGACTATTATGCACCGCGTGCGTTACAAAGGAGAATCATTACACAGAGCAGCTGCAGGCACCGTGCGTGACCTTTTCAAGCTCGGGGGCAGCGGAGGGGTTATTGCACTTGATAGCAAGGGAAATGGTGAGCATGAAAACTCCTGTTCTCGGCATGTCCTCTGGGAATTGATTCCTCTGTACCGACATAGTTTCGATGCCGTTAAACTGTTCGGGAATGTACCGCGGTGTGATCAAAGAAGATGGTGTACCTAAAACAGCCATTTTCTCCGACGAGCAAATCTCCTGAACACTCTCGATTTACTTCGAGACAAAGCATGCGGTGATAGACAGGCAGACACCTACTTTATGGAACACTTGCACATGAGAAATGAGTACTTGGTGATTACCTAGTTACTTTATTTGTGCATGCTGAAAGGAACTTCCTAATTAGGAGCAAACGTACCAGGTTGTCCTGGGAATCCACCCTTATAAGTTTATGCCCAATTGGAATTCATCACCGAACAGTCCAACGAATAGTGCCACAAATGAGCAAGAATCCTTGTTCTTCGACCTAGATGACTCATGTGAGCGAGTTACGACGAAAAACAAGGCAAAGGGTGTCTAGTTAAATATCGAATTCTGTGAAGATTAGGCTTCCTCTCCAAATCGCACTTCCCTTTGGTCCTGAGGATCTTTTTTTTTTTCTATTTATCTAATATTTCGTTACTTCTGGACGGAGCGCATTGCTGTCATGGCTGCCGCAAATGATTTTTTCTCAGCAATTTCTTTTATCACCTTCATTTTGGTTTGTATCCCTTTTCCATGGCACCTGGAAGGTATGTAGTGCACCAGTACCAATTACCAATCTAACACGCGAACTTTCAGCTTGGAATACAGGCACATGTTTGTACATGGCATGGACGGCTCTCGGGTGTTTGATCTACTTCATCAACTCGGTCATATGGCGCGACAACGCGATTAACATGGCTCCCATCTGGTGTGACATCAGTCAGTTTATTATGAAATCTCTATTTTATATCTCATTTTATTCCTTCGCAGCGTCCAAAATCATAATTGGTCTCTCAGTCGGGATCACTGCTTCCTCTCTCTGCATCAACCGACGACTGTACAGTATAGCTTCCGTTCGATCTGTGACCAAGTCGAAAGCTCAGGTGAATTCTTTGCCATTCTGACATGATCCGTCGTTGCTCACTCTCTTTGCAGAAGAAGAGGGAAATTATGGTTGATCTGGCAATTGGAATTGGTATTCCGTTGCTCGTAATGATGCTTCGTACATATCACTCAAATCCTTTTTTTTTCGCTTAAATTGATGTGTTTTGCACAGACTTTATCGTCCAAGGACACCGATTTGACATCCTCGAGGAGATTGGATGTTTTCCTTTCACACTCAACATCTGGCCAGCATTCGTCATCCTCTACATGCCTCCTTTACTCCTTGGCCTTGTTTCAGCAACTTACTCTGGTGAGTTATAAGCATGCAGAAAGCTTCTGTTTTTGTAACAACGTTTTCTTAGTCATGAGCATGATCGCCTTCCGAAAGCGCCAAAAGGAATTCAGTGAGATTCTTACTACATCTTCGAATCTCAATCCCAGTCGGTTCTTTCGCCTCATGGCTCTTGCTGGCACCGAAGTCCTATTCGGCGTACCTTTCGCCATCGCTGTAATTGTCATCAATGCGACACACGCTGACATTGTTCCCCTGGATTGGAACGACGTTCACCGAAGTACGATACTTTGTTCGCATTACCCCAGATTTTGTACTTAATTCTGTACATTTTAAGTGTTCTGGCGTGTGGATCAATACCCTGCCATAATCTGGAAGTCTGACCCAGTCGTGCACACCTCCTTGCAATTTACTCGCTGGACTACCATTATTTGCGGACTGGTCTTCTTCGCATTCTTCGGCTTTGCAGATGAGGCCCAAAAGCACTACAAATTAGCATTCAAGTCAGTCGCCAAGCGCATTGGTGCTTCCATGCCTTCCAGAGATACAACAAAGATCAACTCCGTTTCATCGTCATTTGGGTGTGTATTTACGCGAAATGTCGGTCGAAATATTTTGACTGATGGGTTTGTTTCTGGAACTGCAGATTTGGATCTAAATGGAAAGATTTGCAAGGAGATTTGCCAATTTACACTCCCAAAAAAATCGACGAGAAGCGCATTTCGATAGGCGGAATCTCAGACTTGACCTCAGTCGGAACATCCGATATTAGCTCAACTATACCATCGTGTAACAGCACCTTGACAGTGCAGTCATCTTCAAATGTTCTGAAGCCTCCTGCAATTGCTTCCAGAGATTCGGTTTATAGCCTCACACCCTCGGCACACCAACCACTTTGTTGGACCCCATCCATTTCCGATTCCTTCTTGGATTTTTCTGAAACAAGCACAGGTAATGACGGCAGATTGTAGTAATTATCGTTTTCCAACTTCAGAATCACTGTAGCCATTAGAACCAAATTGTATTAGCCAATCCTTTAATCAGACTTTTGAACTGATATCCAAGTCTGCAATGAAATTGTACAACATTGTATTCTACCTTGAAGCACTGGTACATAAAATACAAAAACAATAGTTTAGCCCAGTGATGGTGGCTTGTTCAGCGTTTTTTGTAGTCGCTGTCTGAGTGAACCATCATCGAGAGCATTTTCAGGAATAAGTATTGCTTCAGACTGTTGCTCTGTAGCTTCTGAGGTCGGTTGAACTGGAGGGATTGCTAGTTCCTTGCGTTCAATGCCAATGTCACCAGGTGATACAGGCTCGACAATTTCAAAAACCATGGCAATCCTCGTCCATCTTCGATGTCTTGTGTACTGTCCAAAGACATGTCAATGAGGTCGAAAGGTCAGTTATGCAAACTTGCCTTGCCCATTCCACCCCTCCCACTCTGATTCTCCCACTTGTTATCGCCATACACCCATCCGTCAGAGTCAGTTAATATATCATTTTCCGCAATCTCTCCAGGATCATCTAACGTAAATTCATCCGAGGCAGCGGTTTTATTCGATTCAGATTGGATGTCCCGCAGCAGTCCGGCTGCTTTAAAGAGGCGACTACCGCTACTGCTTTCGTCTTTGAGACTCGGAAGGGAGCGTTCGACTCTGCTGACCGTGTTGGCGTCTTTATGAACAAGCACTCGCCATTCTGGTTCTTCCCATCTCCACGTAGCGGTTCGCTTCAACCTGCCACCTTTAGCATCCGAAAGGTAGGTAGTAGTGCTCTCTGGCAAAGTGAACGCATTGGGAGGAGGCATAGGTTGCTGAGAAGCCGAACACCATGACGGTCGCTCTTGTGGTAACAGTGCAGCTGTCCAGTCCAAACCCATCCACCACCGCTGATTCTCATGTATTGTGAAGAGGAAGCGGATGGACTTGACATCTTCTGTCGAGGTTGAATGAGGGGATAAGACTGGAGGAGGAAGTGGTTCATTGATGAGGAAAGACCAGGCTTTATATACGGCCCATCTAAACCAAGCACTGCGCCACACCGTTGCGCAAAGCACAATAGCCCAAGGGGCTCGCCATAGGAGCAAAACAGTCCCAGCAATAGCACATATCACACGCAACGAAACGAAGAATGACAGGAGAAAGTACGGAATCGTGAGGATACATGTAACCCGAAAAGCTTGTGTTAAGCTTAAAGAGAGTGTAGGTAGAGACGTCGGCAAAGCAGACTGTATGATGGTCAAGTCTGTCACAGCGCTTTGGAGTGTGTTCTCGTTCAGAAGAGGCTTTTCTGTTCGCCGTCGTCGACGCCATTGCAGAACGACCACAAAGCAAAATATGACAAAAGGAAAAAATCGCCTTCAAAACTAATTAAAGAGGGTAAAATAACAAGGACAGTAGAATCACCGTAAAAATTTATCGAGCAATAGACATGTTGCCCACCAAGCTGCCAATGCTAACCAGCTGTGAGTCCAACTCGTCGCTGACCAAGTAAAGATTTGAATGGTGTTCCTGATGACAGATATACATGGCGAAAGTTGCAGCAGTGCAAGCGTCAGAGGCGGTGGCACAGAATTCAGGAAGTCGATGAGATATATGTTTTCAGACGACATGGAGGAAGCAGAAGCAACATTATATGAATCACATGACAAGCTTGACATCCGACGTCGTCGAAGGGCAGCATCGCACTCTCCTGCGTCGTCTCTCCGCAGCGTCCTCGCTCGTCTTCGGTCTCGTCATCGTTGCCGCCTGTCGTTTACCACTGTTTGACGAGTCTCCCCTTCTTGTTCCCGACGCGAATTCACCACTGTTCAGATGGGACAACTTCCACTTCCTTCATGTTGCCAGGAGTGGATATGTTTATGAGCATGAGTGGGCATTTCTTCCAGCCGCACCTTGGGTTATTCGCTATGCATTGGCTCTACTGGGACGAGTGTCACAAAATATCATTATTTCTCATTTTATTCTTGCTGCAAGCATATCCGTGCTAGCCTCCGAAACTGTCCAAACGCTATACTCCCTTTCCCTCCATCATCTCAAGTCACCTCATCACGCTCTTCTTGCGTCAATAATGGCACTATTGCCATTAAGCCCAGCAACTTTCTTCTTTGCGCCATCTACTGAGCCATTTTTCACATATCTGACTTACCGCGGTATGTCAAGCAGCCATTGCTCGAGTGCTTTCTGACCTTGATGTCTTCTAGGGATGCTGGCTTGCACACGCAACCAATGGACAAGAGCTTCTATTTATTTTGCTCTTGCAACCACCTTCCGATCTAATGGCATTCTTCTAAGTGGCTTTATAATCTGGGGTCTAACAGTTCTACCCTTTGTCCTGGGTCAAGCGGTAACTCGGTTCTTGCCATTTGAATTTATAGTACTTAACCCATGTCACAGATAAAATTGTCATCTCTCATCAGGTGCATTTTCCTGACCGCTCTCGTGATTTTCCCTTTCGCTGCCCATCAAGCTGCTGCCTATGTCGTTTTTTGCTTAGACCGCTCTTCGACCTATCCCAAGTGGTGCTCCAACCTTCCCCCTTCCATTTATACACATGTCCAATCAACATATTGGAATGTTGGTTTCCTTCGGTACTGGACATTAAGCCAATTGCCAAACTTTCTCATCGCCAGTCCTCCACTCGTTGTAATCTCTGCTTTTGCACTTGACCATTTCCGGTCCATCCTATCAGAGTTTCAGGGAGTAAACGGCAAAATCAATCATGGTACCCTTGGTCAAAATCTTTGTCTGACCCCACATGCCATCCATGCCACGATCTTCAGTTCCATCCTGCTTTTTGCATCGCATACCCAGATCGTTTTGCGATTGGCAGCTTCCATGCCATTCACTTATTGGGCTGCTGCTTGGTTATATATGAAATATCCGACTTGGGGTACCTTGTGGGTGGCGTGGAGTGTTATCTGGGGTCTCATCTCCGGTATTTTTTGGGCGACTTTTCTTCCGCCAGCATAGTTCCGACTCCAGCGTTTATTATCTTTGTGGAGCTGCTACGTAGGAAATAATGATGAGCTGATGGCGTAAATAATACTGAGAGGCAACGCTGCGTCCAGCCTTTCCCACACAACATGATTAGTGTAACAACCTGAAGTTTGCCGAAGACTGCTTTTTCCTTTGGACCTGTTACTTGTTTTGTTGCTTTGAATAGTTCTATGCTTCAAGTTGTTAGACACTCTCAAAGAGTGCTTGACCGCCTTCGCCACATCAAGTCACAAAGCTAGTATACAATGTATTCTCTTCGTGCAAACATCTACGAGGCTGGACCATGTTCCTTTAAATAGATAATTCTCTCATGACCCTGGGCTGTGACCGATCCCGTTGTCGTCTCACTCTCGCTCGATTCGCGGCGGACAGCAGTAGTGCCTCCTCTATTCCTTCTTGACCTTCGCTTTTCAACCAAATCATTAGAAACATCGCCACCCGCTTCGTTCGAGTTCGACTGTCCCTCCACCGCATCGTCACCATCGTCCCCTCCATTCTGGCTTCCCCGCGGCACTCGCGTCTTTTTCGCAGGATAACTTGCATCCACCTCCTCCCCGTTCCTTTTCCGCTTGTTGCCTCCTCCTCCGGTCCGCCGTTTCCGAGGGCTCGTCCTTTCGACCACTACTGCATCCCCACTCAGACCATTACCCTGTCTAGTACTCTCACTCACGTCTTCCTCAACATCCCGACTTCTCTTCCTTGTCCCGACCCCGTTCTTCTTCCTCCCAACCCCCCCAGAGTGCCTGTCCTCCAGTCCATCAGGAACAGCTAGCACAGGCAGTCCATACAGCGTTGGGTCAAGCGGCGGAAGTGACCTTGCCAACTTTCCAAGCGGATGGAACAGTGGTAGCGGAGGGGACTTGGGGCATCGGCACTGTACCAGAATCGGCTTCCTTCCTTTATTCGTACTTGACCGCATAGCACCATCTTTGTCTTTCTTCACACTCAATCCTTGCGTAGACCCTCCAGAGGATTTGGATTTAGTTGATGATTTGCTTTTGGTTGTTGTCGTTGAAGATGAACTTCCTGATGATAACTGTTCGTGTGCAGCAGGCGATTTGTACGTTTGTAGTGGTTTCCGTCGGTAACATGATCGGGTATCTGTAGACATGCTAGAAGAATGGAACTGAAGATTCGTTAGAGTCATTGGCAAAATCCCATTGAACTTACATTTCGTGGTACGTCTCGGGTACGTCCCAAACAATCAATTCAATACACTTCCACACAATATGGTAGCGCAGTGCGCGTATATCCAATGCCCTCCACGCAATCAACAATGTATAAGGTGTATCACGATGCAGTGCTTTCCACGACGCGTAAGAACTGGCGCCTAATGTAAAAAAGAAACGCCATACATACTTTGTGAGTAACCTTCAATAGTACTGAGAATCGCGATATCCAGCTAGAAACGCAAGTGCAAGAAGACTCTTTGGAAGAGAGAGAGAGCCGAAAAACAAGATAAAGTGACAGAAATAAAATGCGCGTTTGTCAATCAGTCAACTTGTTGGACCGGACCGATTATCCGCTTATATTGAGGGCACAGCCACTACATTATAGTACATATGTACTAAAGTCCGTTGTTTACAATCACAGAACATGTATCTAATGATCTCAACTCGCCAGCAGCTTGGTAAAATCCATCATAAATTGCTCGCAGATAGCAGAGAAGTAAAACTCGTGCTCCGAATTGTGTGGATGCACGAGATTGTGTGCGATTTCATGGGCGATCGAGAAGTACCTTCAAAGTTGTCAATCAGCCAGACTTAAACTGAATGACAAAATCCTATCATACCATGAAATATACGCCGTCTTCAAATCACCCCTTACGACATTCGCATCATCTAAACAGCCCAATAAGTTCGACAAAGCCTGAAAAAAAAAAGAGGGAACACCCACGCCACTGTTCGTAATACCTCAAATTCAAAAAGATACTCCCATCTCGATTAAACGCAATCAGCCCGCCTTCAAGGTCATAAAAGATGTGTAAACTCGATAAGGGCAATCGGAAAACATTGGCGAGAGATTGCATAATGTGGATGAACCGCGCGATCGAATCGCGTTTGCTTCGCATGATGGATTCCGCCTCCGTCAGTGGTATTTCTAAGAGTGAGGGAGTTGGCCTTTCAATAAACAGTCAACCAGTAAGAACCTTGACTCACCATCTGAAAGATAAATTTTCACAGATCCCATCTCGGCTAGGAGCAGCTTTGTAAACCAAGACCTTCGGAAGAAGATACAACCTACCAATATTATGCAAGTTTTCCTTCCTCCCGGAAATATCACAATACCCATCATCCAAGCTCTCCTTTACTCTCTGCATCGCCTGCCTATTCTGCAGCAAATTCGCAGATTCCGGTCGGCAGGAGTCAATTGCAAGGTCGATATTCCTTGCTAGAAAAAAGTACGTGCAGAGCCAAAATTTATTCCAAATCTTTTGACAAGAGCAATTTTCAAAAACTTACAAATATTGCTCAGAGGCGTAATAGGTCCTGCACCAACTCCACGGCCACCAACACCGCTTGTCGGGGACCTGCCAAATCCACCCGGAATACTCCCCGCTTCATCATCCGACATAGCGGCAGACGTCTCGGGCGTCCGCGACCTTGACCTCGACTGGCCCTGTACCCGTTCAGCAGCCGACAAATACTGTTTGTTCAAAGCATACTCGTCATTCACAGGCGGTCGCTCAGGCAGCGGTTTCGAAGCTTGTGGTTGTGGTACCACTGGAGGAG
>Ga0307514_10000804_pt1 | contig 51263 bp, 39 predicted proteins | sample 16_EM_MG_FD_203088 | JGI IMG/M metagenome (GOLD analysis project Ga0307514, IMG submission 203088) | Populus trichocarpa ectomycorrhiza microbial communities from riparian zone in the Pacific Northwest, United States - 16_EM | ecosystem: Host-associated > Plants > Roots > Unclassified | place... | reverse complement strand
GACGTATATATCGGATGAACAACTGCATGCAATGGAGCTCTGTATTTACCATGGTATTAAGGTTCAAGTTGAGGGTTTAGAAGGTGAACGCATATCTCAGATGTGTCGATGCACAGGAAGCCAGAGTTGGCGCGGAGGGGATCGACGGAACGACAGGGTGTGGGTAAAGCAACGCCCGGGGAGGTGTTATGGCGTGCTGAATGGGTGTCTCCCGTGGCAACTGCAACGACTATTCAAAATCAAACTCCAAAACGAGGATGGAGCTTTCGTTGAGTACTGGTTAGCCATGGCGCTCACCACAATACCGGAAAACTCAGGTAACTTGGATCCGGTCTCAAGATTTGTACAAGTGAGAAAAGCCCCGGCAGCCATTGCTTTGCAAGTTTTCAGCGTGGGAAACATGGTCGGCTGCGGGCACGTAATTCCAGAGATAGCTACTAGTAATAAGACAGGAGACAGACAGAACGAGCGATGGATTGTCAATAGCCACATAGATCTGGCGACGTGGAATGATGTGTATGATTAGTAAAAAGAGAATTGCATTTTGCGCGCAGGTAGAAGGCACGCGAGGAGAGATTTTTGCAGCGTCATCCATCGCCTTGCAATCCCGTATAATTAGTAAAGAGAGAATTGCATTTTGCGCACAGGTAGAAGGAATGCGAGGAGGGATTTTCGCAGCGTCACCCATCGCATTGCAATCCCGATGCAAGCGCGTACCCAATGAACCGATTCCGACGTATGGTCACAGTTGGCCACAACGCCAGAGCGTTCGTTTAAAATAGGAGACCGACAGAGCAAGAAGAAACAGTGAAACAGCGATCGGAGGGCGATATGCAACGCGACGCGTGGTATTGAGGCCGGGCGCGAAGTAATCTGCCACCGGGGTGTCTCTGACGGCTCTGACGGAGCGCGTCCACTCTGACGGAGCCATTCCGCCCGGACGGAAATATCTTTTGCTGATGTGTGTCCTGTGTCATGTTGAATTGAGAATGGTGAGTACACTACGGAAAGCCAGGAAATGGCTGCTGTGAATGATGGTAACCATACCCATTTGGCAGATCATATTGATTGGTGTAATTCCCACATTGACTGTTCCCAGTAGCACTATTTGAACCATTATCCAAAGATCCTGAATTGACATTTGCGGGTAATTGCAATGCAAAGTGGCTACCCAGCGAAGCCATGATCACTGCTTTCGGTTGAGATCTATTTGTCAACATCCTTGGAATGCAATTACAGTGGCAAACAACTATAGATGGATATTGATAAGTGGAATAAATCGGCGGATGGTTGAGTGTATTCCAGATAGGACTAGCCTTCAGCAGAATAAAGGCATTGTTGAATTCGGTTCTGTTGTTATAATCTGTAGTGTTCCACAACACCTTTGATCCATGAAACAAAACAGATTGAGAAACAGCAACATTAATGAAACACATGCCGCCTTTCTTTATTATATGCTTTGAATTCATATACTAGGATATTGGATAGATTCTCACTTTCTTGTGTATTCATTACTATAATGGTCATCACAGGAATTGGATACGATATTTCCAGGAGCACAGCAAGAATGATATCCTGTATGAAGATAAGCAGAAATAAGAATATTACACTTCAGATGTATGTGTATGAGCTTGCAACTTCATACAATAGGAGGCCTTTGAGTCGAACATCAACAGTGATGATTCCAGTGGAGGTCCTTGTCTAAACATCGTTGTCCTCCTCTGAATCCCAGCTCATGCAAAGGATTGTAACTGAAGCAACAATCCTACCAGCCTGGCAGTACTCAATGATCATTCCGTGGGCCTACAGCTCGCTAGGAATGGTACCAATTAATCTCATTAAGATGATCTACTTTAATTATCAAGTGCTCAGAGAATGGAGCATAAGGATAATCCGCAATACCCCTGTAGAGTACTTATAAAGCCCACGTTGGTGAGTACAGCGATTGTGAAAGAAACCTTCCCTTCTGACCTGACAATGTTTGGTGGATGATGTAGATGATTATTGTGAGGGACATGATGGATATATACTAGTTGATGAAGAAAACTGATTGTGAGGTAATTATAATTTACTCCTCCCCTATATTTGGCAGCAAGCAATATGGCTGTGCATGTAATATGCTGTCTTGCGTTGTAGCTTACTTCAAACCAATATAGCAGAGACTGTGAAGTACCTTCTGAAGTATTGTCCTGATGCATCCCTGTAGGTGATCACTAACCATTTGCGGAATATGGTCAATACTCACCCAAAACATGTCAAGTGCTGTATCTGCAAATAGACATTATTTGACAAGTACTGACTTGAGGTTCAATATCAACAATGTCACCCAATATCAACGAATGAAGGGCGATTACCTGATTTGATTCTACTACCTGCAGAATGGAATCAACCTGAGTCATTATCGTTCAACTTCAGTTGGTCCATCTGAATGGCCATTATTCAGCTAGTGGACTATGTATCTGCCTATAGGCAATGAACCTGGAGCACCACCACCTGATAATGCTCTCGATGAAGAAACTATCAACCCCCAGAAGCCTGATCTGACATGTACACCAGATTCAACAGCGATGAGAACTTGTAAGCAGGTAGTTTCAGTGGAACATACGGGGGGGAAAGCATATGGCAATGCAACAGGATTTTACAACAAGCATCACCAGTACTCCGAACAATGGAATTCTTGACATCCATTTCGGTTATCTCATGACTTTCAACACGCTTAATCAGTCCGCCAGCAAATGCAAATGTTGATAGATTGGCATCTGAAACATGGCCTTGACAACTTTAACATTGAGCCATTTCAATCAGCAGATAACCTGCGAGAGCTCTGCTCTGAACTTGATTTCAGGTTTAGGGAGCTCAGTTTGATTATAGACGATTCATATATATTCCGAACATCATACTATAAGGATATTATCATATGTATTCACTATATTGTGGCTCTCCTCCCATTTCAGGTACACCTCAATTTTGAACTGGTTCTCCTCAACAACTCGCAAAGTCGTCGAATATACTGTTAGATACAAACTGATGATTGGTGGTGGATTATAGAAGATCAGCACATTGCCGGAGCAACAGTTGTACAAGTCATGTGTGCATTCTATATGAATCACTTGAGAAATGTTTCAGCCGATCAGCATGACCAGCCACTATATCCCATTATTGGTAATATTTGAAAAGGTGTCTGATAATAACATAAAAAGTAAGCTTGGATTCTTGTTGAGCTGATCCCATGTCCCGTGAAAGGTACAAAAATTGTGATGAGGCTTAGCATTCCGCAGTTGGAATAGTCCTGTCCCCACTCCGGAATCTTGGCATACCTGGTCCCAGCTTGAAATGGGATTGTGCCGATGCATTCCAGAGGCAATGTTCCCCACTTGTGACTTGATTGGTCGGGAATCATCCAGCACATGGCGTGATCACACTACTCTCATATGGCATATACCCGATGTATGAAATTCCTACACCTATGCCAATTGGACAATCATCTTTTCGACCACTCGATACCTCATGAGATCAGCACATTCATGTAGCAATTCTGGGTGAAACTGATATTGATGGTGTACACACTCATTGTATTCATCCAATTTGCAACCAGTTCCAGCAATTCTCTCTCTGCATTGTCTATCAGCTTTCGCAGTCTGATGAATTGCATCAGCTACTGCTAGGATTCGTTAAAGACTTATTCCACTGGCTGTTCAAATACCTGAAAGCTAGAAATGTTAAGAATCACTTTTACCATCGATTCATATCGGTACCATGATTTTCAGGCCTCCAGTGCATCTCTAAACAATTCTATTCAATGATATGCATCTCCTGGCAATGAGATGAAATCCAGGGCATGATCAGAATACACATAGTGCATTACACTCCTATTCTTGACCGCTCTAAGGATGACGGCACAACTGTGGTGGCAGCAACACCCTCTAATGACATGGTAATGGGAACAGTGCAGGCATTATGTGAATTCTTTGTACTTGTTAACTGACAAAATCACTCAAATCTATCACATATGGCAAATGACAATACACTGTAGCGATGATACAACACGAAGGGTATCTTTCAGGAACAGACAATGTCAAACTCTATCCATGCCAATGTGGATGAATTGTTGCCAAGAGAATCCCATCAGTTACAAGGACAAAGGATTCATACAATCTCTCCTGAAATGGAAGTTCAGGTGTATGGCGCTGAAAAGGTTACTTCATCCAAATCATGGCAATTTCAGGTGTAGCTCAATAGTACCTGACAGAAGGCAACCAAATTGTCAGAGGCTGATTGACAGAGGGCAATAGAGCGATTGGAATGCAAATTCATCAGGCAACACCTGTGAAACTCATACTTTTTGGTAATTTATTCCAACATTGTAAGTGACAACTATTTCAAGAAGTAATGACTGAGGCATCTGGTGCCAGAAGCACATTTGCCAAAACCTTATTCAAATGAAGACTGCTGCAGAACAAGAGGTTTATGGGGTGGCTAACATAACTACTGACAGTGGGTGGACTATCAGATCTATCCATCAGCTGCTGAGACAGCAGCCACCACCTGAAGTATCGCTGAAACAGACTCTATTGTGAGTCAGGTGGAGGGAGAGATTTATAGTACCACATCCAATGAGCAGATGGGGTTCAGGAGGGAATTGCCCATCCACTCAATCGAATTTGAAGCATGGTGGCAGGCAATCGGCATCCAAATGCTCTGGAAAACTGTTCAACAGCTACTAATCCATCTTGGATATTCACAGATACATTTCTAGAGCCATATATCAGTGTCACTTCAGCTAATCGGTTGTGGCAACAATTTCACCTTCAATGTATCTCAATGGCTTAGTATCGGCAATATGAAAGAGGAATATCAATCTACCAATTAAGTACATTACATACAACAGATTCTCAAGTACAATCACCGGTGTACCGGGCTTGGCTGTATGCAGTGGCGACTCATATATCTTGTCCCTGCAGACCTTGGCATTTTCGACTATGCAATGATTTCTACTCTACTATCCGTTGCTGATAAATGGCGAAATCACCGCAGAAGGCATCTTGAAAGCCTCTAGCATTGTCTGGAGGACCAATCTTTCCGTCCTTTATCATATTAGGTATACCATTTGAGATAAACCGCTGTCTGCAGAGTCTGCAGATGTATCAAATTAACCACGCTATGAGATATATTAAAAGATTTCGGGATTCACAACTTTTGACAGCAATTCCGTATAGAAGTTGAACAGGATAGAACATACAAAGCTAGTCGACTAGGGCTCAGATATGATCACAATGTACTCGAAGACAGTATATTTCGTCAACTTCAGATTGGGCAGTCATACTATGGTTAACTATGTGACTGCCTCGCATCTGTTGACCATCTCGGGCTTGATTGCAAGGTAGACTATACTAATGCCAACCAAGTGATCATTCCTGTATCTTATATCGTATATGTCCAATATACAGACATTGACCTTGACAAGAACTTCCAAGGCCAAGTTCTATCTGTTCCAGTATTATACTTTAGCTGGACTCCACCTAATCAGATCCTCCAATTTCAGGAGTGCCTGTCTGCCTGAAAATCCATATTGACGTTTTCCAAGAGGTGCAAGAAAGCTCAACAATGGATACTACGCCCTCAAGCTCAAGAATATGTGGTGGCAATTCCAACATAGTACCCAAATCTGGATGGTTGGGCTAAGTGTCTTGACAGGTTCATCCTGGTTGTCAAACAGATTGACATATTGTATAATGCACATGCTACAACTTTGTTGAACAGACACATTTCGAGCAAGAGAATGCTGCATTAAATTTAATTGATACTGTATGGCATCCAAATCATCTTGTGGATTCAGATACCTAATGAACTGTATGTTTAGTTACAATGTCTGAATCTGGATATAATGGAGAACAATGGTTAATAGAATTGTACTGCATAATATAATCCATATAACACTCACTCCCAGAGAATACTGTGCCAGCTTTGAGATGCACCTCATTAGTCTTGGTGATGTGGCCAATACTCCGAATTGCTCTGAAATTTGCACATCCGAATTGTTAAATGTTGTACCATTCTGATGCCAACTATACACTCTTCAAGATTGTCTTGTGTTCTGTTCCATGACTTACAGTTGATTTAGGAGCACCAGTGAAGTAGTCTCAGAGCACCTGAGAGCACATCCCTTTGCATTCAGCCTATCTGGAAGCATCTAGGAGTATCTGGAAGGATCTGTATGCCTGTTCAGCTTTGCTAATTTGTTCAGTGGTGACTTCCAAACCATTTGACAGTGTCCTGATGTTGGAGACCACAGTGGAAACATGTTCACTTGGAGTTCCTGGAGGTTATTGAATTGCTGTTGTTTGTATTGTTTTCAGTATGCTCTCTCTATCTACACACTTCCATCATATGATTATTAGTTTTGCAGTATATGAAGTTGTGTTTCCGGCAGCCATTTCCTCATCCGGCACCTTGTCCACTGCCATGTCCTCCATTGCCACAATATCCACCACTGGAGACTACAGCCACACCAGTGGATGTAGTTCTGATATCATTCATTAGGGTGGATCACTCTGCATGTTAGCTGATCGCATTCATACATTGCTGGGCCGAGGGGGCCAGAATCCACTGTTAAAGGATTTGGATAGTTGATCCATATGAAGTAGATAGGGGCAGAATGATATTTGTCTGCATGGTATTATCAGTGATATTTACAGCAGTGCCAATCAGCTTTTTGTAGAAGGTAAATAGTTATGTAAAGAATGGGGTGACTGTTTCAACTGGTGATGGTCTAGGGGCAGTGAACTTCCACAGGACTTGGGTGCAGTCAAGTTTCATTGAGGCACTGACACACCTGTCTCTGAGTGTGTCCCACATCTCTAAAAGGTTTTTCATATTGTGTATGAATAGAAGGTATTCAATGCAGCATCTATCGTGTAGTAGTGCTATTGCCTGATTCGCTTCGTAACAGAAGTTTTTTTAGAGAGCGCATTGGGCAACATGGTTGCCGACAAGAAGGGGTTCGATACAGGCGAATAAATTTTTGGCTTTCTTGGGAATGAGGACTTCGCAAATCCTTGCTCTCCTTACAGGGTAGGTTTCCTCAGTCAGTGTGAGCAAATTGCCATTATCATTTTTGAATGTTTCAAGCATCATGTATTGGACTGGAGGTGTATAGAAAGGTGACAATGGAGGGTAATAAATGGTGATGGTTGCAGTTGATGAGCAGAGATGGAGGTGAGCAATTCACGTCTCAAAAATATTATTTTGTTACATGTAATCTACTGTAGGGTATATGGCCTACAGTAACCTCCAATAACACCGATAACAACAAATCATTCAAACTACTCCAGAGCCAGTTTCTGTAACCCCCAATTATACAGCTGTAATTTACCAATAGCATAACTGTATCATCACTGTAATTGAACTGTAGCACATGTATTATATACTGCCATTTATGGATTATACTATATATTCATCACAATTGCTCATGTATTTGCTACTCTGATATCTCCATTCGTATCTTTGACATGGACTCTTTTACCTCCAACTTGCCCACTTGATCAACTCTGTCATATGCACCCTCTGACTCTCATGACTCTGGTAAGCTTGCTCCCACACCGCTAACATGCTCACTCTCACAACTCTCACAAGCTTCCTCCCACCCCTCTGACAAGCTCACACTCACAAATCTCACATGCTCACTTTCCCAACTAATATGCTTGCTCTCACAACTCTGACATATTCACTTTTAAAGCTCTGACATGTTTGGTCTCACTGCTATGACATGTTCACTCTCACCTCTCTGACAGTCTGGCATTGCTGCCAACATGCTCGAAGCGGAGTAACAGGCTTTGCTGGGAGCAAGCCGGTCGCAGTGGATATTGCTTCACTGATAGTGGAGAATCTTGAATCCCTATGATGCGGCAACATGCTTTGGATCTGACCTAGCTCCCACAACTCTGACATGATTGGTCTTACTGCTCTGACATGCTCACTTTTACTTCTCTGACAATCTGGCCTCGCTGGAAGCTAGCTGATAGTGGTGTATCTGGCTTTGCGGGTAGCAGACAATCTGGACTTGATATTAGCTGGCAAGAAGCGTTGGGATTGTCTTCGCAGGGAGCAAGCTGTTAGCAGTCGATATAGCTTTGCTGGTATCATGCATGTAGCGGTGGATATGGCTTCGCTGGTTGTCGATAATGTGGATTCGCTATGAGCTGCCAACAAGCTGTGGATAAGATGTAGCTCCTACAACTCTGACATGCTTGGTTTTGCCACTCTGACATGCTCACTCTTACCTCCCTGACGATCTGGCTTTGCTGGGAGCATGCTGGTAGTGGTGGATCTGGCTTCACTGGTACGGGTGTAACTGGCTTCACTGGTAGCAATACACCTGGCCTCACTCAGAGTATGTTGGTTGCGGTGGATATGACTTCACTGGTACCTGAGATTCTGGATTCTGGATTTGCTAGCTAGAAGCTTTGGATCTGACTTAGCTCTCACCACTCTGACATGCTCACTTTTACCTCTGTGACAACCTGGCGTCGCTGGGAGCAAGCTGGTTGCGGTGAATCCATCATCGCTGGTAGGGCTAAAGCAGGCTATGCTGATAGCAGTGGAGCTGGCTTCACTGGGAGCAATCTGGTAGTGGTGATTATGACTTTACTGGTAGGAGTGAAACAGACTTCACTGGTAGCAGTGGATCTGGGCTCCATAATATGAAAAGATTGGGCATTCCTGGAAAACTTGGATCTATAGTTGCTGAAAGGCAGTAGGTAAGTTCTAGCTTTGAATGAAGCCACAGATCTGGCTTTCTAACTGGCAGTGAATCTTGCTTCGCTGAGAGTTGGCAGGGGTATAGTATATACAGCTTATGGAAGATTAATCTGTAAGTAAAATACCTGATGGTGGTGATGGTAATGGTGGTGATGGTGATGGTGGTGATGGTGATGGTGGTGATGGTGATGGTGGTGATGGTGATGGTGGTGATGGTGATGGAGGTGATGGAGATGATGGTGATGGTGATGGTGGTGATGGTGATGGTAGTGATGGTGATTGTAGTGATAATGATGGTGGCAAAGGTGATGGTGGTAATGTTGATGACAGTGATGGTGACAGTTGTGGAGGAAATGATTGAAAAAACCAGGTTGATAGAATGCATACAGTATGAGACATTTGCTTCATTCTGTAATTTGAGATTGCACATTGTAATCTGTGCATAACATACCATAACACTTTTCTAATTAAATAGTAAGCCACTGTAGTACGGTTGAAACGGGGATACGATATCTCCACTATGGTTGCCCAGAAGCTTTTCCCAACATAGAGTCATTAAGGGGGTTTATAGTAAGATATCAATTCAGTATTCATATTAAGGATTGTAGTGGGCACCGGACTCAAAACCTGTGGCAATAGTGATGCTAGAGAAATTTATTTGTATTCTATCTAAGAGAGCCACAAGGCCAATATATATAAGAGTGTAAGTACCACTAAATGCCATTAGCCGGTGTTAGAGTCAACAGTGATCTCTAGCCATTCGAGACATTACCGTCTCTAGCTATATGAGACATCACTATCTCTGGCCATACATGGCATTACTAGTGTTAGCAAGGGTTCCAACCAGCTAGTACGGTTGTGGGTTAGGGTTGGAACCGGAACCGAACCATAGCAACAGTTTTACCAGATCAAAAACCCGGACCATTGGCATTTGGACCGGTTTCCACATCAAAACCCGGCCTTTGCAAGCCGAGATATCTTGCTCCAATTAAGTATTTGAGTTCTGATCGTATCGTGACATGATCAGAACGTAGATTGTGCAGTTCTGGCCGCTCTTTCACCTCTCGCTTTCAGATTTGTGATCCGACCAATATTCATTGAGTCGCGATCAAAAACCCGCTAATTTCGCATATAATGTGCCTATAATGCACAGCCACTCAATGAATATCAGTCGGATCGCAAATCTGAGAGCGGGAGGTGAAACAGCGACTAGTACTGCACAATCTATGTACTGCTCGTGTCATGATACGATCAGAACTCAAATACTTAATTGGAGCGAAAGTTGCAGGAACCGTAATATGGAACCGCCGTCCGGGTACAACAAGGCCCAAAAACCGCGGGTTTATATCCGGTCCGGGTAACAACCCCGGCAAGACAAAGCGGTTCGGATTTTTGGCCGGGTTTGGAACCGAACCGAACTGAACCGCCAGCCAAAAACCGGACCACTGGCGGGTTACCCGGACCCGTTGCTAATACTAGCCATTACTGGCCCTGGTCATACAAGATACCTCTATCTCCAACCATATGTGACTCATCTCTGGCTGTAATCTATATTTGCAATAGATTTCAGTAGATTATTATGTAGAATAATAGAATAGAAGAAAACTTTACTGGTATATTGCTTGTTATTTCTTGTTTTGAGTTAATTTCTTCTGCAGTTTTTAATTAATTTATTTATAGTAAAATAATAACAATAGAAATTGGTAATTTATTTATGTATTTTACAAAAACCATAGAATTTTAAAACTCAAAAATTAGTTGGTTGGTATGTGATATTTTATAGTTCATCAATATTTAATAGCTATTGTAAATGTTTGAAAATAATTTTCAAGTTACTCTATATTGTGTAATTTAAATGTCCATCTAATGTCCCATACAAGATATTCTAAATTGTGTTAATAGTATACACTAAGTTCATAATATATACAACTGCTTAATAAGTCTGGTATATATTAAGAATCAGCTAAACTTTAGGTACGTTTCGCTTTGGTTAAATTATCTATCTTAAGATAAATAGCTACTTAAGTAGATATAATTCTTGTATATTTACATTGTTTGTCAAGTTTCAATACAATATTCATATACTGAATTGAATATATTTGTATTTTCTCTAGCTATTTAGTAGAGTCCAAGTATAAATTGGAAAATATATATCTATTATTAACATATAATATGATCAATATGGTAGAAGTATATAGAAGACAAATATATTGATATCTTTCTATCTGCTAGATCTATGGTAAGTTGAATTGTATCTTGGGTAGACAAGTTGTGTCTTCCCAAATTCAAATACAAAGATTACAGACTAGAGTATTGGAAATTGTAAAAGTATTTGCCTCTTCTTTGTATTATACATATAATCAGCATTTTATAGGATTGGGATTGAAATGAAGAATTATGGTTTCCAGAGCATTATTACATGGTTGCACATAATGATGACTAATTGTTTTTCCTTTCCACCATAAACTTTGTCCCTTGCTATATCTTTAGTATATGAATATTAGTTCTTCATTTAAATTTCCATATATCTAACTCCACTGAATTTTCTAATATAATTTATGCAGCTTTTCTTAAGTATTTGTCTATCTGCTTACCAATTTAACAAGTCACAGTCTACTGTGAATTTGTTTGGATTTGTGTTTCTTGCACATTGTGAATAGCTTCGCTTTTCGTTGCAGACGTTGTGCCTGAGCGTAACGAAGCACAGTTTCGTAGCGAAGATTTCGTCCCATGCTGCGGCTCAAATCTCCATGTTGCTGTCATTCCCCACCACCCTTTCCCCTCCTCCACTACCTCCTAACTTCAACTTTCCCAACATCCGAATCAACTATAACTTCAATAATTTACCTTCTTTGATATCCGTATAGAAATACCGACAAACATGGTAACCCTTCCTGTGCTTCATGTTTTACATCATTTCAAATGATAGGGATATTTTCGTTGGCGCACATTGAATATCTTACCTTCGTTATTATAATTGCTCACAGCATCATGTAGGCTGATTCTCTCACTGAAGAGCAAGTTTCTGAATTCAAAGAAGCCTTTTCGCTTTTTGTAAGTCTTCTGTGGTAGTCATCATCGCATTCGGAAGGCTGCTCACATCACATCCTTCAACTATCTAGGACAAAGATGGTGACGGTTCGTTGTCACACGGAACGCGTTGCATGATTGGATTTTCTCCAATTTTTTTACCAGCTCTGCAACTGGCTCATGCGTTGCAGTGTTGTTTTGGCGCTGCTACTTTGAGGGCTAACCCTTCTAGGGCAAATCACTACCAAGGAGCTTGGAACCGTCATGAGGAGCTTGGGGCAGAACCCCTCCGAATCAGAACTTCAGGATATGATTAATGAAGTTGATGCCGACAACAACGGAACAATTGATTTTCCTGAATTCCTTACCATGATGGCCCGCAAAATGAAGGACACCGACAGCGAGGAGGAGATTCGAGGTTAGCTCTCTCATTCTAAATCAACTCAGCCAGCTTACGGGTCTGAACTGACGTGTTTCAATGACGGATGCAAGAGGCTTTCAAAGTCTTTGATCGTGACAATAATGGCTTTATCTCGGCCGCAGAGTTGCGACATGTTATGACATCTATCGGCGAGAAGTTGACCGACGATGAGGTTGATGAGATGATCAGGGAAGCTGACCAAGATGGCGATGGGCGTATTGACTGTATATTTTACCGTTAGTGATACCAGTGACGCGAACCAAACGACTAACACCTTAGTAGACAACGAGTTCGTTCAGCTCATGATGCAGAAGTAGTACGTCTTTGCCTGTACTGTCGACAGCATGAGCGATAGGAAATGGTTATGAAACATACCCACTGGGTTCAGACTAGTGCGACATTACTTCGGTGAATGCTTGGGAGTTTTCCTTTTCATGCGGTACTGCACTTTGCGAGAACTAGTTTTTAGTGTCATTTGCGCGGGTTCTGATTATCAATGAATAAGATTCCAACGACTTCAGTAGTGATATGTTCGCTTATTCCCTTTGTTGATATTTGGAAGTTGAATTTGCAAGTTGTGCCAATTAGTACAGTTCGAGACTGAACTGTGCTAGTATCTCGAGTTTGCCACAAATTTGAGCCCGGATAGTTCTGTATGCTTATTACTGGAATATACCATCTAATAGGACTTGAATCAGGTAGCATACCTCAAAAAATTTACAGATGAAATGAGCAATCAGATGCCATCAAACACCAACACATTTAACAGACCACCCAAACAACGGTAACACAGCGACGAAAGAAATCTACCAAGAGGAACCACCTGCACGGCCGTGGATATCATTGACATCACTGTACCCATCGTCTCAACTCCCTAAAGGTAACCTCCTGACCAGTTTCAACAGTCCCTTATAATTACGACTACTATCTGCAAGTGTGGCAAGTATGCGACGTTCTAGCCAGCCTCAACAATACGCAACTTCAGATCCATACCATTCACCGCATCCTGCCAGAGGTGGCAACGCCTCCGTAAGTCACGCTCGAAAAGAACCACGCTCCGCCTTGAGCAATTTGATTCAGGAGATGCGGTCGAAGGTGTGAGCAGTGTAAGTAGCCGCCGAAGGTGAGTTGATATGTAGGGGATGTAGTCTTGAATGACTTTTTCAGGAGCAAGCTCGGAAGCGGAAGTACTGGCCGAATGCGGAGAGACGGATATGGGACAAGATCATTGCTGAGTTTGGGACATGATGGAAAGTTGTGGTATCAATTTTTTTTCTACTCGGGTATGGAGGGTGCTAATTGGCAAGTACATCCAGTAACGTGCTTGATGCAACAAATGCGTTCTCTGTCCTACTCCTAAGGTTTTCTTACATTATTGCTATTTGATGTGGTAGGTCAACATGTTTGGTGACTTGCTTCGAAACCAAAAGCTAGGATATCACAGATGAACAGAGAGTAAGTACTCTGAATAGTTCAATGCAAGCCATATCATGTGTTATGTGATATACTCCCTAACAAAATTCCGTGTCGTCTCCAGCTTAGCAATTTTCTTATCACATTAATCTTATCCACTTTGTACAGAACATCAACCACCTGAAAATTCCATCAATTTGCCGTCTCATTTTGCATGCACACCTACCAGCATATACAAACGAAAACCTCAATTGAATTGGGTAATACTGCAAACTAAATTGAGGTAAAGGTGCAACTGGCAGTTTATTACAATACTCTAATAAAGATAAAACAACTTACACAGCTTTATCTTAACAACTGTTCATGTTGCATTAAAATATCAGATTTCAAATATGCAGTTTAAGATAAAATAGGTGTATTAATGCACTACTTTGGGGTTCATATAAGAATATTGAAAATTCTAATTGGTAATATATTTAATACTGAGTGTTGAAAGTTTATTTGAGTGTATAATATAATAAGTATTAATGTGTTGTATATGATAGTTTAGATAAACGATTATACTGGATCACAAAATTATACAGATTGAACATAACAAAAGTATACTACCAAGAAGCTATATATGTTCATAACATAGCAATATCCAAATTATGGTTAAACATAAAAAATAATAATTCATCCAATATTAGTAATGTGCAATTAAGTCTCTAAAATATTTTGGGAGAATTTGAAAGAAGTCAGAAGATAAACATATCTGAATATTACATACATATTTGCCATTATTTCCAAGAGTATACAGATGTACATACAAGAGGCGGTGAAAATTGTTCACTTAGTAAGCAGGATATACAATAAATCAATGTAAACTATAAATAGTGTTAGCAACGGTTCCGGACAGTCACTTTGGGTCTGGGTCCGGGTCTGGGTCCTGGTCCAAACTGAACCATTGCCAAATTAGCGGTCCAGGTTGTCAATCAACACGAACCATCAACTCATGTACGGTTCGATGGTAAACTCCCAACCCATCTGAATTGGGCGGGTTGTCAGTGGGTCACCCAGTGGGTCCATCCATAGATTCATATAAGGCTCTTGTTTTTGGAGTTTGTTAATAGTATCTTATCAAAATCACATTTTCAACAACCAATAATGTGTTTTTGCATACTTCGCAGCTTGCAATATCGATAAATTTGGAATCGGTGTGGTACGTTTCATATATTGTATTTTTGCCTATCAGGGCGGTCAATAATGCCATTATGAAAGCGAAGATCAGTGCGATGCCTTGATTACCAAATATGCAACAACTAAAACTGTTGACGCTCTGTTGACGCTCATTTTCAGGATGTGGCCGGAAGCATGTTGCTGTGGTTTTTGCCAGTAAAGGCCGCCAATATCTGATAAGTGGAAGTCTGCAACCAATCACAACATAAATTACCCAAGATGCGAAGCCAAAAATTTGTTGATGTTCCGTTGACGTTTATTCTCAGAATGCGGCAGGGAGCCTGTCACAGTTGTTTCTCCCAGTAAAGGCTGCCAATATCTGATAAATGGATGTCTGCAACCAATCGGAAGATAAATGATCCAACATGTGAAGCTAATAATAGTTGACGATCCATTGATCCTCATTCTCAGAATGTGGCGGTAACCATGTTGCTATCTCTTTTGCCTATAAAAGCTGCCAATACATTGGTTATGCATAACAGCAACCATATTACTGTTTAATTGCTGTACTTACAAAACCAAAAATCGTTGACGCTCCGTTGACGCTCATTCTCAGAATGGGGTGGTGACCGTGTTGCTATCTCATCTGTCTATAAAAGCTGCCAATACATCGGTTATGCATAACAGCAACCATATCACTGTTTAATAACCGTACTTACAAAACCACAAATCGTTTACACTCTGTTGACGCTCATTCTCAGAATGGGGTGGTGACTGTGTTTCTATCTCGTCTGCCTATACAAGCTGCAAATACATCAGTTATGCATAAGAGCAACCATATTACTGTTTAATTACCGTACTTACAAAATCACAAATCGTTGACGCTGCGTTGATGCTCATTTTAATGTATTGACCATTCAACATCTGCTGCCATCGTTAATAGTTTTCATCATAATTTGAACTTATTGGTAGTCTTTCTAACCAATTGAGACATGGCCCCGTGGGAAAGCTGAGCGAAGTAACATTCTTGCACTGTTTGCTCTCACATGACTAAAATCTATGTATCTTGCCAAAAGCTTCATTGCGCCTGCTATACATCTGTTTATCAACCGATATTTACAAGCTACTGCTCACCATTCGCCCATAATATATCTCTAACTAAAACTCTCGGTCAAGATACATAAAGAAGGTGATGAAACATTGATGCATTCTGTCCTACATTTTCTTCACTCCCATATTCCTCCTTGTTTCAATTGCATTGACCGTCACCAATACCTTTTCAGCCTGTCTCATTGACTTCCGTGTAGGCCGAATCAATCCAGAAACATTTGGCGCAGCACTCACATCCGACTGCTCTGGGCATTCCGAATCCTCGATGCTGTTGTCTTACTGTACATCAGATTCAACATCTGCCACACAATCGTCTTCGCTGTCATTTGGATTATCTAAGTCACCATTCCAGTTAAGTCAATCTTTAGTATCCGGAATGCTTTCAGGTGCACTATCGTCATCACTTTTGACTGGATGACAGTTGATTCTTCGGATTCGGTGGAGATTTAATATTTGAGTTCGTTCTCCAGGGAGGTCTTTTGCAGACAAAGCTTGTGGCAAAGGAGATCTTTCAGTCAATTTAAATGCAGCTGCACCATCATTTGAAAGAGTGACTAGGATGCTTTGACAATCTCTTCCGTGTCAGAAATGTATTCTATGGCGGTCATCTGCTTGTTTTGAGCACGTATTTCCTTCTGTGTAGTACATAGATACTGGCTGCCCTGCCACATCTCCAAAAAGTCGTGAACCTTGGCCATTCTGAGCAAATTCCTTTCCTCCACCTCTTTCTTCATTTCCGAGTCGTTATCGGTGTTCTTTGTATCCAATTTTGGGACAGTGCCTGCCAAAATTCCGTTATTGGCTCGAGCAAACTGCCTTACAACCACTTTTTTGCGAACAGTCTCGCCTGGGATTTTTGACTGCCTCCAGGCAAGAAAATCTCGGCCAAGGGAAAAACTGGACTCCACTTCAACACCATGTGGTATGATAGAGAATATGTCGCACGCCACATTGGAGAAATTGACATACTTTAAATGTGTTTCTGCATGTTGACGCCACCAGTAGGTTATGTCCGGTATCCAAAATGTACTGCCAATCCCCATTGGGTCAGAGTGGTAATCATTGAGATATGGATTAATTTGCCCCCAGTTCTTTCGTGCTTCAGGCGGCAAATTCAAATAGAGTCTGGCAGCAGTCAATATGCGTGATGCGCAATCGCTTCGTCCGGGTGTCGTCTCAGCCACATTGTTAGGTGTTATGTATTCTTCATCATCGCTGGACAAATCATATGGATTAATGGATGATTGTCAGAATCCTGAAGCCGTTGCAGAGAGGATATAATTGCTGCTTGGGAAGCTTTCGAGTTTATTGACCAGCACACATCAATGTTTGGCACAGTATTCATTCTCTACATATTTCAGTCAGGCCTCTTGGTATTGGGTAGTATATGATGTCTCGTCCTCAGGATTAATATCCATTCCCTTATCCCACTTCCTGAACAATCGCAACTTCCGGAAAGAATCAAGGATATGTGCAGAAATGAGAAGCATACCTGTCGTTGGAGTCACTTCAGCTTAATACTTGGACAGCTCCTGTCGGGCTAACTTCACTGCGAAGAACAAGTCCTCCTGATATTGAGTATTCTTTTTAGGCATAGCTCGCATGATGCCATCCATATGATCGAACACGTCATTGTACACTGTGATGACATGATGCAATGTGTCTTTATGCCTCTTCGACATCCACAGGGACCAATATTTCAATCGCCTCAATACTTCCATCACATACTTCACAATCGTCCATTCATCTTGTGTTGTGTAGAGTGGCCGGTAATCACTGTATGTTGGATTTTGAAGCCTGTCGTATGTGAATTCCAGTAGTTGGTAGGCACACTCGAGCAACTCCAGTGTAGAGTTGCAACATGTCTTCACATCCATAATCGGAAGTACAGCGATGCGGACTTTGGCTATTTGACAGTCAATGAACTCGTTTCGACAACCAGGTGTCAGCGTAATCAATACTGCAAGCATCCTCTGCTATATGAAGTTCAATTTCAGAACTTTCAAAATAAGATGAAATACATACTTTCTTAATTATCTTTGTTAAACCTGGTCTCATGGCTGACACCTCATTGATTCTAGCATTGCCCTCTTCTCGAAGTCTTTGACTTTTCCCAATGTCTATGCTTTCATTCTGTCCAAATTGCTGATCATGCTCATGGACTTCCCAAGACTTGGTGCGGCCTTTTACACCAAGACTGCTCATGAATGCACCTAAAGCCAGCTGTATAATGTGCGCCATGCATGGTAGGTGGTCCCACAATGCAGGCCACTCCATTCTGGAGGCCTCGAGTGTTGATTGCAGCTCGCGTGTCATTGAATCATTTGAGGAACCATTATCAGTCGTAATCCCAAGCAAACAGCCGTCGGTAAGCTCAAAACGATCAAGCACATCATTCAAATGTACGGCTAGCCTTGTTTCAGTATGTTCACCCTTGACCTATCATCCTGAATTAGCTTTCGAAACAGGAAAAAAACAGGTGATCAACCTCATGGAATGCGAGTTGAACATCGCGTAATCCACAATTTCAATCCATATAGTAAGCAATAACTGACGTTATGGCTAGTTTGTTTGTTGAAGTCCATCCATCCAAAGCTAAACTAACTGTATTTCATGATGGCAACTGTTTATGAGTTGCATCCATAGTCAGTGCATATTCCCACCGGCAAATGTTGCTAAAAGTCGTAGGGCACAGCAGCACTAGGTCATCGCGTTATGCTTTATATGACTGTCATAGCTCCAGATTTGAGATAGCGTTCCATGGAGTATGAGCCACAACATGTCCTAACATGAGGTTGCGATTCCATGTGTCTTGGTGAAATTAGGAAGTTCCAAAGTCCTGAGCTGCCAGTTTGGAACATTTTGTCAGTCATTTCGATCAATTTGGATCAAGCTAGATGTCAAATATGATTTTCCTCTGTGAACATACTATTGTGATTCCTCGACTTCCTTGCCTCTTTAGGATGGCCAAAGCTGTTTCATCGACCATCAAACTAGTCAATTCAGTAACCTCTGACACTGTTAATTTGTTTAACTTTGCAATGTGAGCTTTTGCCAGTAAGTAATTCCCCATTGAGCTGGTCCCATGTTCTGATAGATAGCAAAAAACTTGATAACAAACGATACAGATGATGACAGGGCTGCCGGTCTCCCCAATTCCATAGTATAAGTCGAATCGCCATGAAGGCGCATGTTTGAAATCATTCCTTGCAATAGGCTGCTTCGAGCCTACATTCATTGAATCCCGCCAATCATCAAACATGATTTGTATAGTCAGATCGCTCAAATCATGAACAAAGACACCTTCGTTGTTGGAAGAGATCATAACCCTCAGGAATGAGGTGTTCAAAGATGTTGAATCTGACATGGTGGTAGAAATTAGAAAGCTGGGTAATCTGACACGAATGACTGCCGAAGATAACGATACAATAAAGCATAATGCGGGTTGTTAAATACTTACTCTACAGCTACAAGCAATACAATCAGAACTGTAAGACATTGCATGCATATTTGTGAAGTTGTATACTAAGACAGATTGAAAAGACTGACCGCGTATAACTCTGTTTAGGAACAATACAATGCAGTTCATTACTGTGTAGCGTACTCAGCCTGCACAAAAACTGTTGACACTATGTGAGCACTCAATTGTAGGAGGCGGACGCGATATCATCACTAGCATTTCTGGCAATAAAGGCTGCCGATAGGTTCATTGTGGGTTATCTGTATTCCATTGTCGTTAGATTATCCAAGATGCAAGATCAAAAATCATTAATGCTCCATTGACGCTCATTTTGGGACATGGTTATGATCTCGTCGTAATCATTTTTGCCTAGAATGGCGACTGATAGTTCAATTATGGATCAATGTAGTTGCATAGCCCATTGATTTTCCCAGTTGCAAGGCCTGAAATCATTGAGGCTCTGTGGACACTCATTTTTAGGGCATCGTAATGATGTCCATGAAAGCATTTTTCCCTAGAAAGGCGGCCAATAGTTCGATTATGGGTTAATGTCCGTGCACAGCCCTTGAATTTTCCAAGAAGCAAGGCCAGAAGTCATTGACCCTCCATTGACGCTCATTTTTAGGACATAGTGGCGGTGTTGTCGCAACCATTTTCATCTAGACGGGCGGCCGATAGTTTGTTTATGGCTTTATGTCGCTGCACCGCTCTTGCATTTTCCATGATGCAAGGCCAATAGTCGTTGACTCTCCGTTGACGCTCATTTTTAGTACATAGTAGCGATGTTGCGCATCCAGTTTTGACTTGAAAGGCGGCTAATAGTTCGATTATGAGTTAATGTTGCAGCGAAACCCTCTGGATTTTCGATGATGCAACACCAAAAATGATTGATGCTCCATTGACGCTCACCGTTGAGCTTACCTATAAGCTCACCTTAGAGACCTACTACCAGGTATTGGGTGCTCAACAATAGTGCAAAAGTTGCATACAGTCTTTATTGGCAGCCAGTATACCGTTTCTATGTATTATCATTTGAATCCAAGATCTTTGAGACATCTCAGCGTCTCAGCCACCACTATACATGTCATTTGCATAATGAATGACACAAATCCACCGGGTTTCAGCGTTTTCGGCTGGCAATTTACGGTATACAAATTCATGGACTAGTTCTGGATATTTATAGCCCGACGTCCTTACCATTCCTTATCCAGCTCACTCTTCTTGATTACGATGACGTACCTTAAGCGATTTTCAATTTTTCGACGAGGTGCAGGAGATCCGAGCGGACAGTTATGCAGTTGGATGCACGGATATATGCTGCATGGTGGCTGTCATTCATCCGGGTTCAGATTGCGCATTGACCGCTCCTTCCATGAGTCATATGACATCACTGACTTAAACTTTGTAAGTTTAATTCATCTCAAATTTAGGTTTTGCTGTCTAATGTAACCGTAACAGGTAAGATGATATACTGTTCATTGGTGGTTAATCATCTTGATTTGGCATCCAGAACTTTCAGCTGGTCCGTACCACCCTTGCACACACACTGACCAGTCATCATGTCTCACAATTTGGTCACTGAGATCCAGAAATAGCTGCCATGTAGCAAAATAGGAACACAAATTCCTTTTACCAGGGCAACGTCGTCAATATTAACTATTTGGCTATTTATACCTCCGCTGACACAGGAGCTGTCCCCATGTCTTTGTCCAAATCCAATTTGTATATGGTAATTAGCTAGGGACGCAATATGTGGGGGTGAAAGGTTATAGGTTCAACAGCCTTCGCAATCTCAATTGGCGACGAATGGGCCACCGTGTCGGGCAAGAAAAATGCGATGTCTGTGTGTGACTGTAGTCTCTCTGAACCCAGCCTCATTTGACTACTTCGCGGTCGAGAAGTCCCTTGCGGCATCTGTGATTGTCCTCGGACGATATCAAGAGTCTGCATACTCTCTCCAAATGTCGTCGGTAATGATATGGCAGCAGTCTTATTTGTTTGAGGTTTCACAACAGCTGGAACTATCAATTCGGCCAAACCATACTTCATATCTCTCTCCCGAAAGAAGTCAGCCGCATCCCCCCATCCTGGTTGTGTCGGTTTGTCAACCCTCATCTGCTTCTGCCCAGAACTCTCCATGCGGTGCTGTACTGTCTTGGAGCTTGTGCCCATCACGCAGCAAGGTTCATCATCTTCGGTCAGCTTGCCACGCTCTGTGTCTTCTTCATCTACCTCATCTGCCCCATCCACCTCATCTTGGGAACTTGCAAGATTGCTGAGACTGTCTCTGATAGCATTCAACATCTCGTGGAATGATTTTTCTGGTTTTCTGGTTGTCGATTGTTCTTTTTCAGCATTGCTCACATATTCTTGCTCTTCAATAATTGCTGTCTCACCGTCTTCAATTCGGTTTCGTGCACCAGCCGTCTCTCGATCCACATAATCTTTGATCCATTTCTCTTTCTCTTCGTGGCTTAAATAGTGTGTTTCCAGTCTTTTCTCCGCCGGAAGCTTCTTTTTGGATTGTAAGCTGGGCAATGCTCCCAACGCTCGAACCCTTTCTGCCTCGAAGGGACTTATGCCTTTATTCGTTTTATGATGTCGTCGGGTGGATTGCTTGGTTAATGTGCCATATTTCCCCGGCGGAAGTGGTAAAAGGTTCTTTTTCGGAGCATTGACCATTGTATCTTGTGTTGACCTTGAAGTTGGGCGAGATGTTGGATGTTGCAAGATATGGACCACATGGAGGCAAGCTGCGTCTTTTATGTCAAGGTTGGTAGGTTTGATCATCTTGAACAAAGCAAAATCTGCGTTTTGACCATGACTTCATTTGGAATAGTCATGGTAACCGTACATCATAACTTGATGGTTAGCGTGTAAGTCATGTAACATCCCAGTGAGATCTTGAGACGAATATCACCAAACCTCCATTCTGTTGAACAATGTCCTTTTTATATGTATCAAACAAGTGATTTCAGCCATCGATCGCCGCAATATATCCCTGTCAAGAAACAAACAACATCCGACCGACTTACTGCAAATCGTGGGACCGTGCGAATCCCCTGCAACTTGCAGACATTTGCAGCAGGATTCAGCTTGAATAGAACGTGCAAGTTGGCTGTTACTCAGTTTATTTTGACTTGTACGTATTATATATTCCTCAGGACTTCGCACTTCGTCTCGTTATCATCGTCCTCCTCTTTCCAAAACAGGAAGTCATGGCTCCACAAGCACCTCAGCCAGGTGCGATTGCATTCGAATCATGCCGAATGACAGGCGCTTCATCCAATGCGCCACCAGCTGAGAGACAGGTGCAACGCAGACACCAGTGAGTCCACCGCAATGCTGCAATTGCGGCCACCGAAAATATGATCCAGGCTGCATATTTAAAAATCGTACATAAAACCGGACAGCGCAAGAATAAGAAGCAGCATGTGGTTGGATGTTAGTAACTCCATATCGAGGTAGATGGCAGTTGACTAACCATATACTGTACAGCTGGTGTAAGTAGCAAGCTATGTGACCAATTTATCGCCGCCTACAATGGAAAACCTCTATTGTCAACCAAGACATTTGTCAGCAATGGCCACGAAATGGAGCATCATGATGGTGTAAGTTCAAGGATTTTAGTGGACGAAGTTCGTGATAAAAGTCCCCGGGAGTGAACAAAATAGGCTTTAAAGACTTTAGAGGAGACTACGGAGTTATGTATGGTTGTGGTAATTACCCAATTTCACATTCAACAGCAGCAACTAATGTCTCCTTGGTTTTCAACACGTCAGCTACTATGCCAAGGCAGGGAGGTCGGGTACAGCCAGAACAGTCCAACATGCACCTTGCCTTGAATGTGGCCAAAATGGCCAAAGAGGGGTTTTCGTGCGCTGCAATCAAGGAAACGCACCAACTAATTGAAAATCCTTGTGCCGAAGTCCAAGAAGAGAAGCAGCGAGGAGTTGAGTTTTCTGGGCATAAACAGGTGAAGGCGGTGATAGAAAGACACCCGGCGATGATTCGTGAAAATCAAACAGACTGCTGCCTTCCTTGGCAAAATGGTGTAGCAAAGAATCCACAGGCACACTGGAGACGCAAAGGCACTGGTGCACCTCCACCACGACCAGCGCCACCTCGGCCTGAAACACCACCTGCGCCACCTGGTGACAGTAAGCCAAACCAAAGCAATGAAATAGTATGTGCGCCACCTGGATATGTGTATATACGTTCTCCACTGCCCAACACTGAATTTTTGGATCATGATGCATATGCCAAGGATCACAAGCGCGATATAGATTTTATTCCAGGTTTGCTGACTGATCAAGGACCATCCACTGGTTAGTATGCTATCTGCTGCGTGGGAATGCAGCAAATTCCCATTTTCCAGACGAAAGCAGCCTTTTGAGCCAACCTGATAGTGAAGACGAAGATTAATTGAAGGGAACGGGATTTTGGAGTATTATCATTATCTACAATGAGCGGACACTTTAAAGTATATTTTAAAGGATATTTATGCATTATTGAAGAACAATGTAGTGATAAAGAGAACGTACATGAAGAGGATAAAACGGCTGCCAAGAGACCATTACTGATATTCTATGCCAAAGTGAATGGTTGCATATTGCGGATATGACTGTGGCAAAATGATTGTCAACGGAGCGTCAATGATTTTTGGCCTTGCATCGTTGTTAATCAATGGGCGATGTGGCCGTCAAAGTTTATATACAAAGTTTTGACCAGTTTTATATGCTAAAACACTTAGTATCACTGAGTTGCAGCCTTGGAAATGAATCAAGTTGTGATTGTCCAGGAGGCTGTCGCGAGAACATTGCTTGCTTATTGGTCTATACTGGCTACCAACTCCCAGTTTATAGATGTCTGTGATCATTTGCCACTTTGATTACCCAAGATGCCAGACCAAAACTGGTTGTCACTCAGTTGAGGATAATTGTTAAGATGTGGCAGGGAGCGTGTAGCTTTTGCTTTTGCCTAGAATGGCAGCCAATACAATGCTTATATATAACAATGACTAATTCACGATGTTATTACCAGATTTACATGATAAAAAAATCGTTGACGCTCATTTTCAAGGTTGGGCAGGGAGCGTGTCGCTTTCTAGTTGGCCAAAAAAGGCGGCCAGTACTGTGCTTATGTATAAAAACGACCAAGTCACTCTTCAATTACCTGAGTTACAAGATCAAATATTGTTGACGCTCCGTTGATGTTAATCTTTAGGAGATAGTTGCGATGTCATACATGGAAGTTTTGACCTTCAAGGCAGTCAATACTTTCAGTTGGCATTACAATGACCAAATCTCTGATCAAATACCTAACTTACAAGACCAAAAATCGCTGACGCTCGGTAGACACTCATTTTCAGAATCGGGCAGGGAGCGTGTCGCTTTCTGTTTTGCCTATGAAGACAGCCTATCTGTCATTTATGAATGTCTGTAACCAATCGCCACGCCGATTTACAATGATGCAAGGCCAAATATTGTTGACATTCCGTTGATGCTCATTTTCAGAATGTGGCAGGGAGCATCTCACTTTCTCTTTGGGTTCAAATGCGGCCTTTACCACATTAATAAACGTCTGTATTCAATTGCCACTCAGTTTATCCAAGATGCAAGACCAAAAATCATTGACACACTGTTGACTCTCATTTTCAGCATGGGTCAAGGAGCATATCTCTTGTGTTTCTGATTATAAACACGGCCAATACATCAGAAGAGGACAACAACATAACAAAGTTAATATTTTGAGATTAGCGGTAGGATATCTGAATGCAACCATAAATGGAAAAACCCGATCACCAGAACCGGGGCTTGGAACCGACCGGTCTAGGCAAATGCGGCAAAACCCACGGGTTGACGGGTATGGGTCCCAGTTTGACCCACCAAGAAGGAGCGGGTTGGGTTTTTGGACTGTTTTGGAACTGAATGGAACCATTTTTCCAGTCCAGACCCTGACTGATGGCAGGTTACCCGGACCCGTTGCTAACATGAAGTATGAAACATTAGCAACAAGTTGTATATACTTGAGTATATTGCTAATAAGTCAAGAACTATTTTCATATATGATATAGTACTCCAAGAGTATTCCAATGCTGCTTTAAATTGATACTAGCATACTGGAAAGTAATATGATGGAGAAAATTCATTACAAACTGTATATATATAACTGTATAAAATAAATGGAATCTGTACGTATTGATATCTGATTATCTATCTATTTATTTCAACATGAGTAATCTGAACTAGTCACAGCTAGTACTAGGGATTACTAAGAAGTGTGACAGCAAATAATAGCTGGCTGCACTTCCAGATGTTAATTATGCAAATTTTGAAATAACTTGTAATACCTCTAATTATGAGAACCTGGAGACAGTAATAACAGCACCATAAGAGAGTAAATAAGCAAGTGTGAACAATCAGTAAGAGTAAATACAGACATATACCGTTTTACTAATAAAGCAAATGTACATATGGAAATTAACCTAACTGATATAAACTGTTGAACATAACAATGACTTCAGATTACAGATCTAGTTGGAAATTAACATAAAGTAACTAGCTAAACATATATATTTGTTTGAATTGAATACACTTAGAGTGTAATTCATAGCTAGTATATGGAAAGTCAATTTGTAGTTGATTAATTAGAAGTGAAGGGAGTACAACATATGCAAAAAAAATTTTTATAAACAACCTTGCAATTTTGTGACAGTTAGATGAATAGGGTTTACCTTGGTGGATCTGGAGATATGCTGAAGATAGTTAATCAGCAGAGAGGTATACCAGAAAATAGTTGTATGTTATGGGCTTTGTATAAGTGGAGATACTGCAAGAGTCATCTGAATTTCGGATATAGTTACTATAGATACTTGCTACTAACTAACAATAATCATGAATATTTACTTTAGTTACTAAGCCACTACAAATTTTGAAAGTTGATGTACCATATACATATAAATGGAATATTTGAAATGTGATTATATAATGCATATAGCCTTCTGGAGAATGTAAGATTGATTAGTATATCACATACTAAATTACAATACTATATAAGTACTAATAACCAATTGGGGAGATTCTGGATCTATATAGGAAGATGTTAGGTGCGGTTGTACATAGGATATTACTGGAAACAAAATCTAATTCGATAAACTTGAAATTCAATGGTAAATTGAAAGTTTAAATAATTGGATTGATGATTGTTTCGAAAATATCAGTCGCATTTAAACATAAAAGAATAAGTAACCAAAATGGAGAAGGAAATTCACCAATATTAGCAAATCATAAAGCAGTTTAGAAGTTATAACTGTACAATACAATAATCCTAAACAACTATAAAAATCATTCCACATGATTCTATATACTCCAGAACAGACTGAATCTAAGGAAGTGTGATTTGAAATCAACTGAGAGCACTTTCAGGTACTCTTCAATTCTTCTGCAGTTAAAGAAACACTTACAAGATTATTCCAAACAGTATAACAGTGCCCTCAATATACTATATATTTAATGCTTTCGCTTAGTACAATTTCAAAGTTACTGGAACTATGGAACTTATTGTGAGGACAATTCCAGTACACTTCAAATCTGGAGCAATACATTCTGGGAGTGACAATATATTGTGTATACTAGATATTACAATTCATTAAACTATCTTTCAACAATACACCGGGAAAAATGACCTTACACAATGTATAACTCATAGAGAAGCTGCTTTTGGATCGGTGATCCATAGCATATTTGACGAGTCGCATTATAAGGTTATATGGACCCGTGCATTAACTAGATTACTATGATATGCATGCAATTATGTACGCTTGATACTATACATCATGCTGCATTCAACAAACTTGAAACCTAACTGCCAAATGCACTGCTTTGCATGCTCCCAAGTATGCTCTGAAGTACACTCCTGATTGCACTCGACTGTACACTCCCAGCCTGCTTGACTTACGCTCTCCAGACGCTCCCAGGTAAACACGAAGTACGCTCTGAAGTACTCCTCCAAGTACGTTCTCAAATACCCTCCTGGGCATGGTCCCCAGGACGCTCCCTAGTAAGCTCTCAAGACGCTCGCATGATGCTCTCAATCACACTCCTGAGCATGCTCTCAATTACACTCCCAATTGCACTCGATGACACGCTCCCAGCCTGCTTGACTATACGCTCCCAAGTAAGCTCTCAAGAGGGAAGCCACTCCCAATCTCACTTGACCATATACTCCCATGTGCGCTCCTGCATGCTCAATTCAGAGGCTTCCTGTGTTGGAGAGGCCAGGCACCAGTAGGCGTGACGCGGGTAGCGTATAGTGGGCAGTGTTTGGCGGGTGGCATGTGGCATATGGTGTGTGGCAGATGGCGAGCAGAATTTGATGGCCGAATCATGACATCGGTTGATATCATAGTCTGAATCGTATCTTTAGCATGCCCACCTTGACAAGTTCTCATGATGCCTCATGGTTATGGTGTTGACAATTGAAGTCTTAGATTCCGCAGGAAAGGTAGACAATTCGAACTTGGGGACAGCAGATCTCCAATTCTAATTTTCCAGCGGAATCTGGTACCTGCTTCACATTGATTGTTATCATATTTGTGCGCGTTTGGTCTGGGGCTGATGCAGATGATTGTGATGGTGATGGCAATGGCGATGATGATGGCAATGGCGATGATGATGGCAATGGCAATGGCAATGGCAATGGCAATGGCAATGGCAATGGCGATTGTGATGGTGATGGCAATGGTGATAGTGATCAGAGTACCAGAAGTACTTGGACAAGTTGGTTGGCTACGTCAATATCAGCATCAAAGCTTCCACAGACTTACTTCCAATGGAAAACTGTACTCCTCCTGCATGCTCGATTCAGGCACCGGGAGGCATGTGGAAGGTGGCGTGTGGCAAGGAGGATTTGGTGAGTGCCATGTGGCATGTCGCAGCGGGTAGAGGGCGGCCGAAATCATGACGTCGGTTGATACCGTAGTCTGAACCTGATCTTCTGTGCGCCCCTTGAGACGAGATCTCACGATGCCTCATGGCTTTGGTGTTGACAATTGCAGACTGAGATTCTGTAGGAATGGTAGACAATTGGATCTTGGGGAGAGAAGATCTCCGACTCAGATTTTCAGGTGCATTCTACTGCATGTATCCGACCGATTTTTGGCTTATGTGTACACATTTGGGGCAGATGGTGATGATGGCGATGGTGATGATGGTGATGATGGTGATGGCGATAACGATGGTGATGATGATGGTGTCGGTGATGGTAATCATCGCACCAGACGCATCTAGACAAGTAGGTTGGGTACGTGAATGTTAGCACCAAAGCTTCCACAAACTTAGAACTTTCTAGTACCCAAAGCTTCCACAGACTCAGAGCCTTCTAGTAGCCAAAGCTTCCACAGACTTAGAGGGTTCTAGTAGCCAAAGCATCCACAGACTTAGAGGCTTCTATTAGCCAAAGCTTCCACAAACTCAGAGATTGCCATAGGCCAAAAGCTTCCGGTGGAAAACTGTACTCCTCCCGAAGCTTGGCTCTCCCAATCAGGCTCCCAAGCAGGCTCACAAGCAGGCTCTAAAGCAGCCTTTCAATTACGAGTGGTGTGTCATGCAGACTTGCAGTGATAGTGTGCACTGCACCGGTATAACAGCGAACAGCAGTAAAGACAAGTATAGGTCCACCTCTGGCCGGCAGCCATATATAGTTCCATATGCCCACGCACACATCTCTAAGAATCGACTACAGATGACTATAGACTGCAGGGGTCCATGGGAAGCTTCATATGAGCTGCGAATAGCGCCGCCTATAGTCGATTTGCACTTTTGCCGCTGTACTTCTGAATTCACAGATTACAACTATTTCTCAGTCCAGTTAATATTTGAATTTGGTTAATTACTGTCCAGATACATACTATCAATGGTATACAAAATAGGACTCTCTGTTAATATATATGGCTCTTCTACTCTTGCTTGAATGTGTATAATTGTGAACTACTTAGTCTGTGAGACAATTTTGATGAACCTGTCCTTACAATGAGTTGAACAGTTCAAATTGTTACACATTATTGTAATCAACATTACACATATTCAATATTTTGAATGTAATACTTGTTTTTTATTCTTTTTGCACTGCTTTTCCAAGATCAACATTCTTTTTCAGGTCTGCAGATTATTTTAAAATTGGAGAATTCCACCTGCAAGAGTCCAGCTGAAATAGAATACCAGAAGTAATTGAATTCACCCTGGAAAAGTGCAATTGAGGCTACTCGCTTTACCCTACATATGCTGGCTCCAAAGGTTGTGAGATTCTGGTATAGTTTTTTGATGTAATCAGGAATAATCTATCTGATGATGAGGTTTTGTACTATTACCTGATATATAGTTGTGAAATGATTGTCAGCAATACAACAGCCCATGCTAGAGTTGAATAAACCGACTGTGCTTGAGGGCAATCTGATCTAATCCATGTACCAAGTCACTATCATGATGTTCTCAGTTCTTTTCACTTTGGAATTAGAAGTAGCTGTTTAATGTTTCTAATTTTCAATCCTACTAATAAATTGCTAACTAATGTTAATATGATACATCCATACAGATTTCAAATAGGTATTTCACTCAATCATGGAACTGTTGTGATACATGGTGGGAATTCAGCATATTCTGAAAATGATGGAGATAGAAACAACGAAATTTCGTTGTATTTATCACTCTCTTGATAGCAGTCAATAGATTGAAAACATTGACAGAGTATATTAGCGAAATGTAGTTTAGTATCAGGGAACTTCTAGAAGTGTTTCGGAGTTGTTGGACCAGAAATGCAGATTGTTCAAATACCAGACATAACTGGACTGATGTAGCAGCTTTCCGATTCATATGGCAGTGCTAGCTCTCAATCTGCCGGCACCAAGGAGGTCAGATGACAATCAGTGTGCATCTAGAATTTTAGACGACAAGTGTTGGTATACCTGGGAATGAAGTTGACAAGTCCGGAAGTGCCTCAAATTCGAATAGAGTACTCTAGGAAGAATGACATACTCTTCGGATGTCCTGCAGGTGTACCTGGACATTATGATTACCGCTCATGACTGAATGACTGATAAATCTCATTTATGCAATTTGTATTCTCATCTATACATCAATCTATTCTTGTATCTATAGAGCTATCAATCTACACAGTATATCTTGACTAGCTGCAGGCAGTGCTTTGGAGCAATTTAAGTCATACCTGAAGATGGCAATCAGGGGAATTTGGTGATGTACTTGGAGGCCATGATCGAGCAAGTTGGAAGTTGCACTTGGAGGCCATGATCGAGCAAGTTAGAAGTAGCATATAAAGATGATATTGAGGGAACTCAGATATCAACTTGCAATACATTATCATTTGAACGGACATGTGCCGATGGAGGCCAAAATTAAACCAGGTCGGGGATGAACTTCGAGGGCATTATCATGTGAACTTCAAAGTGCAATTCGAGGCTGCGAACATGCAACATTGAAGATGTACTTGGAGGCCATGATCAACTAAGAATGGAGATGTACTTGGAGGCTAAAATTGAATTAACTGAAAGATGCATATGGAGGCCGAGATTGAGCAAACACATTGATGCATTTGGAGACTATGATTGAGTAGATGTGGAAACTCACTTCGACACAGTAATTGAGGGAGTATCGAGATGAATTCTGAGGCTGACATCAAGTGAACAGTGGAATACACATGCTGGCCATGTTCTTATGAACTTAGAGATGCACTTGGATGATATGCTAGACCAAGTATAGTGATTCACACCAAGGCTGAGATCGGCCAAGCTGTGAGATGCACTTTGAGTCTATGATCAGGTTAACACAGAGATGTAGTTGGTAATGAGACTCGAACAAGTTTGGGGATACACTCTGCGCCAACGTGCAACCCAAAATAGTGGGGTGGATGGAGCTGGCTGATTTGGTGGCCTGACAGGAGCTGAGTCTCCACGGCTCGGTTGGTTAGCTCACAAACATGTGTAGATGACAGGTTGAGGATATTTTCAAGCTCCCAAGGAAATTTAGTTGGTGGTGGTTGACCTCTAGAGAGACACAGCACAAGCAGGAGCCAAATTCAGGGGTCATCTTGTAATCATGAGTATAAAGGGAGACAGCAAATCATTGGTGGATGCTGAACTTGATGTATACTGTACTGAGAGTTCACTCAGGATGATGGCATGGAGATAAAGCAAGTGACAATTTGACTATGTATTCTGTGAGGACAATCGTGTGGTGGACAAAAAAGAGAGATGGAAAATACAGTTCACAATGGTATACAGCACGCAATGGTACTCAGGTACTGAGGCATACGGCTTACAGGAGTGGAAATATAGTATCTCGTATTGGTATTCGTACCCGCCACATTGGCAATTGTGTCTGACATATCAGGGATCATAAATTTAACAAATACAAATATCTCTTCTGTCCCAGTTTCTTAATATGATATCCCCCATCACCTCTCATCTCTCTGTTTCTCGTCTCCAAATCAACCATCCAGTGACAACCGGGTATTAAGTCATCCCATTCTATCACTCCCTGCCAAGATTATGAGTTATTACCAAGTATAGCATACACTGAGTAAAGCATACACCTAGTACAGCATACACCTAGTACAGCATACACTGAGTATAGCATACATGGAGTACAGCGCATACTGAGTACACTATACACTGAGAACAGCTTACACCAAGCACAGCATTCACCAAGGAAAGCATACACTGAGCACAGTATACACTAAATGCAGTATTCACCAAATGCAGTGTCCACCAAATACAGCATACACCAAGAACAGCATACATCAAGTAGAGCGTACACCAATTACAGCATACCACGAGTACAGTATACACCAAGTACACAATATGTCAAGTATATCATTTAGAGAGTACAGCATGAATGCATGATTTGACTGTTTCCCCAGTGCAGCTAGTTTCTCATTCTCATCTCCTGGTGGACTTTGTTGTACTCTACTTTATACATTTCCATGATTATGTGTAAAACAATAAATAGAGTCTTGGCTCCCAATGCACCTTCCTCTGGATCAACTGCCTACAGATCAACCACCTCCTAGTGCCGATCAAACATTACACAGTTGTGCACTGAAAGTTTTACTGCGAACTCGCTGGGTAGTAGCCTCGAAGTGAATCCCTGTGTTCACTCAATATTGGCTCTAAGTGCATTTCCAAACTCACTGGATTATGACCTGAATGTGTATTGCTAACGTCACATGATCATTGAATTGAAAAGTGTCCCAGAGTTTACTAAATCTCCACCTAGAAGTGTATTTTCGAACTTACTTGATTTCAACTGCCAAGTATATCTTCATGTTCATATCATAATGGTCTCTAAGTACATCTCTGAGTTACACTTGGTATCAGCACTAAGTACATCTCCAAACTTACTCGATTATGGGCTCTATGTGCATTTCTACACCCACATAATGAAGGCCTCCATACACAGCACTATGTACACACGCTTATGGCCTCCATTGGCATCTCCAAACCAACATGATCCCAGCCTCCAAGTGCAACACTACATTCACACAGTTACTACCTTCAAGGGTAGCTGTCTGCTCAGTCGATTATAGCCTCGAACGGCATCACTTCACCAACTTGAATATGACATGGATATTCATCTCCAAACTCGCTTGACCTTGATCTCATTCTGCATCTGTATGTTTGCTTGATACCGGACCACAATTGCATATCTGGGTTCACTCAATCTCGGCTCGAAGCTCCTCTCAGCACACATCTGATCTCTGAGTCCAGATTCATCTCCAACCTCAGTTGGTCACTTCCTCCCAATGGATCCCTTGATTCCCACGATTTTTGCCTCTAACTGCATCTGTATACCAGCTCCATTACGGCCTACAAGTGAATCTCAACAGTGATGCGATCCTGGCCATCATGTACTTCTCCAACTGGCTCAATAACCCCCTGCAAGTGAATTTCTATCTTCCATCAACCACCCTGTACAGGGACTCCTCAGTTTGACCTTGTCCACTGTCTGCTTCTAGATTGACTGTATGTATATATATAGATAGATATAGATAGATGATGCATCGTGTATTATAATATAGCAAAGCTCCTGGTGATTATGCAGCCAATGTCTAAATAAGAACCAATATGATAGATAAAATGGCTTGTGGAACCCTTAGAAACACTGCTGTAAAAATATGGGTCTTAGGTGCTCCCTCAGACCTAGACTATAGGTCTCAGTAGCTCCACCATGGTCCTGTGCAGAGGTTGTAGTTGCTCCAAAACTAGACTATTCGATGAGTCATATTTCCTTGCATTGAAAAAGCATCTTCACAACTGTGGATGCCTCTATGTGCACCTGGGAATCCTCTTCCAGTATCTAAGACCACTTTGCTGAGCTTCAGTGGGGTCTGGCAGTATCTAGAAGTACTGGGGTGCATCTGTCAGGTGTACTAGAGTTTCTGGCAGGTTTGCATTTGGCTTCCAGACTATTGTACATATTACTGCTGTAGATAGTTTTTATCATTAAAGTGCAAGATATGACAATGTGCTTACTATATACCAAAGGCCGGTACTGCTGTCATACTGCTTGACCATCTGTCGAATTTACTTGACCTTGTGGCAAAATAATTAGGTTTCATTCCAATTTTCAATTTACATTCATTTAGAAATCTTTCATGGTCGCGTTATTGTTAGAATTTATTTACTATGTGTGAGTCGATATACAGCAAATTCTGATGGATCTGTGAATATGTGAACCGTATTTTGTACTCTTGGATAGTTTTTTGGAACTTCTAAATACCAACTGTCGCAAATAACACTATTAATATGATACAGTTACTACACTGTTGCCACATCAACTGCTTAAGTCGAGTTGAAGTGGTGCCATGTATCAATGTTTAAGATTGTCTGTGATGCACTCTACATCACTCCCACTTCTGATTACATATTCATTCTCTGTATTGGATTAATCAAACTGATATTGCCAACAGTTATTAGGTATTATACAATCTACAAATTAAGTGTTGTCATCTGCACCAATCTTTGTTTCCACCAGCTTGTTAGAGAATATGAATTTGTATGTGGTTCTCATAGTTTGAATCTCTCAAATTACTTGTTTTCTATGATATTGAAATAATTTATCCTATAGCTCTGAATTTAGACTATATCACCTGATAGATTTCATAATCAAACTACACAATTGCCTTCTGTCAATCTGTATTTGACTACTGAGTTGCTACTTACTGAAGTCTATTAATATCTTTCTGATATTGTATACATTTGAACATAGAAATCGTTCCAGTCTCATATAAAAACACATTCATTATTGTGTATATTTGGTCTATCTGGTGTTTCTATAACTGATAGGGTTCTGTTGTGAACTGTTTATCCTCTGCAGCCTTAATACACTATAATATGTTCTATTCCACCAAAATACACTTTTTCTGCTACAATCACTATACTATATCACCAAGTACTTTAAAATATTGATTAGAGTAATGTTATTGTTAAACAAGTAGAGAAAATTTGCATAATACCTGTATTACATCTATTACCCAATAATGAAGAGATATTATTTTGGTCTGATTTCCGTAATTAAATTTGCAATATGTAAAATGGTTAGGAAGTTACAACTGAACAACTGAGCAACTCTGAAGAGCCACAACAATTGTACCAGATACTTGCAGATACTTTCAGATATGCTGAGTTGAAAGTGATGTACACTGAGGTGTGCTGAGACAACTTCACTGCTGCTCCTGAATATTTAAGAAGCTGTGGAACAGAATTCAAGAATATCTAGTTGAGTGTATAGTTGTCTTCAAAATACTACGAAATAAAACAATTAGGATGTGGAACGTTTGAAGTAATTGCAAGTAGTGGCCATGTCTCCAAGAGTATCACGGGGTATCTTGAATCTGGAGCTGTACTGTCAGGAAGTTGTTAATATAATGCTTAAATCACATAGTAAGATTGAATTAACTACCTTTCTGCCACACACCTTGATTGAGACATTGTAACAGAAAACACAGTATAGTAGATATCCAGGCCGACATGATTCGTTACAAGCTATACATCATCCATCCTATCTGATGCAGCATTCTCTCACAGAAAATGCGCTGGTCCAACAATCGCTCTGACAGGTTCAATATGTATCATATTCATCTGTTTGACAACCCTGTTGAATTTGGCAATACAACCAGCCCAACCATGCTGATATTTGTACTTTGTTGGAATTACCACTGCGTATTCTTGAGCTACAGAATGTAATATCAATTGCAAAGTCTTTTGGCACCCTTTAGTAAAGGTCAATGTTGGTGTTCCTGGGGGCAAACATTCCCGAAATTGACGGAACTGATTCAGTGGAGTCCAGCCAAAGTATAACACAGGAAAGGATGGAACTCGGCCTTGGATATTGTTATCACGGTCACTTTCTGTATATTGGACTCAGTTGTTATGAGATACAGGCATGATCTCTTGGTTGGCATTGGTATATCCTACCTTGCAATTAAGTCCCAAACACTTAACAGATGTAGCACAGTGACATGGTCCACAGTAGTGTGACAGCCCATTCTGAAGTGCAACAAATCTACTGTCTTTGAGTACATTCTGATCATATCTGGTTACCAGTCCATGAACTTTTTATCCCCAGTCCACTTGAATTTGTCCACGGAATAGCTTTTGAATGCCGGATGTTCCAATATCTTCAGATCCATCTCGGAGTGAAGTTAATTGGATACTTCTGCGCACTCCGTGGACATGGGTTTGTGCCAATTGATGTACCTGGTGTGATATGAAGCAGACAAGTGACTTGATCTGAGAATGCTAAAGGTGAAAATGATGGCTTCTGAGAGTATTTCACCATTAATCGGCAGCAGATAGTTGGTGGAATATGTTTACACAGTCAATATCATACTAGGCTCGCAGGGCACTATATGACACTATATTCTACATAAAGTCATGACTTGGATACTGGCCATTGTGCTTCACTATTTGGTGATTGTAAATATCTTTGTTCGTAAATCAATACGTATTTCTCACATTGGGGATATGTACCCAGTCAACAATATCTATGCCAAAAGTGTCGCTGGAACCCACTTGAAAAATGGACTGTGATATATAGCTGATGAGGTGCAGCTTGCAATATCCGAGTTACATTACATGCTGTTTGATGGTTGTCCGCAGCCCCTCATAGCTGATATCCTGTAATTATGCTTCAGTTTTGATAAAGCAAATGGGCAATTCATTTTTGAACTGCATCTGTTTATTTCGTGTGATACTATAAATATCCCCAAACAGCTGACTCCGAACACAGTCTGTATGAGGGATACTCCATGTGGTGGCTTTAGTCTCAGCCTCAGATAGACAGACCAGATATTCCGCAAGCTAGTTGGTGGTAATTATTGCCGCCTCATAATGCTTCTTTTCTACAGGAGTGTTTATTTGAACAAGTTTTTTGGTGAATGTTCTGCTGGGACCTGTTACCATAGTCCCAACATCTGGCCATGGTGGTCGGTAATGATGTTGAAATAATCTATCGAAAAGCTTGCGTTTCACAGGTGTCAGCTTATAGATTTCCGGCTTCAATCACTCTCTTGCCCAATACTAATCGGCATCTGACCATTTGATAGGCACATGTCCGACTCAAATCAGACATACTTGAAATTGTGTTCGTTGTATTGTAGTAACCATTTCCGCCCAATATACCTGAACATTCGTTCAACTACAGATGATAGGAATTATCTGTGCTACTCACTGATTGGATCGTCGTGCCAACTCAACAACGACTTGGGCCTTTGCAGAATTTGACATTCTGCATTCTCTGAATGTACCCATCTTGTAGAAATATTACTTTAGTGTATCGTCTAGTGCTGTGTGGGACACATCAGACTCATTTTGTCAGGTAACAAGTACAGCAAATTCATATAATATGCACACTACCCCAAGTACCATTTCATAAGTGGTTGGTTCAGCGGCAGTTTTCCCATCATCCATGTAGCAGTTAGTAATGGGAGCGCAATTCACTGCAAGTATTGTGATCATGTCCCAGATGTCTTTTCCCTGCCAGACGTTACATTTTATGCGATGGAATGTTCCAGAGAAATGCTGGAGGCCTGGATATCATGGTACTTATGTGAATGTATTGTCAAATTGATCCTTGACATTTCTAGCTTTCAGGTATTTCAACAGTCAGTGTAATTAGTCGTTAACTAAACCCAAGAGTAGCAGATGCAATTCATCAGGCTGCCAAAGCTGATGGACTTTGCAGAAAGGGAATTACCAGAACAGTTTGCAGATTGGATACACATGGAGAGTCTCCAGAACATCAAGATCAGTTGTGTCCTGAAGCTCTGGGTGAACATGCAGGTCTCTTTAGTTATCAAGTGGTCAGAAAGATGAATGCCCCATCGGCGTACCTTGTAGAATTTCACACATCTGGCATGAGCTATCTCAGACTTGAACAACCATAACTTGCTCTAAATAATCCCCTACCCAGGGAGCCAGAAGGAGTTAACAATGTCTCTGGAATTCATCAGTCCAATTCCATTTCGAGCTGGGACCCAATATTTCAAGATCACGGAGTGGGGACAGTACAGTCTGAACCACAGAATAGCATCCCTTGGCAGTGTTTAAGGCAGTATTCTGGGGTCATGGAATCACCCCAACAAGAATCCAGGCATACTACTCAGGTGTGCATTGGTTATCTTTTTCAATATTAACAATCGTGAGATACAGTGGCAGGGCGTGCTGATTGCTCAAATATTTGGTCAAGTGAGTCACATCGGATGCGAAAATGCCAGCCACAGGTGTCGCTCAAAGCGCAAGCTGATAAGCCATATCCCAGCACCAATCATTGGAGGTAATGTCACTGTATGTTTGGTGTCATTCCAAGTGAGCAAGGTGCACTTGATCATATTTGAAGTGCCCCTGAAATGGGAGATGTGCAAAAAGGACCTGAATACATTTGAAGATTTTGCTGTAGTATAATGTTCAGGAGATATACGAAGGATTGCCAGTCCAACTGTGATCGCGATAACCGAAATTGAGTTCAGAGAAGTACTGTCGCATGGCATCTGAACATTGAAATGATTTGATTGTGATGTTGTCCAGTCCATGCCTCCGATGGTACTCTATCTACATTTTCATTTGGTAGTGAAGTGATTCAGTCCATTGATAGTTGAATGCTGACCGAGATGGATGCCATCGATTTGATTTCTTTGAGTACTTGCGATGCTTGTTGTACAATCCAATTGCATTGCCATATCCATTCCCCCTCATACTACCCACTCCAACCACCTGCCTACCAGCTTTCATCTATGCTGGAACAGGGGTATATGTCAGTTCAAGCATCTCGGGGTCTGTAGTTTCTTCGGAGGGAGTATCTTTAGCTGGTGGTGGTGCACCAGGTACATTGTGAATGGGTAGATCATTAGTTCATTACCTCATGGATCGCCATTTGGGTGCACTGACTCAAATTGAACCATAATGGCTGGTGTTGTTTCCATTCTGCAGGTGGTAAGATCCCGTCTGGTATTAGCAATTACTACATCCATATTGGTTGATACTGTTGCCAGTGATAGTCAAGTTAGTTCTCATAGAATAATGTCCTTTAGTACATCAAGCAATTATAATGTTTCCAGGCAGTGTTGCCCAGATTCGAGAAAAGGTCAGTGAATATGTATTCGGATGCATCTTGAAGATGCTTCCGGTGTTAATTCAGCCTCTCTGGGGTATTTGATTGTAGCAAGCTATAACTCAGGATAGCATATCACATTCACATCTGCTTCGCACCCCATCAACTGTGGGGAAGGGGTAATATAGAATTACCTTATAACCAGTGTTCTTTATAAACCAGAATATCTATACCGTATCCCGCACATTAATTATACACATTGTCTGCTGTTAATCATTAGCAGAGAAGAGAAGGTTTCTGTTGTCATCACTGCATTCACCACCATAAGCTTCATACGATGGTATTGCGGTATTATGGGTTATACCTACACTTGAGTCTCTGAGCTGTAGATACTGAAGGCAGTTTGTCGTGCTACAATAGATAGGTGATTTTGCTCAGTCGCTGAAGGCCTGCACATTGATCATCGCACACTGGTACGCTGGAGGTATGGTTGCTTCAGTCCCAATCCATAACTGGAGGGCGAATCCTGAGGAGGAGGACAATGTTTAAATACAGAGCTCAAAAGAAACAATCATTGATGCTGCTTGATACACAGTTATTCTATTGAAGAGGGTTGCAAGGTCGTACATATACAACTTATGTATAATAGCCCTAGTTATGGTAATATTCATATTGGATTTAGTTCTTGTTGGGTTCCTGAAGATATCTTCTTATATTCCTCCCAATACCTGCAACGCCACGAAAGCGAATGATGGTGAGCATCCATCTAACATTGTAGTATATGAATTCGAACATAAATCGCAGCAAGGTGGAATGTGAGTGATTGAGGTTTCATTTTTTTTAAACTTGGTTGATGTCATGGATCAAAGGTGCAGTGAAGCATTACAATATATGGCAACAGCATGGGATATAAGAAGCCCTTCATTCCGCCAAAGGCCACCCCTACCTGGAATATAGTCAACCATAGTTCTATTTTTTCTATTTCACATTGTGTATCAATAGTAGTTTACCACCATCTGTGGTCACTGCGCATGTCGATGCCCCGATCTCCACGGAAGATGGCGAATATGGCTTCACCAGGTGGTCTATGTAGCTCGTGACAATGCCGTGACTACAATTCCGGATTCTTAGAAAATGGTTCATGAACTGCCACTGGCAACAGTTGATGTGGGTAACACACCAATCTATATCATCCGCTGAACGCATCTGGTTACCTTTCTTCGCAGCAGCCATTTTCCAGTGCTCTGAAATATTATCACCATTCTCAATTCAGCCTGACACGCAACAATTCCAACCCAACTACCAGCATATGCAAATGATTTTGCAGTTATGGGCCACTCTGGCAAGGATATCACCTCCTACAAGGCAGATATGGCAAGTCTGAAATGTTCTCCCTGCAGCAGGTTCCAGGGCAAGGTCGTGCATCTCTGAATGCACTGCCAGTACCTCCAGGACAGCTCGGAACAACCCATTCAATCGACCAACATCTTCCAGCTGTATTCCTCCCCCTGTACCGCCTTCTAGTGGACCTGGGAGACAACCAATTAACCTCCCAACAAAATGTTTCCAACCGCCAGTGGAACTGCGCAAAGCTAATGTTGCATGGAGTGTTTAGTTGCCACCAGTATAGCTACTTTCCAGTGATGATCATGATGCAGATGATGAGACAGTTAGAATTCGTCACACTTGGGCGGTGCAGAGGGTCGATACCTAATCAGCATAAATGATACCGAATTCTGCTTGAAATCTTTTGCCAAGAGAATGGGGCAGGCCAACCAGAATATATTCAACATGTGGAGGAAAGCATAGATGGCAGGGCCTTTTGGGAAACTGCATCAATCTATTATCCAGGGCCTTCATTGTTTCAAACAGCTTCCAGATGAACCACTTCACTATGAGACTGCAGGTGAATATATGTTTGCAATAATTGAAATCTGACTGCAGTTGAATCATTCCGAGAAGGCTGAATTGAACTGGTGGCAGTTTGTGCAGATCCTGATGAAGAACTGTGCAAGCAAAATTTGAGAGACGAGGAAACAGGCAAGGCAAGGCAACATGCAATCTGTGACAGATTTGGGTGAGTGCGTAGGTAACAAGGCGTGATGTAAATACTCAGAGATGCCATATACAATGTCCTTGTTGGTGATTTCCTTGGTATTGAATGGCCAGGGCATTGTTCCATCCCCGTAACTACTACAAGCTATGTATATCAATGTAAGGCACTGGGAGGACCTTATTGATTACATGGACAACAATGGAGGTCCGAAAGAGCCATACATTCTGACATTGATGTTGAAGTGGAACTTGGAGTAGGAAGAATTGGACAAACAGTATATGGTATTATATATACTGGGTAAATGATCATTGACCCCATATCTGCATAGATATTGTACAACTGTTTCCTGTCAAATGCTTTCAAGTTGAAACTTGGACAAACTATGAAACGACATTTGAAAGAAATAAAGAGAACTTCAGGGATGCTGACTAATGAGCAGCTAGTTGCACCACCAAAGGTAATCCCTGCTAACCATGTCTGGGCTAGAGGTGTGTAACTGCCAATCATTATGCAGAGACTTTGGAAGGTTCTGACAAGGGTGGAAGAGAGGAGGAAGAAGAAGATAGTGGGCAAGAGAATAATACTTGTATTAATGTAAGTTCTAATTGAAAGAATAGAATTGATTGTATTCCATCCATAAATACTGATTCCAATGGTTGCTTGTCTGTGATATATCTAATATTGTGATGAATTTCAAGAGCACTGGAGTATTATCACATTTGCACAGCGTATATTGAAACAACTGAACAAGATCATTGCAGACAAAAAGAAATCAGACAAAAGCACAATGGAGGTTCAGGAGGAAGTGCTGGATGATGAGGATGTCCACGACTCAGATAATAGCAGTTCCATAGTACACACTGTGCTGAATACAACCAATAGCAACTTTCAATACGACTGTCTGGATGAGACAGTCAGCCTGCTGAATGACCATCAGATTGGTCAATCACAAGCTGACAGAGTTCTTGGCAATGAGTATTCAACTCAAGAACTGCCAGGAACCACATTTCTGGCGGACCAGATTATAGCAATATGGTTCATTTTGAGTACATGGGTTTCAGATTCAGATAAGCCAGGAGTGCTGGTGGCAGATGCAATGGGTCTTGGTAAGATATTTACCACATTGGCAGCGGCTCAGAATTGCAAATTGCTGACCAAGTGGGATGGTATTAGGTTGCAGCAGTCAATTGTGTGTGGGAATACACTTGAAGAGTGGATAAATATGGTACAGAACAACTCTCCTTAGGATTATCAGTACAGAAAAGTAGTGGTATCCATTGGTCAGACTGAGTTCAGTGCCTTGGTACCTGTTAGAGATCCATACAACTCCACCTCAGAAGTATCCAGGGCTTACTCCAATCATTGAATCTATCCTTGAGGTCTTAATGCCCTGAGTGGGAGAGACATTCAAGCATGTCATCAATGAGACGACATATCAAGACAATTGTAAACTGGTGAACTTGTTGCAGATGGAAGATCTGAATCTGTCCCACAAGAATCTCAAACAGCAGTCTTGTTCAGCTGCAAAACCAACAGATTATCCCCCTTATGTCATATGTTACCTCAATATCCAGAGCGAAACTGTCACACAACAGCCACCCCACCTAATGTGTGTGGAGTTTTTGGATATTTGATTAGTTCCCTCAGTACAAGACTAAAAATAGTGTGGGCTGACAAATTGCAATGAAAGTAAAAATTGGATTTAACCTTCAAGCTACAGCTATGTCACAATTCCATTCACTCCATAACTGGTGCTATCAGACTATGAAGCTGTTTCAAACTACACCTGATAGTCCAGCCAATGATACACTGATGGAACAGCATTGGGCAGATGCATTGTATTCCACTGGGAAGAGTTTAATGAATGCTATGCAGAGTGGCTACCAAGAAGCTGAAGAGCTTGAGGTGTACCATATGAGGCAGAATGAACTGCCTTCAATGTTAAGCAGGTGGTTAGATTAGAAATTTGCCAACAGATAATCTTTTGTTTGGATACCAAAGGTGCAAGGACTGCTGATGTATCTCGGGTGGACTCAGGACATGCAAGCACAACTAATGGCCACTGTGGATGGATACACTTCATAGGGTGCTTACTGAGCATGGAGGGCTCAATGATGGCGGCTAGCAGGATGCGCATTCATGTTGGGAGTTACCCAGGATCACAATTATGTTTCTGGATAATGGTATAATGAATGTACACTCCATACTTTGGTTGATTCTCCAAGTTTCCACTGGCTGAGAAAGACATTTCTGACAATGGTTCTCAATGAACCTGCAGAGTATCCCTAGTCTGATGAAGATAACACATCACAAGACAGGCTTCTGCCAGAACAAATGTGATATCAAAACCATCTCCCCATTCCATCTTCTGTACACAAGTAGTGCTATTTTGTCCTGTTTCTGGGCAACTTCGTCACTTGAAGTGGTGGATAAGCAAGTATTTTGTGGATTATGTGGATATATTCCATATGGGTGCAGAATTGGGCAATGATGAACCGAATGAAATGCAGCTCACATTGCAGTATTCATCAAATCCATCTGTATTTGTAACTACACCCAAAATGGACTGGAGTTTCCTCAATCTTACTGCTGCAAACTATGTAGTTATAACTCACAAGTTCTGGATACTAGATAATCAGCAGCAGGCATTTGCATTAGTTCTCCGGAAAGGTTGATACAGAGTACCCCACCCTTTGTTACAGATTGCAGGTGCTGCTGGGTATACCAACCCTGCGAGTAATCTGCATCAACATGCTAAAGTGGCCAGAATGAGAGTCCTGCATAGCTTGATGAGGCTTTGAAATTTCAAGATGTCCATCATTTACCAGATGCTGGAGTCCTATGATGACCATATGAAGCAGCTGGAAGAGACTGTAGACACATTAAAGTCAGATGAACTGTCATTGTAAATTGTTAAACACTCTTCCAGAAGAAATACCTTGTTTGTCATTCACGCAACCTCATCTTCTTTACGGCTACAAATAGTCTAAAAGGTCATTTGTAAGACACACTATACTGCACAATTCTATTCTGCCTCACTGGAATTTGATATTGAACCGAAGTTCTGAGGTTGGAATCGATATGACATTAATCAGATAATGCTTGAGTAGGAATTCATTTGCATTGTTGATCATTACAATTAATGACTAATAAGAGATGAAGTCAATTGATAAGCTAAATTCCATGTTTTTGGTAGGCCAATCTCAGGAGACATGGCATGAGTCAAATTTTGAGAATGATATGGTGAAGTATTGCAAATCATTCTTCAGTAGTGAATTTGACGTGCGCATGATACCAGCAGCCACGTATGCATTTTGAAGACCGAAATATAATCAGAGTACAATTCAACTACATTCAAGTGCACTGGAGGATCCTCTCCATATGTCATAAGTCTGATTAGGATAGATCAAACCCTGAAGATTTAGCAATCCCATCTGGCAATCAAGTCGGTTAAGGCGATACTTATTAGCTGTGTCAGATTTTGAATCACAGGCACTCTGATTCCTGGCTAAAACCCAGATTTTGTTGCCATATGATCGAAGTTCAAGTTCACTGGAGAATTATCATTGTATGTTTTGACTAATGTGCAGACAGATCCAGCACCACATCTTTACCTATCCAATTCGTCAATGAAATGAACCAGGCGACCTTCAGTTAATGTGTCAGAACATGAAACACAGCTTGCTCATTCGTGGGAAAACTGCACCTATCGCTGACATATGATCAATGTTCAGGTACACTGGAGACTCCTGGGTACATTTTGTTATAACTGTCTGAGCCTAATTCCCAATCACATTTTGTAATTCACACAGTCTGCCCAATGTTGAAGTTCTGAATCTAAATATAAGACTCAGACTTGCTCATTCATTGCAAAGCCGTAGGTTGTACAGGTGTATCATGGTCATTCAGGCACTCCTCGTATCTGCATCCCAGAGAGTCGGAGACCGAGATACTGCTTGGGTATCCATGGCTAAGCTGCAGCTTTCGCTACCTGGTATTCCCTGGCTTATAATTAAATCTCAGGCACAACTGGGATCTGCAATGCAGTCCAGGATGAGATTTATAGATTGGTCTGATGCCAAGTTTGATGAGTGTGGACTTAATATGGATGTGTCATTCCAGTCCAGGCATGGCTCAGTAGTGACAATAAGCTACTGAGATGCATGCACCCCTGTTAATAGTGTACATTGCACTTTTGATTGCTTCATTTAGATCAAGGTTTCCTTGCCTAGAAATCAGTGGATGCTGTGCGCACAGTTTGTCATGTATGAATACACCTCGCATTTAGGTTCAGGTAGCTCATCCCGCTGAGTCTCTGCAACCATCACAATCAATACTTGATTAGAATATGAAAGCTACTTTTGGAAGTAGTCATTCTGTTACCTGTAATCTACCATAGACCATATAACCAACAATAACCCACATAATACCAATAACACCAAATAATCTACACTACCCCAGAGGCATTCCTTGTAACCCCCAATAATTCACCAGTAATTTACCGATAATATACCTGTACTTTACAGATTCAACTGAAGTATTACAACAATTCAACTGTAACACATGTATTATATACTGCAACTCATGGAATATACTCCATATTCATCACTTGTACTGATTTTTTTGCTACTGACATAATCTTTGACAGGTGTAACTTGGACTCTTCATCCCAGACTTGCTCGATTGGACCAATCTGGCAAGTGCTGCCACCTACTCTGACTCTCATGATTTGGACAAGCTTGCTCCTATATCGCTGTCATGCTCACTCTCACAACTCCAAGATGCTTATATTTTAAGCTCTGACATGCTTGGTCTCGCCACTCTGACATGCTCACTCTTACCTCTCTGACACCGTGCCTTTGCTGGTAGGGGTGAAACTGGCTTCGCTGAGAGCAAGATAGTAGTGCTTAATCTGACATCACTGGTGGGGGTAAAACCGACCTCGCCAGTAGCAGTGGATCACGCGCCACCGGTAGTATTCGATCTCGAATCGTTAAAAGAATGCCAGTAGGGGTGGATGTGGCTTCGCTGGTAGCAGAATATCAGGATGTGCTGTGAGCTGTCAAGAAATTATGGAGCTGACTTCCCTGTGACCAAGCTGGTAGAACTGGATATAACTTTGCGAGTAGAACAGAATATGCATTCGCTATGAGCTGCCAAGATGCTCTGGTTCTGACTAAGATTCCTCAACAGTGATATGTTTTGTCTCACCGCTCTGACAATGCATCAGTAAAATATATCTTAGTCACTGGAAGCCTCTAGGTGTGTCTGACAGGATGTGGAGTGTAAACTTAGATGCATCAATTTCTGGAGAGAATCAGACCATAGGAGATCATTCCTGCCGGTCTTCAGAGTATCTGGGATCTGTCAAGCCAAGTACACGACTATCGTGGCAGTGGTTGTAGTAGGTTTGCGAACACCTCGGCTCCCTGGACAGAATTCTGAGTACACCCGGGAGCGCCTGGGTGACCCAGCAACCAGCCTGCAAGCATCTGGAAGTGCCGGCGAAATGCCTGGGAGCGCTAGTGACAAGTCTGGGAGCACATTGGGTCACTGTAGAGCAGTTTCGGAAAAACAACGTCTTTATTGGGAACGGTGCTGGTAGGCCTGTAAATCATAGCTGCTACTTATTGTTCAACAATTTTTGAAACTCCAGTATTCAGTTTGTATATTTATCCATGTATCTATGTATCAATATATCTATGTATCTATATTACTACCCTCAAAAATATGGTATATCATGAGTGGCTACAGGCAGTGCTCGAGGGCGATTCAATGTGTGCCTGAAGATGACAATCAAGTGAACTCATACATTCACTTGGAGGCCTTGATTGAGCCAGTTCAAAGAAGCACTTGGAGGCCGTAATTGTGCAAACTTGGCGGCCATGATTGAGGGAGTTTGGAGATGTACCTGGGAGGCCATAATTGTTTCTACTTGGAGGCACTAATGAAATGAGTGTGGAGAGCAGGATCGAGCGAACTTAGAGATGCACTCTGAGGCTGTGATCAGACAAGTTTGGAGATATGCACTTGGAGGCCGTAATCGATCAAGTTGGGTGATGCACTTCGAGGCCGTGATGATGTCAACTAGGAGGCTGAAATCGAGCGACTTTGGATATACTCTTCCAGATCATGACTGAGTGAGATTGCAGGAGTACTTGGATGCAGTTGCTGGATGGCACGCCGAATTCGGAGACTCTCTTCATCAGGTAGTTTACTTGCAACCATGGGAATGTAACAAGGTGATTTTATCTTTAAGCTCTTATGCAGAGCTGGCTGGTGGCGGTCAATTCTGTAGGTAGGCATGACGGAAGATGTTACTACATTCAGGGGTCAACTTGTAATCATGGGAATGAAGGGAAGATGCACAATCTTTGGTGGATGCTGTACTCAGTGTCAACTCATGATTATGGAATGGAGAGATAGAGAGAGATGACTTAACATGCTGTTCTTGTAATGATGGTAAAGTTATGGATGAGAAAGAGAGATGAGGGATGAAGATGGGATCGATATGAAGCATAAGAGCAGAGATGAAAAATCCGGGGTATGACATTCCTGATATACTTTAGAAGACCTCATTTTAGTGTTATTACCCCCCGGATCGGGACTCATACCTGCCATATTGGGACTGGGAAACTGACTTGCACAGGAGATATTCATAAGTCCCAGTTTCTCATGATAATTTGCCCCATCTCCTCTCATCTCTCTCTTTGTTATCCTCAACTCTACCCATATCTGAGAACATGAAGTGAAGTCATTCCTCTCTATCTCCCCTTGCGATGATCACCAGTCAACTCTGAGTAGAGTATACACTGTGTACTGCATCATCCTAAGATCGACTGTCCAACCAGTGGCTCATCTCTTCGCAGACCATGTTGCACTCAATTCTCTATATTCCCAAAACTACAAGTTAACTAATAAAGTAATTCTCAGCTCCCATTGCATCTTCCTCCCAAACTACCACCTCTACATTGACCACCTCCAAGTCCTCCTTCAATCTCACTGAATCATGGCCTCCAAGTGTATCTCTAAACTCCCTAGATCACCGCCACCAGTGGATCTCCAAAGTCGCACAATTACAGCCTCCAAGTTCGCATCATCACGGCCTCCAAGGGCATGTTCTACCTCACTTGATTACGGCCTCAGAGTTTTTCTCTGAGTTTGATTGATTACAGTGTTGTAGATGCGAGACAGCCTATTATCGACTGTCCGCCTTACTCCGCTTGGCATCCGAAGGGAATCCTTGATACAGAGTGGTTCTGGCTGCAGAAGTATAGAAAGAGGGTGAGAGGATATGAACAGGTACCTGGCCATGATGGAGGATACAAATCGAGGGGATCAATGACCGCTTCGGAAGGGTGTGTGAGGAACCAGACAAACTGCATGGATCTCAGAACGTGTGGCAACAGTACATGAGACCGAGAAGTTGGAAACAGTGTGTATTTCATATCATGGAATGATGTCTATCTACCTGGGGTCTGCTACATATGTACCTGTGGCTGAGTCCATCACCGTTATCGCTGTATCTCCATATGTATACATATAGTGAGACTTGCCTAATACATATGATATAGAGATCTAGAGAATATTGTGACTGTAAGAAAGATGAATGTCATAAACGAAATCCCTTGTGGTTGTGGAACCCTAAGTACCACTGCTGTGAGAATGTGGCATCCAGTCTCCCACAGAGCTTGCGCAGAGTTCATAGCGGGGAGGATCCGGGAGTACTTAGAAGTACTGGTAAGTAGTGTTAGCAACGGTTCCAATCCGCTAGAACGGGCCTGGGATAGGGTTGGAACCGGACCGGAACCGTTGCAACAGGCTTTACCACATGACAACCTGGACCGTTGCAATTGGGCCAGTTTTACAACCAAAAACCCGGAATTTTGACAACACAAATTTAGCTGCAATTAAGTATTTGAGTTCTGATTGTATTGTGAGATGATCAGTATGTAGATTGTGCAGTTCTAGCCGCTCTTCCACATCCCGATTTCAGATATGTGATCCGACCAATATTCAACCAGTGGCTATCAAAAACCTGCGAATTCCTCTTAAAATTGGCCGTAATTTCATAGCCACTCAACGAATATCAGTTGGTTCCCTAATCTTAAAGAGGTAGGTGAAAGCACGGCGAAAACTGTACAATGTACGTACTGATCATGTCATGATACAATCAGATGTCAAATACTTCTTTGCAGCTAAAGTTAATGGAACTGCAGAGTTGGAACTGCGGGCCGGTTCCAACCCGGTTGAAAAGCCGCTGGTTTATGTCCGGTCCGGATAACAACCCCGCGAAGACAGACAGGGTTGGGTTTTTAGCTGGTTTTCAAACTGAACTGAACCAAACTGCTGGCCAAAAACCGGACCGGACCCGTTCCTAACACTACTGGTTAGAGCTACCAGAGTTTCTGGGAGATTTCCCTCTAGCTTCAGGACCGATTTACATTTTGCGAATGTGTGGCTTCGCTGGGAGTAAGCAGAAAGCGGTGGATCTGGCTTTGCTGGTTGAGGTCAAACTGGGTTTACTGGTAGTAGTGGATCTGCCTGTGCTGAGAGCAAGGTGGTAGCAGTGCACATGGTTTTGCTGGTAGCGTTGGATGAAACTTTGCTGAGAGCAAGCTGGTAACAGTCAATATAGTTTCACTGGTAGCGGTGAATTTGCATTCACTATGAGCTGGAAAAATGCCTTGGTTCTGGCTTTGTTCCCACAACTCTGACATGCTCACTCTTATCTGTGATATTCTGGTTTCACTGGGAGAAGTAATGGTGGGTCTTGCTTCGCTGAGAGCTGGCAGGTGTGTATTAGATACAGTTTCCGCAGGAAGAAAATAAAGGTACAATATCTGATGGTGGTGATGATGATGGTGGTGATGGTGATGGTGGTAATGGTGATGGTGATGGTAGTAATGGTAATGGTGGCAGTGGCAATGGTGGTGGAGATGACAATTGAAAAAAGTGGGTTGATACAATGCATGCAGTATGAGATATTTGCTTCATTCTGTTAGTTAATATTACACATAATAACCCTTACATAACATTCCCTTAACACCTCCCTGATGGCCAAAGTACAATGTAGGCAGTCACATTCTATAGGAAGCAACAATTATCAACTGGGATCAGGGATTTGATATCTCGGTTACAGGTACACCAAGGCTTTTCCGGACATACAGCAGTAATCCCATAATCTGTTAGCTTCATTCCAACTGTCCATTGGAGGAATATCGCCACCCACAACTAAACCATAAATGGATAGACCTCGCTAATCAGTAACCCCACATAACTTGATATTGCCTAGGTAGTATCTTTTGGCCTCTGCTTTCAAATCTGAAAATGGGTTCTGCAACATCGAGCTCTGTCAAATAAACTGCAGCTTGAGAGTAAGAATCTCAATAGACAGATTCTGGTCAGTGACTCAACAACATGGCTGCCAACTGTGTCTCACCCATGGAGCGCACTTACTCCAGAAGGTCTATGTTTTCATTGATCGGAATGTAGACTTAACTAGACTCTGACAACGTGTATGTTCTGGCATCTAAAACAAAAATATGATACTAAGTTTTGTGAACCATGTTACATCATGTGGATAGTTTGAAGAGAGTGAACTCTGACAGCTTGAGGGATGATAACCCAACTTTGAACAGTGCAATGGACTGTCAGAGTCACCCGAGTCTGCAATTCTCAACCACCGAATCTAACCAACACAAGTTGATCATCAGTACACACCGATTTCCCGAACCTGCATGCATGCAATCATTATTCTTCTGTCTGCTGTTTGATGATGTCTAACTATACATTGATATCATTGTAGCATACAGCTTTCACCCACAATAGTAGTTTAAGTCTATATTGCAGTAGTAACATCAGCAACAACTCTAGTTTCCGTCTGAAACACCCGGGTGTTCCGGACAGCTCAGACGGCTCTGGCGGAACCTCGTACCCTCTGACAGAGAATCAGACGAGACCCGTCGCCCAAGCGACGGGTCGCATTGCATACCTCCCTTGCGGCGGCTATTATACCATGCCTCTTATTCTTGGGACGTGTCGTGTGGTATATTATGCTCGTCGCTCCGGCGTCAGGCTTCCTTTACTTTGCGTCCGGAATGTGGAGAAGTATACGCACCATCAGAACGACACGTATGTTACACTCTTCGCAGGGGTTGCAGTTATGCAGTAGCCGTTTACACAACGCCTGGCGATGTTTATGCCTTTCTTCGGCCGATAGCCACATGCCGCACT
>Ga0307514_10000802_pt1 | contig 51550 bp, 41 predicted proteins | sample 16_EM_MG_FD_203088 | JGI IMG/M metagenome (GOLD analysis project Ga0307514, IMG submission 203088) | Populus trichocarpa ectomycorrhiza microbial communities from riparian zone in the Pacific Northwest, United States - 16_EM | ecosystem: Host-associated > Plants > Roots > Unclassified | place... | reverse complement strand
AGTCCTAGCTCTTATTGAAGGTAATGCTTCAATATCTAAGCTGAAGCTTATAGAAAGTATACCTGAGTTGCAGGAAATACATCCACGAACTATGGATCGCATGCTTCGAGGCAAAGGGGTTCGAAAGTGGATAGCAAGAAAGTGACCGAAGCTACTACCACGCCATGCTAGTGCAAGGTTAGCATGGGCTTTAGGGCGGAAGGGTTGGACGGTGGAGCAATGGAGGAAATACATTTGGTCGGATGAGTGCTCAGTAGAGCGTAGCAAAGGGGCAGGAGCAAAGTGGGTTTGGAGGAAAAGGGGAGAAGATCGTTATGAAGCAGAAGCAGTGGATCCATGCCGGTATATTATTCCTTTCCTAAACCTAATAGTTATTGAATCTAATATATACATACAGTATATATAGGACAGCACGAGATATATCTCTTATGGTATGGGGGTGTTTCTACGGGTCAACACTAGGATATTTATGGCCACTGCTCGAAGGGCATAACAACGCTATCCGATATGTTGAGATTTTAGAACATACTCTTAACGATGTTCGTATGGAACTGAGTGAGATGGGTATTGATGATCCTGTTTTTATGCAAGAACTCATCAATCCATACCTCTAAGCTTGCGCGTGCCTAGTTTAAAGATAATGACTGGGTTGTTGCTAAACATCCTGCATACTCTCCGGACCTAAATCCAATTGAGCAGCATTGGCAGATGCATTGAAAGAAATCTGGAATGGGATTCCCGAGTCACTCCTGGAAAGTCTGTATACCTCTATGCCTCGTCGAATAGCAGCTGTTATCAAGGCAGAAGGTTGGTATACCAAGTATTAGAAAAGTGGGGGAGAAGGGCTACTTATAATGTTTTTGATGCTTTTATTTCTGTTACTTTTCTGTTCTATATGTAGCTTGAATTTGACTCCTTTCCTATTTATATTCTGACCAATGCTGCCTTAATCGCTCGGCCACCAAAAAGATATGCAGCTCTATTTCTGAACAGTCGCGCTAAACCTATAATATGCGCGCTAAACCTGTAATATGCGCGCTAAACCTATAATATGTGCACTAATGCAAGACTCTTATGCAGGGGGGGGTACCAATTTCATTGCCACCAAGCTGTATAACTCCCTCAGACTATAATCACCCTCTACCACTCTTGCATATGCTTGCTCAAAATAACTCGAAAATCACAGGAGTCTAAAATGATAGTACATACTCCCACGGGTTTGAATGTATACCCTAACCTCAACTTGAACCACTTTTGCATTGTGCATATGGATCCACGGTATGGGCCAGCCGTGAAAACTCTACCTATTAAAGCTACCGGCCAATGGTTTGAACTATTGGTGAACTAGATAGAACAAAATTCATGCTTGGTGGAATTAGGAGGGGCTTTACTAGCATCTGGGTATGTGGTGAAGACGGTCACTTAATTTGGCAGTCTAGTAAAATTCGTGAAAATCCCGACCTGTAACTCTACTTTGGAACATATACTACGATCAAGTTGCACTTTTGATACATTTAAAACCCAGAGCTTGAGGCATGGCCTGAAAAAAAACTGCTCATGGTGGACTCTGCACAGCCCCCAACGCTTACGTCCGCATGAACTAAGTATTCCATGTCCAGTGTACATATATGTATATATGGTGAATTTTATATAGAATAGCAATCGGAGGTAGGCAACAGACTATGAACACAAGCTCATAAATTAATGCAAACAACCAATTGTAAAAACAAAATGTAGGGACCTAAACAAGGACTGCTTTAGTTATACCCATAAATATTTTATTTTGCCACGCCAGCTCATGTACATACATAGTTACATAGAGTATAAATGTATAGATATAGTCAGGAAAACCAAAGTGTAATCAACTGAGCAAGTCAGCCAAGTCAGTACCTATGCTGACCCTGGTACTTCTATGTTTGCGGAAAGTACATCTCTCAGGCGACTTTGTCTCAGTTGCGTAATATACTCACCTAACGGAAACGCTCCGCAATCTGCAGCCAGCATCAGAATATTATTTGTCCGGACGGTTGGATAGAATATAAAGACATGGCCTCTACCAATGGGAAACCACTACTATATCTATTGGCATATTGTTTTTTCAAGAGACAGTGCTCGCATATAGCTTAAGGCTATGGATGGGTCGTGTCAAGAGCTTGACGAACAACACTGCATTTGGAGTGCCCAATTCTTGTACACTGCTCCTTTCTTCCCATACTATACCGAACCTCGACCCGTGACTGCCACCAAGGCTCACACCTTAGATGACCGAAAACCCCATATCTCACATCTTACTCGGCATCCTCACCGCCCCATCCAATCGAATACACTCTCCATTCACCATCGTATTCTCCACCACAGCCCCCACCAAGTGTGCAAACTCCTCTCCCCTCCCTGCCCTCTTCGGCCACTCCATCACTCTCTCCAGACTCTCTCTCACCTTCCCTCCTATCCCCTTCGTCATGTTCGTATCAAACAAACTCGGTGCGATGCTTACCACCCTAACTCCATACCTTGCTAGATCCCTCGCCATCGGGAGGGTAGCGCTTCTTATCGCTCCCTTCGAAGCAGAATATGAGACCTGCCCCGGTTGTCCATCAAACGCAGCAGATGAAGCCACCATAATTATCACTCCACGCTCGCTGTCTGGTCCGTGCGGAGGAACGGTAATCAAGTGAGGAAGAGCCAGTCGGACAAGATCCAGTGTTCCAAAAACATTCACCTCAATGACTCTCTTTGCCGTGGGCATATCCATAGGGTTTCCCTCCCGATCGATAATTTTCGCCGCCCAGGAAATCCCTGCGCAAGCGATAATTCCAGCAAGGTCAGCGTGTGTTTGCTTTATCCATGCAGCGGTACCGGCGATTGCGGTAGAGATAGACTCGGAGGAGGTTACATCGCAAGGGAAGAATCTGACTCGAGCTGAAGCGTTGGATATGGAAGGGAAGCTAGCGAAGAGGGCGTCTTGGTCTGTTTTTGGTAGGTCGAGGATGGAGATGTAGCCGCCTTTGGCGGTCAGGAGGTGGGCAGTTGCGAGACCGAGGCCAGAGGCACTACGTGGGTTAGCAGTGACCTTATATAGTAAAATTTATCTACTTATGACAGATGAGGAACACCCTCCCGATCACAAAAAGACAATTTGACATACCCGCCAGAAATTATGAACGTGCGCCCTTCGATTATCATTGCGGTGATCAGGCTCACCAAGCACAAGTGACGTTGGTTTTAACTAGGTACGTCGCTTGCCGAGGTTACCGTAACACGAGCCGAAATGTGGGGAAATCCTACGTAGGCTATTCTTAATCTGGTTAAACTCTCTTGGACTCTGTGGCGCGCAAATGTTTCAGGGTAACAACATAGTATTATATCCAAGTAACAGCTCGAATTTCTACTACTAGATACTTAATTTTCGAAACGTGTGGAACGATATTTTAGGAATGAGCGGAGGGGATTGTGGGAGACTTGCGTCTACTACATGGAGAATAGTAATTTGGGAACATCCTTGATTCTTCTAGTATGTGGTGGGAAGAGGTGCGATTGTTTTTTTGAGTCTATACACCTTTCCCTTGAAGGGACCCTTGGGCTGTAAGGCGGAAGAGGGCCGATTAAGTACATGATACCCTCAAAACATGTAAGCGAACAAATACACCAATAGTGGCGCTAGAATCAGCAATACGGACTAAAATTCAAATTGATTCCCGGGATACATGGGTTAAGCGTTGCTGAAACTCCATGTTATGACATTAATGTCAATATTCTTTTTTTTGGGGGGGGGAATGATTTATCTTTAATACTCTTTTAATACCCTTCTTTCCTCCTTTCTTTAATTAAATATACTCCTATCCTATTAACTCTTTATCTACTATTTATTATAGCTATGCTTATAATTTGCTTTTCTTGTAGACTTCTACCTACCTTAATAATATAGTTGATATGCTGTACCTATTTCTAAAATTAGTATCTATATATATATATGTTCTGGGCCGCTCGCGGGCAATTATATAATTCCTTAATGTGATAGAGAATTGATTGCCTAACTAGAGCTATGTATATAACACAGAAATAACTATACATGGAGCTTCAGAAAGAATATTCTATGGCTGATTCCGGTGCTGGCGGTATCGGCTCTGCTGACTTCCAGAAGCTGGCCCAGCGACTCTATCAAGCAGCTCGGGTCAGTAAGAGTGTCCTCTAACAGCCCAATTTGTGTCCATTCAGCCAAATCATTGGCAGCGACAGGACTTTTTGCAACTACATGAGGCAGAAACCCGAGCGGTGGTGAATGCCTGGGGAGCAGCGTTGACTAATGTAAGTGTCCGGGATATCATCCTCCAAACCCATAGGATCCGTAGCTGGTTGAAGGTCCTCGCTGGGTAGAGGTTAACAAGTATACCATAGCCGGTTAATAGTTTGGGGCGCTCCGGCTGTTGTTTTTCAATAACATTGCGCTTGTTATCGGCTTGGCTCTGTCATACCTATACTATATCGCCCGGATGAACAGCATGGCGTTTGCTGTAGCGCTGAATTAACTGTACAACGCCGGATCTCAACTCGGCTTTTATACCATGAATACAAAGCACGTTCATGTTCAGCGTATTATGTTATATCTATACCTCACATCCAGTCTATATCTTATATCAGATTGGTAGTGTATCCCACGTTAGACTTATCTCACACCAGCTATCTCATGCCAGAATTATTTAACCAAATTGAGTAATTAAATTAATTGCCAGCGAGGGGCATAGTGGGTATGCCGCCCGCAAGCGGCTCAGAACATATATACTTACAAAATATAAAACTCTTATATATAGCTCTATTTAGATTTCTAAATAAAGTCTTTCAGGTAGAGGATATGTCATTGATAAGGTCTTTCTATTGTTTATTCCCTTTTTGCCTTCTTTCCTTTTTCTTCTTCTCTTTTGCTTGTACTTGAGGTATTGTAGTGGTGATGTTTATACAACGTGGTAACGGTTTCTGGCTAATGGTCAACTATAGTTTGCGTAGCTGATAGTTAATTATTTATTTCGAGAAATTCGCTAGCGTGAACAGGCTGTTAAAGGCTATATAGCGGAGAGTTAGAAGTACCACATACCGGCTTATCAAGGAATCAACCTCATTGGAGGTATGTCTAGAAGATGTTGATAGCAAACTCAGGTACCATAAGTGCAAATTCCATGATGAGGTTCACTCATTTAGTTGTATGCTTAAGTTTAATAACTCTGCCAATCAATGGGAGCCAAGATCACCAGCTTCAGATCCAGCAGCGATTCTGTTATTAGTGATCGCAGTATTTCCGAGTCCGCTTCTTCAGACCCCCCAAGCTAGAAAACATTGTACCACTCCATTCCAGCCAGAGGAGGTGGTACTGATGCATTTGAATACACCTGGGTCATTGAAGATAGTATTTTCTCCTCCATTGCCCCTCTAGATACAGCGCTTTTGATACTGTTTTAAGTATAAGCTCGCTGCATAATGGAGCTTGCCCGGTTGGGTGCGGGTTTGGCTACCTGGCTAGTTGGTTGCGTTGTACAAATCTATGTTAGGTACATAAATACCCAAATGAGCAAAGTTACGTATGAGGAACTGATACTAATTTTACCTAGGCCAGGAATTCCAGTGTCTCTGATTAGAGTTGCAGTAACCGCTTCTCTCCGCAACACTGTGGGAGGTACATAGAACAGTGAGCTCATTGCGCGGGTGCCACGCCTGTAGTGATTCAAGACTAGCCTACTAGCACTTGGGAGCACCTTTGGGAACAAGTCAGATCAGGGGAAAGCTAGGGAGGACTAGCCAGAGAATGGACTGTGATGTAAACCCCACCCGAATTTGTTTTAGGATAGTGTAGAAAACAAAATCACTCCACCGATATAATACCCCGACGACGCCGCCGCCTTCTAGGGGTAAAGTACACTTGCGGTATATATACTACCCTGAGGATAGCTAGTGTAAACTTCACTAGTACGGCGAGATCCCTCTTGTCTGTGTACATAGCTTATAGTCTGGTTGGCACTGGGCGCAGTGTAAACTTTACTTCGCTCCAGTGTCTACATACTCCTTGGCACAGGGTTCTAACACATAGCTCGAATAGGCTTACCCCATACCTGCCCCTAAACCACGCCAAATGGGAGGAGGCAGGTGGGAGTTATGCGGGGAGGTTGCGGGGAGGTTGCGGGAGTGGTATCTGGAGTGTGTTAGGACCCTCACATACCCTGAGTCCCCGCAACTCACAATACTTCCCCCCAGATAAGAAATCTATCAATGTGAACTTGGCGTGCTTAAGTCCACCTCTATCTCTTGCACCTGGTTCGGACCATCAAACAGGGGCATGCAGATTTCTGCCACAACTACCCACCTATTGCATACCTAGTAGTATTTTCTTAATGGAACCCCGAAAATTGATGGTGCGCCGGTACTCTTCCCCTTCACTCTCACGGGTAATGTGTCTAGTTTACGCATTCTAATATGAGCGACCTCACCTCCGAGCTGCCATAACCGCTTCCGCAACTATACCAAGTGACCGAGATTCTCAAGGAGACAACACAAGGCCAGAGTACAAACAGCCAGACTAAGTACAAACCAAGTCTGGTAGACACCGACCTCTGTACAAACCGCTCGGCCAAGGGGGGCGCCCATATTTACTGGTTGGTATATGAGCGCAGTGGTGCTTACTAGATTGGGTAGTCACAAAACAAACTAACCCTGTTGGGTAATATAATAGCCACTAGCCAAATTAGAAAGGATTATCATACCGCTAGTCTCGTGTCTTGCAATGTTGAGTCCCAATTACTTTTTAAGCCATGCACATGCAAACTGCTCCTAGCCCACTATAGCTACGGTACATTTTGAACATAATGGGAAGCAAAATGGGAGCATGGGGACAGAGACAAATGGTTTCCGGTATAGTCCGGGGTACACTAGAATTGGCTCCTTCATATGACCGGATGTGGGGTGCATAAATAAGCTTGGTTAATAATTTGCTCCCCTCCTGCTCCTTGTATGGGAGTGTCAACTTTAAATTTTTAAGTGGCCACGTGGATACAACATCAGTGTCACGCTTACGCTAGGTAGCATTGCTGCAATACATATATTTTGCAGGTAAGGCAGTCCCCCCCTTCTGGCAATTGTCGAGGGTCGAGTAAAACTAGGTCACCCCGCTCCCTGAAGTTGCGTGATAAACAAAGCCATACCATTTACTGGGCGGCCCCGCGAGCTGGGTGCCACGTGCACAGTGGGAGACATTCAAGGCCGTTATAAAGTGTGAGGCGGAGCACGGGAGCCAATGTCAAGAGTAATTCATGTGTGCAGCAATGACAGAATTGGAAAAGGCATAATTGGGAAATATCATGGATGCCACCTGCACTGGGGTGGGGGTGATCACAGGTGCATATTATCACCAGTGAATCTGGGCACAAGCTGCTGTTATGAGTATTTAAAAGAGATTACACATAATTTAGCTCGCTGAGGTACTGGTATTGTTACGAAACCAGACCCCGATATGTTTAAATTGCCACGGTTTATAATACAAAGGAAGAGGGCACAACAGCAGGGAATCAAAAAACACTTCCCAGTTTGCACATATTAATAGCCCTACAATTTACTGGCTATTCATATCCCACCTTCTGTCTGCAGAAAGTCTATTCTCTCTCAAAGCTCCGACTTGGGTGTTTCTAATCCCCTCTGAGTACTTCCACCACAGCACCCATCCTTCTTACACGCTCCCGCGCACCCAATCGAGTATGCGGACGCCCAACCCGCAACTTGCACTGTCGGCTCACCGAAATGCTTCCCATAGTAGCACATACCCGTACGTTCGTGGTAATCGACTGAAGCACAAGATGTAATCATGGCGCAAGTCTTCATACATTCAGTGAAAGATGGCATCTGTTCAGCGGCAAAGGCGACAACACCGTGACGTTTGCAGCAGCTCATGCGGAATTGCTTGGAAATCAGTCAGTATACTATGGTTGTTACGGCAGGGCGACTCAAGCACGATGGGGACATACAACGCCATTTGTTTCATGGGTCTGCCCATGAGCTCCAGGACAAGTTGTAGAGCATTTGATGGTGATCTCGTCCTTGACGTCATAGACTGGAGGGTCAACACGGAATGCGGCGTCGTGGTGTGCGGCAGTTCCTATTAAGAGGTATTTAGCATTGCTACAACCTCCAGTGGAGCAAGTAGCCAAACTTACCAGCACCAGCGCACATGACAAGATCGGCTTCTCCGGTGGGGTAAAGATCACATTTGTAGTTGTAAAAGGCAATACTTCAAGTACAGCGGCAGTTAGCAATCTCTTTTGATATCAGGTTCATATCACAGGGGGGAAATACCTCTCACAGTCCATTGTTATCCCACAGAGCTCAATACACTCCTGGAGGTCGACGGCTGTTGTGCTGGTAATCACCGTTTTCGAATTTTGATAATCACATTTGAGCTTGAAATAAGAACCCTCATTCGTGACATAAATTTGTCCGTTGTCTATCATATGTACTATTAGCTCAATTTTCCCTGATATCCTTGGGCTTTCAGGTTCGACTGACTCTCAGGGCACTTGGCGGAATTCTTTGCTTCCGTAATAATGGCAGGGCTCTTTGGGCAGTCTGGCGGGACAAGGGGTGTTGGGTCGGGTTTCTGTGACACCGCTTCACGCTTTTCCAGGGGGAACCTAGTCCTGGTTATTCTCGACGCCCATTATGTCTGAGCCTGTGGAAAAAGACTTACCATGTGTTGACACCGGCCTAGCGAATGAATATATCAGTCTGGCTCAAGAACGTGGGGGTGATTGAAGTAGCCTTACCATTGGGATAGTCTGGAATCGTAGGGAACAAGGTCAGTAATTCGTGGTTATGGGACCTCGGAAAGTGTTATGCAGTTGCTTTATCGGTATTAACTCACCGGAATGTACTGTATTGCAGATTTACTGTCAGCCTGAAATAAAGACCAGTGTAATGAAGTACAGAACCCACCTCGCTAAAACGTGCACAGTTCTTCGTGTCCGCATTCCAATCAGCCGACTGACACTCCGGGTGTTCTGAGCAAAAGTCGGCACATGTAGCCTGCGAGAACTTCTTTGTGTCGTCTATGCGTTTCGCCTGCCATTTGTGTCAGAAGCCGGATATGGAAGCAACGATCATGATACTGACTGTAGTTCCGCGGCCACATAATAACTGGAAAGTGACTCCATTTGGTCTGGGGTTCGTGAGTTCATATACGCACGTAGCTCAGAAATGTTATACAGAACTCACGATGTATGTTTAATTCCATCGTCCTGAGGGCAGGTGTAAATCTTTGGCCTCGTTTGTCCTTCGGCCGCTTGAGCCTGCGCCGCGAAAAGGGTGAGTGTAACAAAAACCAGGAGCCGTAAAAAGACAGCGGTTGGGTCCATTCTGCTTGTTTTGAAAAAAACCACTGGTGAGATAGGGATCCTATGAAACGAGTGCCGAATTAGGCTCCGAGAGTTGGCGGAGATGGCACAATGGGTATTTGGTGGGTTTAAGTAGTAGCTTCAGGCTTTTTTCTTGTGGATGGGGGATCAGATAGCGATAGAGAGTACAGGCGACAAGTTACTAGTAATTACTTAGTACCATAGCCATCCAGAGGCTGGGAACAGAGAACGACCCCAGCTTGTTCTCCGCGAATTTAGTCATGAGCTAGAGGGAGGACCGATACCGAACTGGAAAGTGGTCTCAAATTCCTCGTCAGTTCAACCAAACTGGATCGCCTTGCCCAACTCAAGCAGGCCATCGATGTCCGATGCCGATCCGAAGCCTGCCGCACTCCATTGACCCCGCCACCCGGCAGGGCGCCATTCCATCGCAGTATTATTGAAGCACTCACTGTGGCATGCCATGTAAGAACTGGGGTAAATGTCTCAAAATACGGTGGGACGTCAAGGGTAGCGTAACACCTGTTGCTAGGATGTTCATGCGGATGCATGATCTAGATGGCGCTATTACTTACGCCTTTGCCGTTGTACAGATCAATAGAAACCCTGCTTCGTTACACAACTTTATTCGATCCTCATGCGGCTTCGCAAGCTTGCTGAATGTAGATCCGCGTGTCGGGATAATACGAGCTCATATATTACCTTCTAGTAGATAGTCCGATTGTATACTAGCTTCAAACTGCGCGCATCGCAATATCCATGGTTGGGCCGAGTACTGCACATTCGGGACCCATGATGTACGGAATGGTAATGTACCCCAGCCTCACCTCCTTCTGCAGCAATTCAAGTTGAGGTTCTGTTAGCCTCAGCTACAAGATGAGAATGCATGTATGATGATAGCTCGTGAATACGCCGCTGTTCTGTGGGGGCGAGGGGGGGCCAGGGGGGCGAGGGGGACGAGGGGGGTGAGGGAGGCTTGGGGAGCTGCCAGACTACTTTGAGCGGTACTCGCCGCCGGTGCATACGAAGGAAACACAGGGTGTGAGTTAGCAGATCTGTACTCCCTACAGAGTACTTCTCACAGTTAATACGAAGGTGCTCACTGCAGGGCGTCGGAGCGCTCTGTTAGCACCCAGTGCGTATTATCCAGTATGTACAACTCTAAACCTGCTCCCTGGGCTATTTTTTCATCAACGAATTCGAGCTAATGTTCTGCACGAAAAGCTCATGTGGGGGCAGCAGTTTGTGTTAGGTAGACCAGGGTATGTCGGCAGTGTATCGTTAATGGTATAATTACACTTACACCCTCCGAACGGGGGCATGTGGCCAGGAATCAGATACTCTCTGATACTCTCCGACAATGTACCTACCATGAGGGGGTAAGCAACCACCTAAGCCTAGTTTCCCTGGTCCATGAACCATGGCCAGCCGGATACGTTGCCTGATTTTGAGATCTACCGGTGTAATTAAATTACAGGTCGGCCGATCCACACGAAATGGGCTTCATCATGCCGCTGAAAAGAGCCAAAATCCTGAACCTAGCTTGTGATGGTGATGCGGCTGCCACAATATTGTGGGTTGTGAGACACAGACCTAGTTTTCAGCGTATCGGAGGGGGGGGTTGCATCTACTGAAGCTTTAGCACAGCCCAAGTCGGGTGGAGTTCAGCTTTGCCATTATAGTCGAAATTGGACTTTCTAGCAAACCGCGGATCAGGTGCAGATTGTAGTTGACAGACCGCTGACATGCACATCTGTTAATGCGTCGGTTTTTAAGCAACCTTCTGACGCTCATCTATCATTTGCCATTCAATTCGAATTTTTCCCCAAATCACACCCCTCTGCCCTTACCATGGTCATTGGAAATAGCATCTTTGCAGCTTTCACGCTCATCACTATAGCCCTCGCTCTTGACCCAACACCATCAGAGAGGGCAAAATGGGATGCAGTTTGTATGGAAAGTAGGAATCGTCCAAAATTCTTTGTTCTTTTATGGTTTGAATTGGTACCCGAGGAAGCTAACCATCAAACAGAGGCTGGACAACAATATCGAATGACATTCGATGCTAATGGCAGTAAGTCTACAGCTTGGAGTTAACTTACACAAGAACCCGTTTCTGGATAACTAATTGTATGAAATTTAGAGCCCACTGGAAATTGTGAAGCACCAGTTCAGTGGAAATGCTACTGGGGCGCCTATAAGGTGAGAGTGTAATTGCAATTTATTTAGTGGTGGGATGCACTGACACAGAACTGTTCAGGACGCTAAAACGGGAGCAGATGGTTGTTGTGGGAAAGACAAGGTATCGGACAAGTGCACTGTACTCGGGAGTGTTCAAGTGTTGGAATCTGACCATACTACAACTATCTAGGGAGTATACTCCACGGACTCGCGATTCCCTGAACAAGGTGCCTGCTGTGTTTCTCCAAGCGTCTACAGTTTCGACAATGCGTCAAATCGGGGTGGCTGCTGCCCCACTAACGAGGCGTGGACATTTGATGCCAATGCAGGGAAAGGGGGGTGTTGCGCTCCAGACAAAAAATGGATGCTCGACACTGTCACCAAGATTGAGGGTTGTTGTCCTGTGGGAAGCAAGCTTTTTACAAATCCTAAAACTAATGGTAGCTTATGCTGCATGGTTCCTGATGTTCTCTCAGCCGAGGTTGCTGGAACAAAAGCTGGCTGTTGCCCAACTGGTTTACAATACATGTCAGATGTTGCGTCAGGTCTTGAGAAATGCTGTCCACCAGCGCAAACTCTGAGCGTTGACAGAGCTACTAATAAAGCTGAATGTTGTGACCCTGGCAAGATTTTCAAGGTGGATGGAGTTACTGGCAAAGGAGGCTGCTGCGCCGCAGGGCAGGTCTATTCCGTGGATCCCACCTCTGGGCAGGGTGGATGTTGTATGTGTTCTCCCATTCCCTGCGCTTGAATCTGGAATGGCTTCTCCACCAGATGCAGTGACTAATCCAGTCCTAATCGCAGGTGCACCCGGGGGGAATTTCAAGATTGACCCCATAACCGGGTCAGGGGGTTGTTGCGCAGCCACTCATGATTTCTCTTGTGACTGCTCCTGCAAGTAACCACCCCATGAAAAGTATCTCCGTTCAAATTCCAGAACTGAATGTTTGCAGGGCACCCCCTCCAGCAACTTGCCCAAGCAGCCACGGCACGACATTCACTACATCCAATGGAAAGCAGTTCAAGCTTTACTGCAATCTCAGTATGCAGTCACCTCAGAAATCTTAAACCTCTAGAACATGAAGACTAATTGGACCGCATTTCATAGTCAACCATGGAGACAATGACCTCGGCTATGCACCAGCTCCCGATTGGTCAACGTGTATAAACCGCTGCGCTGGATTGAGCAACTGCGTCCGTGCCATCTATGAACCGGTCTCCAAAACCTGCTATCTCCGTACCCACGGGAATAAAGCTACTCCAGTGACACCGGACCCGTACTATAGTGCACACCTCGTTGAGGACCCGGCGCCCCCAGTTAATACCATTCCCAAAGAATGTCCAGATGCGGAAGGAAAGCGGGTAACCATTAATGGCATTGAATATCAACTTTTCTGCACCAAGTCATTTGCAAATACCATTGAATCATCGGATGCCACTGATGCAACGGACATTGAAGATTGCATGAAAGACTGCTGTAAGTTGCAACCTTCCACCTACTTGCGCTCTAGGGCACGATTCTGACATGTTCAATTCAGCCGCAAACCCTGACTGCCATGGTGTCAATTTCTTTGATGACGGTGCGCCCGGTGGCTGCGTTCATGCTGCAGAATGGGAATTTGAGCCCACAGGAAACCAATTACCAGGAAAGGCCGTGGTCGCGATCCCGGTGAAGAAGCGGAGTTAGTGGCATGAAACTAGGTCTTTAGCAGAAGGGCTCTGATATATTCGGACTGTCCGAGCCGAAACTTCGCACGATTACTTATGGTTCAGATATTATAGTTCCTAGTATGTGTATTTAGAAGGAATTGATTCTGTAAATCCGGGGCAACTACAAGATCTTTGAAATATGCACACATTTACGGACCGGGCCGATCCTTTGCTCGTGTATGTTTGGTAGGAATTTTTCATCATGTGATGTATTGTATAGATATCGATGATCGACCATTCCTAAGATGCATGTAAGCTCGCGGATGTATTTACTGATCATTCTTACTCTCTTGTTAACGACCAAAAGGCTTCTCGCTATTTTTACATCACAATATCACCCACCAGTGCTGTTTCTTATTGATAAATTCTAGTGCAACCGCAGAGCAAGGAATTTATCGATACTGATGTTCTGCGTAGGCCGATCACACCTGCCTTGTACCACAGCTGCCTGTAGGTAATTTACGCTCGTAAATGCGGGGTATTGTCTAAGACAGAGGCCGTTTGTGCCTCGGTAAGTAGAGTACAACATGCAGCTTGCAGATCAGAATTTATTGGCCAGTCCGTAATAACTAGGTAGCAGTCCGGTTGGGATAATGAGCCTGCTGCAAGCTGTATGCACCCTGGTAATTTATATCTGCACTGAGTATTCCGCTCCGGAATGGGCGCCTACCGCAAAATCTGGTGGAATCCCCCAGGGATGGGGAAGCATAGGCCTTTTGGTATCAGCGAAGGAACCGCCTTTAGCCAATTAGTGCGTGGGAACTTGAGCTCAGGAGGTATTCCTCCATCCCCCAAAATTGGTCTTCTTAGTTAAACTTGAAGCAGAGGCTGAAAGATAGCAATTGTGGACACTACGAAGCAGTGAGTACAATGTTGTCGGCGCTCTGAGTTTGGCCGAGGGTTTATTTCCCTTTGTGGTACTTGCATACCTACATACAATGTATGGGCGAACGCACCCCTGTAAATTATCAACGGTTTTACCGACGGCAGTTTCGTAGGTGGTTGCACAGTGCTAGTAGTCTCGTATCCGGAGTAGTGAGTGCTCTATGCTTCCGGGCGCTTTGACCCTGGCAGGGTGGGTTTTCCCCTGCCGGGATGTCCTGCATATGGATCCTTTTTTGAGCGCAGTGGTGTGTAACCTCCTCGTATATAATCTATTTCAAAAATCCTCGAGATATATAGTGAATACGCATCACAATCATTTCGCCGGCCGTTCTGGGATCCGATATGACCCCAGTATGGTTCCCTTTTTTCTTCCCGCACCTTCACGACCGTGAGCTAAGACAAAGTCTGGGGATCAGATCCGTGCTCATCCTGTAGTTCGCAATGATTTCAGCTTCATTGAGTTGCCATAACCGACGTTACACTTGGAGAGGTCCATCACAAGCGTTCACCCGAGTCTACATTCTTGAATTCAGAGCCCCTCTGGGACCTCAGCATCCCCATACTGCCCCACGTACTTACTTGATATAACCTGGGTGATCGATTGGATGGTCGGACATCTCACAAACTAAGAGCCACCCAAGGATCTGCGGTGTGACGCCCCCTTGACGCCATGCGGTACCTACGTCTACAAATTATTTGGGGCAAGTCCAGATAATATGTTTAACAGCTGTTTCGTATATATACGTCCTTGCTATCCGTCAGTCTGTTGATGCTGATATTTCCCATATTTCCCACCCAGTTCTAGATCAAAATGTCCTCTCGACTGCTTCTGTACCTTCTCTCAGCTACGGGCCTTTTGTCCTTCGCATCAGGGCAAACCCAAACACCGCAGGTAAGGGAGATTAGTTATGGGTGTTTGAAATACCAGCTTTGGGAGGAAGCATAGAGTTAATTTTTGCTGGATACCCGCAGGATTTCTGCACAACCAATTTTGGAGCAGGATATGTCCCAGTATATGATGCCACTGGAGCATTTAACGGCAACTGCATGACTCCCCCCGTGAAAAGTATGCTCCCAAGTCTATCCAAGTTCCCTGCTCCTTGATGTCGAAGTGATCACTGATGTGCCCCGTACCCAGTCTGCCCGGGAACCGAGTGAGTAATATGACGCTGGCTCTGTTGTTTTCAGTTGCCCCGAATCAAAAGCGAGGGAATGACTTACCTTTCCCGCCTACATATTAACGGCCAGCGCTGCATAGATACAATCACCCGAAAACCGGTGCCAAAATCTGTTGCCAACCTGGCGAGGTCCTAAAAATCGATGCAAGTGTGAATGAAGCTGGATGCTGCGACCCCTCCCAGGTCTATCAATGGAACAGTGAGCCCAGATGTCAATATGTTACCCATGGCATGCCGTGTGTACTGATAGCAATGCCATATAGCTGCTACAAACTCCGGCATTTGTACAACACAAACACCTCCCGTTGTAACTACGATAAGCTGCCCTGGCTCCCACCTCCAATGGATTACTCGCAATGGTGTCAAATTCAGGATCTTCTGTGACCACTTTGTCAAGGAATGGGTCCCACCGTGGCAAGCTGCACAAGCGCTGTTTATGCTTGGAACCAATACTGTGCCCGCAGGAAGTGACACTTTCGATTCCTGCTTGGTTAGTTATCACTTGCCATAAAACAGGATATCTGACTAATGCATGCGATTAGAATAAATGCGCCGCCGATGGGAACTGCAATGGTGCCAACTTCTGGGTCAGTAAGAAGAATTGTAGTCTGCAGAACAAAGGGAAGCAGGGGTCGATTTTCAGCGGAGGGGGTATGTCTGACGCATATTTACCCTCATGAACGCCGCAACCAGAGACTAACAGTTTGGAAACTAGATCTTTACCTGGCCAATCCGCCTTACGCATGGACTGGCAAGCCTGTCATTGCGATTGTTGCTATCCCAAGAAGGGTTTGAAGGAATATTCAGCCGCTCTCCATAGCCTGAAGGTATAGAGTCCTTCAATTTAATGTGTACAGGTGTCCGTCATTTTGTAGGTACCTAGCTATGAGTAGTATAAATATTCTTCTCAAGCCTCAGCTTTATTCAATGGCGCACAGCTTCTGCTATGCGTAAGGTCTATGTTTCACATCTTGATCCGTGGGCGAGCACACGTAGTCAACTATATCATATTTTTTTTTCAATGAACTCATTACTCGTGTGCACCCCTATTAGGAGAGGTATGGGGGCCACCTGGAGTCTCGGGTGGTTTCAAGGGAGGGCAAGTTAATCTACCGACCCATACCCTACAAAGGAGGGGGTTAGGTACAAGTATCCTCCGCTTGGTCCCTGATAGCCTCGTTGTACAAATGAAATCCGTAAAGGTGCCGCTCCTAGTAGTAGCGGTAGTGGTGTTGGTGTAATCGGTGTCTAGGCAAACCTGGCAACGAGTGATCATGTTTTGCCCCAGCGGTTATATTGTGGAAGTACTCCTCTTATGCTGTCCAACTGGTCCCTTTCAGTTCGCCCGCCTCATATCTCTCAAATAATCCGTGCGTACCTCCAAATTAGGGTATTGCCATTCTAGTAATGTCCTGAGCCAGGCTAGCACCCTTCTCAAGTTATTCTATATTCCAGAGATATTCTCAAGCATTCGGACATTGTAGAGTCCATATTGATTATCCCAGTAGTCTGGACCCTAAACCTCGCTTAATTTAGGATTGGCACCAGTGTCATTTGTGCAACCAGCATCCATATGGATCTTTCTTATTCCTTTTTCACCGTATTCAGCGTTGTATAGCCTTGTGTGTACGCCTACTGCGCCTGTCTAACTACATGAGGTTGGGCCAACTGCCTTGTACATGCGCCAACTGCGCCAACAGGCGGATGTGATATGGCGGCAACCTGCACTAGTCTATCTATATACCAAAGCGGTCATGTCAGCCAGCTACGCACTGTCAACTACCTATACCAGCATTCCCCACCCTCTGCGCACCTTGTGGGGGAGGTATGGCTGATCTGAAGAGTCGGAAGTGTGCTTGGCACGCAAGGTTGCAATTGCAACTAAGGTGTACCTAAGGTGCCTGGACGTTAGCTTTGAAATGATTGCCGCAATCAGTGCAGAGCCATACACTGGCATTGGAGTACTGCCCTGGAATACATTACGTGATTCGGCTTTGATTCTTCCGTAACATCCGTAATTTAGTGAGGAATATACTAGGAATACCTCTTCAAGTTCCCATGGGGTATCTGGGCGCCATGGGCTAGGGGGCCGTTCCGCTAGATTTTGATATAGGCTCCCAGGACTCCTGCTCCTTGATCCCAAAGTCGAATCAGTAGGACGCTCATTCGAATGCAACTGAGCCTGAACAGAGGTACAGTATACTCTGGCCGAATGACAAACCCTGTTGAAGAAACTATGCTACTGCTGGTAAGTAGTGGGCGCAGGCCAATATCGACGAGTATTCTGGATTTGCAGGTCGCTGTGTGCATGAGCGTCTGGTGCCGAGACTAGCATATCGCATGCCGAGACTATATACGAGAGGATTTGTGGCGCCATACTACAACCCATCTAGTCTAGTACATGTATAATCTCGGTATAGATCAGTTTGCGATTAGTCACCACACATATTCTTATTGCGACTACTCTTTTGGGTAGTCACTTCTGGATTAGGTAAGATACTTGACAACACGGCTGGGACCGCGGCTGAATTTTGACGCAGCCCCAAGGTCCACACAACACCTGCAGGAGCCCTCATGCGCCAGCGCCGAACTGGGGCTGAGGGTCACCTATACTAGAGGTCATGGAGGGGAGCCATTCCAATAAAAAAAAACCAGCCAGAGTCAAACCAGCAAAACTCCCGATGGAAAATGCCCTCAGTTGCTAGCATAAATAATCTAGCCGCATGATTCTGACGAATCTTCCTTGGGGCTCACATTTTGACTATCCTGCTACTATATAACAAAGGGTTCAGACCTGGACTGTTCATTAGACTGGCAAATGCATGCCAGGTTACTATACATGCAGATAGATTGTTTCAAAGCTTAATAGCTGCAAAAGCCCCTTACTAATACAGCCAAGCTAGTCTACTTGGACTTGATATGATTTCCAACCTGAAAGTTATGGCGGGGCGTTGGCGCATATAAATATGCAGGGGGGCGCGCCATAACTTTCCCCTACGCACTGTATATTCTTTCTGATCTCGTGCCCAGACTCTTATCTACCTACGCTAAAAAATAAATACGCTGCTCTGGGCACGAGATCATATTCTTTCTTGAATACATAGCATCTTCAATTACGCAAAACTCTATAAGACCTTCAATTGATCTTAGAGTTTAAAACAGTTCTGTGTTAGAACTAACCTCTTATAAAATACTTTTGATAAATTCATATATGTATATTTGATTTTGGGCAGTTTTGATATCAAGTAGTTTGGGACCTAAGTAGATACTTCATGTGAAGTGTGGTAGGTCGCCTAACCAATACTTTGGGTCAAGATCTCAACTTGCTGTATGCTCCCTGCCAGGCGGCATACTTAAACGTAAAAAAAAGAAAGCATGCATGCATGTCTTCACTAGCAGGTCTCGGTTGCAACCCTTACACTTTCGCTAAATCTGACCTATCTCAACCTCTGGGTGTCCCAGCGCTGGTGTTTGCGGCTGAAGTGTCCTCGTGCCAGACTCTCTGTGCTGTCAAGGCAATTAATCGACTGAAGCTACTATTGTTACTTTGAAAGCTATATAATAATACTGGATTCTCCTCTGTCGACTTACGAAGTATCTTCAACTAGCTTAGGATGTCCCAAGTCAGCAGTCAGAACCCCGCAGCGGGGTCGCAATATACTACCACCCCCTCGGCGGATCCAGGAGGTATGTAAAACTCAACCAGCCTGACTTCTCCATGTTTACAGGTATACTAACATTAAGCATTACGGACTAGTCACACCAATGGCCCCATTACCGGACCCACCCCCAGATCCCAAGAGAATCCGCCGTTATTGGCACGTGATATGCCGGATTTTCATAACCCTCTTGTTTATCGGGGTGATTGCAGGAGTTGTAAAATCATACGAGATGAAGGGGCTGCTTACAAGGGGCCAAAGATATGTATACAACTCGTCTACAATTCTCCTCACCCTGTTGCTAGCGATCAACATGACAGTGGGTCTTACCTGGTCTCGGGTATAGCATCCTTTTCATTGAGTCGGTACCTAACAAGAGTGTAGATTGCACATTCGCAATTCGTCTTACTGATTCGGGAGGGGTTTGTTTTTACACGCCCTCGGGTGCCCTCATATCGGGCATATCGGTTTGTAGGTGATTGCTATCCGAATGGTGATTTTGATTTACCAAACTAGAGACAGGGCTGATTGAAAGACCATCTTGTTTAGGACCGAAAATTTCACAAGATCAATGGACTGCGTAGCACCCTTAGGTTTATGCTGAGAGAATTGAGACAAGAGACAAAGTACCAGGGAAGCTTACGTGCTACCTCCATTTTTGTCCTTGTCTGGGTGTGTTTTAGCTTGGTACGTTTAGCAGGCTCCTCTTGGCAGCGTGCAGTGGTGCTGAAATCTACAGGCGGTTGCAGTCGCTATCGCCTTGATTGGTATGACATACAGGTACCCCTCACCCAACACCCAGTTTTCTAAAAGCAAGATCTAATATTTTGTCATACATCAGTTTTGAAGAGGGCGTCGGCAGGCGTTCAGGCCCTGTTTCCATCGTTAACACAGCACATTTTTATCTCGACAACAATAACCTGGAGACACCCGAAGTAGTGACTGAGCGCTCTGTTTCAAAGCTGTATGCCGATGTTTCAATTTCCTACAACAGTGCAACTCCTTCGAAGCCAGGTAACGATGATGAGATCGAACTGGAGGAGCTAAGTGACGGGTGGCAGTACAATGTCAGTATGCACGGAAACCCTTGTGGCAACCAGTACGGTTGAAAGAATGATTCCTGATGTTTTCCCTGCCAATCAAGTTTCGAGAGACCGACCCCACTGGAAAAACAATGTTGCGAAGCAGCCGTCGCGTCAAAACCAGTGCCTCCTGCAAAGCTATGAAAGTTCATGACTGGGACTCCGAAACACAGACTTTGCAATGGACTGACACCGAGGGCAACCCGCAAAAAGTTGTGGGGATTTCCGTCATCCCATTCCGCACTGTCTACATATCCCAGGTAGAACAAAATGGCGACATTACGAGATGTACCAATGATAAACCACGTTGTGGTTGGATGGCCATTGTTCAGCTTGTGGATTTCCAAGACTTTAGCAATGCGTGGGTGTATAGCTGTGACTCCACTGTGGAAGAGGTTAGTGGCGCGACAGCCCCTCAACATCGCATCTCGGATGATATGGCAGTAATAGCGTCAACCTCATTATCACAGAGCGGCTTGTACGATAAAGCCCGCCAGAGCTTCGGTTACTACATGAATAAGTAGGTCGATAGCCAGCGTTTCAGTATCACCGTACAAATTAGTATTGCTAACTGGTATCATACCGTAGGGTTCGGTGGGGCCAAATTGCGAGTGGTGATCACCGCAAGATGGAAAAGATGGTGTCGAGGGCTAGCGCCGGTTGCCTTGCTGCCATGGATCAGCTCAACCCACGAGTGATGGTAGATGGCGAGCAGCCATGGAGGGGGGTGTACCTGAAGGTTCGGTGGCCACGATTGATAGGTATAGCAGTCTTATCATCACTATGAGTACGTGCTGATTTCCAATTCACTATTCACAGCTATTCTTGTGGTTATCGGGTGCTTGCAGTTAATTACGGCCATCTCGTCGGTTATGTGGCACAGGAGGCATCTGCACCCATCAGCTGGAAGCGCACCAATGGCCAGTGGGGTGCCGGTAGCTGCCATCCCTAGCCCACCAGAGCCGGCGCAGCCACCCCAGCAGCACCCCCCATATTACTCCAGTTCTCCACCACCGACTTTTCACCACCAGGGCTTTGGGGTAGTCCACATGAATAACGGTCATGGGGCGGCGGCTTACTATCAGAATGCTCAAAACATACCTCCGCACCAGTAGCACAGTCGCTATAATTACCATCACCAGGTGTCAGCGGGGCATCATGATCAGCGTATTGCAACTGGATCCTGCTAAACCATAAATATGTATCTGCGCAAGTTATAAGAAATTTACCCGATGCTAAAATGTCCTTGTGATATGCATTCAGCTTCTGAGTGATACTAGATACATTGCGTGATTTTATTCTAGGACCTACTTCTGTCCTATCGTCAATGAAATGCATGCATATACATTGTTTGCGTGGGATATCGCAAAAGTGACCACTGGGACAGGGGGTTTTCCTCACGAAAAACCCACCCACGACAAAAACTTCTCAGTGGTACCTCAACCACCACTATTGCCACTCTTACATGAACCGTGGCAATCCCCCCCCAAAAAAATCACCATTCACACTTACTGGCTATTACTTATTTCATTAGTTCTGTACCACTTTTATGATTCATCTATTTCCCATAAAACATATCTATCGACTTTCCTTATTCAATCTGGTCAGCAAGTCAAGAAGTACACAACCCCTAAGTAACTAGCGCCAGAAAAACCTGACACGATTGTAAAGCACCAAGATTCTTGCCTTCTTCCTGGCTGTATTCATTAACTCTAATCCGTCGCTACAGCAAAAAGTTTCACGGTACTTCACTCATGATTGTATCCCTTGGGCTGCTGAGACAAAGTAGGTATTAGTATACTATGCATTTATTATACAACCAAAATGGTCAGTTTTCAGCTACAGCTAAGTCTCGGTACAGTATGCGAATAGCAAATTTCCAACAATATGCCACCAAAACGGAAAGCATGAGAGGAATTAGATCCAAACAACTGTAATGCGAAGAAACTAACAACTACTTCTACAATTACAGTTAATCGGGCATGATGCGGAATCGAGACCATCCATACCAGCATCGCCACTTGATGTATTCAGCTATTTTTTGACTCCAGAGATATGATCCCGGGAGATACTACATGGCAATACGAATGGGTACAGATTTCTTGCTTATATATATTGATGACTACAGCCATCACATCGGAGTAGATATAGCAGATAAGCTCCGTTTATACTATTGCACTCAGCTTCCAAGTCGCCGGAGCTTCTATTGGCTCCCTCTTTTGTATTTGTTATTGGACGCTACGACTGTGAATAGCTATACTTTATGTGCTTTTCGCAGTCAAAATATTCCACATATGCAAGCAGTGTCGATTAGAGTTCGACTAGATCAGAACATATCACTACATACAACGGAGCCTATTCTAAGCTGTCATACACATACCTTAGAGACACGATTTATTTGGTAGGGCAGTCTCGAGTTTAGGTGGAGTTCAAGGTACATTACATGCCCTCCCGAAATGAAAATACCTCTGATAGTGTCTCATAAGTGGGCACTACCCCTCCTGCACAACATATAGACATAAAAAGGCTGAATTCAGGGTAACTAACTATTACTGCCAAATGATTCCTATGTTTCTAGATTTAAAGATACTCTGTAAATTCGACCTGTGTGGTCCCTAACGATTTCCTTATTTCCTAACAATTTCTTGATTTCAGAAGCATTTCTGAAGTCTTTTCCTATATCTGGGTGGGAAAACTGGGAATTAAGTATCCTTGCCTGTACTGAGATATTTCTAGCACTAATACTGATACTATGTACTTGGACAGGGACCAGCCCCGTCTACAACCATATACACCACCTCTTCACCAGAATCCAGCGTATCAGTAGCATCTTCCACCTGCCATGGCCCATTCGTTATATCTGGTGGGCCATGCACATAAGGCTTTGTATTTTCAGTCCCATCAGGAGATATCGATTTTCCAACCGCTTGAGTTATGAGAATGCAACGACAGCCAACACTATCATCTGCCTCCTCCGCTCCTTCTAGCAATCGCTCCAAAATATACTTATGACTTCTATGTTTTTCTCGGCAGAATGCGCTTGCGGTTTAGGAAATTGGCATTTCGGGGTTGTAAGACAGTAGCTTTACCCAGGTGAGTTGGGTTAGCAGGTGTCGCATAATTTTTATTAGCATTGAATCTTAATCCAATTAAGTCTATGTATACCTACCTTTTCCCGCCTCATAGCCTAAGGCTCCCTTTGGGGGAAAGGCGTAAATACCTACCTTTTCCATCTCTACCTACCTCACGGTGTTGCCAGCTTGCCATCTTCAGATGTCGGCTTGCATGTCTCATAGGTATGTCGTATTAGTATTAGTGCTAGAAATGTCGATGGATACTTAATGCCCAGCAACCAGATTGCTCCTATATACCTAGGCTCCTACCCCCAAGGAATCGCTTCTGAAGCACTAACACAACCCTCAAATCAGAGGGTCCCGGATGAGGCCACAGTTTACGAAATTCCATTTTAGAGGTATGGGGAGGTGTCCCCATTCTGAAGCCCCTTGAAATAGCTCGCATGGGGCTTGTGGTGGCTTAAGGTAGGTATAGACGGAAGTGGAAGTATATTCCATTACCGAGCCTGGTTGCAAATATTGCTGTACATCTGGGCACTATGAATTATTTGCATAAGATGCAGGTCAGAGGCAAGAGGGGACCGCAAGATTCAGCAAATAAGACCCCTGTCTTTGGATGGGGGTAGCAGAAAGGGCTGGGAGTATATCTCCCAGATCCCATTCTGACTACCGTAGTACTGAGTCAATGTTGCGTCTTCCTCACCTCCTCGGTATCCTCCACCATATATTTGTTGTGATTCAAGAGCATGGGCAGGGTCACACTTGGCCCCAGAACGACCTTGCTTTTTCCCAAACGAGTAGTTTTGTACTCCAGCTATTTATAGCCCTGTGCTACATCGATTCATGACATCAACAGATCTTGGGTTACGTGTAAGCATTAGGTGCCTATGATCTACCCGACGGTAAGAATTTGCCGAATATTGGTCCAAGAAACGTGCACAGGGCCGATGGTGCGCAGGGCAGCCAGACCTGGATGTGGGTGATGTTTGATTGCATGGTATATTTATCCCGAGAGTCTTGTATGGGTAGGGTTTGTGAAACGCAACCTCGTTCGTTGGTGGGTCGTGCAACCAGACTTTTTTTTTTTTTTTTGAGCATATGCACGTCTTTGGGGTGCAACCAGACTAGGTAGAGAGGCGGGATTCCTTTCCCGATTGCAGTCAGTTGGGATGTCGTTCTGTTGCCATGGCTTACTGTCGTGCATGACTAGGCTACCCTGTTGAAAATTATCTACCGGTAGAGTAGTCCTGCAAGCTGGCTGTAGATGCGGGTCAGTGACAAGTGACTTGCTTGCTGTCCGCAGCATAATTATTTTAGCGCGTAGGTAGATAAGAGACTGGGACGAGAACAGTTCGACCACACCTGGTGTGCCTAATATTAACACAAGAGTATAAATCCCCCCGCACTTGCCCTCAGATACCATAAGCCTTTGGGTCATTTACCGCCGTGTCACTGACTCAATTACTTTCCCGCCCCCATTCGTCACCAATCGAGATGAAATTTACATTCAGCTCCTTCATTTTGGCCCTCGGCGCTCTGTCCGCCACGGTCACTGCACAAACGGATACGTTTCGTCTCCGAGCGTGGCGAGACTCTCGGCACAACAATCCCCTCCCCCTCAGCATCCATGTGGAGCTGGACCCTTCCAGCGGGGAGGCCATCATTAATAGGACAGCGGGATATGCTGGTTTTGACAGTGTAAGCAATTTCTGACTTGTAGACCTTTGGGAGACCCACATTAATCCTCCCCCTGTGCCGCCGCAGTACTTAGACCCTACCCCCCAGGAAGGGACTCTCCACCAAAGTGGCACTAAAAAATCGGCCTTTCTCTTCCCCCTCCACGACATGGGCGCAGCTCAGCCCCATTATCAACTCATCTACTCCAAGAAAATGCCCGCAATAGCTGGGGTCCTCTGGAGCAATTTCACAACGGTTGGGCGTGGTTGTGGTGCCATGTGCGGTGGCCTCACGTTGGATTATGATATTGGTGGAGACAGGGGATATGGCGAGTGGTACATTATTCCAAAGAAACCAGATCACAATGGGAAGAAATGCGACGAGCATGTATGGTACCTGAGGTGGATAGGAGTGAAATTTTGGAACGAGACGGTAGTGATTCCAGCTGGAGGCTACAGTGTGTTTCTGTGGAAATCCTAAGGCACACAGCTCTGGCAAGGTATGTTTGGTCGATGGATTGATGTGGGATTGGCACTGCAAAGGGGTACTAGTGACGGATATATATTTTAACCCATGGGGCAATGGTAGTGTTTGTAACTAGACTTGTTACAGGTGATAGGTTATCTGTAGTTTGTAGGATTGTGTTATATGTTTGCGATTCCGTTTGGTCTAGTGCTTTCCTAGCTGAATGATATTTATTATAGCAATTACATTTTGATCTCGACCTCGCACTTTCCCATTAGTGGTCTGAGAAACCTAGGCAAAAGTCTGCAGATGTATGCCAGATAATATATATGTGCATGTACAATACCCAGGCTGTGGGTTTTCTTGCTCTCAGCCAGGCATTCTAGACTGCTCGGATCTTAATGCTAGATATTCACAGTCCCATTCAAAGAGTACCCGTAGTGGTACTAATTGTCTTGGCGGCAGCGTAGGTTTAGAGTCTGGGCACGAGAACACCCGTAGTGCATAACACTGGGTAAAGATGACCTAGGGTAAGGGAAATTTAATCCCAACCTTCAACCAGACGACCCCTAAGCGGTCCCAGGCCAGCGGCTCAAGCATTGTGGATACTTTCTGAATGGGACTGTATTTTATTTTTTTGAGTCTATATGCCTTTCCCCCGAAGGGAGCCTTAGGCTAAGGCGAAAATGGGACTGCATATGATTAGAGGGTGGGCAAAAATTGCCGGGCATAATATGCACCCATGGGACATGCATGCAGCGGTAGTGAGGAGACATGTCACACACTACTCTGTCATCGGAAACCCTTGCTGGTAAGATTTAACAAAGACTGGTTGTTCTGCATATGCCGGTTACCCGTGCATACATACGGTACATATGCAATTCTTCCAAATAGGAAAGGGAAAGACTTTTAGTGTCTGTAGTAACACCCGAAATAGCCCAATTGAGAAGTTCAATTTCACACCAGAGGCTGAGGACACTTTGTGGTTAATGAAAGGTTACAGTATGTACAGTAATAGCGATAGTCTTCTTCTGCCCAATTCTAAAGGCATGATGGGATACGGCGAGACGCGAACAAGGGGAGTTTCCAGGCGGATGAGCTCTATTCCAAAAACTTTGGTTATTTCCGCAAATAATAGATTTTAGTGCTAAATCTTTCGTATTATAAACGCTGTGTTTGTGTCTTTGACTAGGATTCAGTAAAATCCAGATATTAAATCACTTCAAAATCCAAATAGCGTAGAGATAGGGTCAGATTAAAAGCACCAGTGATGATGAGAGAAGATAATCTGCGATTTTTACTATTCGACAAGGAGATCTGCTTGGGTGTTAGGAACTTGAGGTACGAATCTTAAGGTGTACGGATCGGTATTTGGTATATTGGAAATAGCGCCCCTACAATGTGAAGTGAATCCCGTAGAGCTTCAAGTTCCCTCTCTATCTCTGAAGTATACGTGCACACCCCACAACCTATGTTAAAAAATTGCATCGCATCCACCTCCTAATGCAATTCCCCTTCCCACCATCCCAGCTCTTTTTATTTCCTTTCAATGGTTAGTGCTCACACATAACATACGTGTATGACCATGGCGAGGCCCGGTGGTCTCTTTAAAGGGTTCCCAAGCCCTAGTCCCCACGGGCGCCATCGCCTAGCTAGCACTAGATCTTGAATAACAAAAAAAAACGAAGGTACAAACCGAACCAACCAGAAGGACAACGAATGGTATAAATTGGACACAGGGGCTATGCTACCGAGATGCTTGTGCCAACCAGACTAGGGCTATGCAGGGCTCCAGGCACTCTCGATCTATGCAAATAAATCCGTGCACTTGGATCCATGGAGTGGCTAGATCTTTTTTTTTTTTTTTAAATCATTACTCGTATTCAAGCTATCTAGCTTATGGCGAGGGTCCACATCCCCCGAGCTAAAACTCAGAGGATTATCCAACCCCCGGGCCATTCCCTACCCCGTATCTACGTACAAGACCAGATACTCCCCGAAAAGGAAAATAAAACCAACCGCCGACCAAAAAGCGCGCAGGTACCTAAAAACACTAAAAACCCGTGCAGGTACCTAAAAAAACCCTCCCGTGTCAACAAAAGTCGCATGTGGTGAAAATGTAAAAACAAAGAGCCAAAAACACTTTGCCACTGGGGGAGTGCGAGTGGCTAGATCTAGATATAGCGTCGGTAGAAGGATGCCCACCCGATGCGAGGGCTACTTCTGATAACCACGACGGTATGACCCATCTTCACACCCCGTTTGTATGAATCGTATGCAGCCACGGCATCAAGCTTATGAGCCTCTAGCTCCCCTTCCAGCCGATAGACCTGAGCGCCAGCCTCAGCCGCAGATAGACCTTGGAACACCCCCTTGAGGACTTCGACTGGATACCAGTGAAATGGCCCTAGGCCTTTCTTCTGATGATGGACGTAACCACCAATGACTTCTTCGGGCTCGGATTGCTCTTTCCAGGTGTATGTGTGGACCTGAGCGGCGACCCCGGCGGCGAGAGCCATGGCAATGATATCCTTAACGGGGAGACGGCCACCAATACTGGAAAGGATGTGCCCACTTGGGGCGAGAAGGGCGTCAGCCTGCTTGATGGCAAGGAAATGGAGAGACAGGAGGTTCTTTTGGGCAATGGGTGGAAGCTTCTCCGTGCGCTCCTCGATGTAGGTGGCCGATGTTTGGCCAGCGGTGATTTCGTCTTCGGTGGCCTCGATTGGGATATTCGGGAGGTTTTCGTAGATGAGATCAAATTTCACACCAGCTCCGAGAAGAGGAGTAAGCAGGTCACCGTAAGCGGCGGAGATGATGGTACTGCCGGTTCCCTTGCTCGCACCCACTACAGAAACGACATTTCGGGCAGCCGTGCCGAGGACATTATGATGGAGGTCTGTGATGGCTAGGTGATCCAAGTTATAAATCTCTGAGGCTATGATGGCATCAAGCCCGGAGCCGGTGCCAATAGTAGCGAATTTTCTGACCTCACCAGGGCGAAGGTCATTGTATGCCTTGAATGCAGGGGTCGCAACCATGCTCACCCAATCAGTGGTTGGCTCATCGACCTTTGGGAGATAGGTGCTGTCGTCAATCTCAATTTCAAAAGACGAGGGCAGTTTTTTTGGTGGGGCTGGACTGCGGTAATAGGTCTTGAAGTCGACAGGCATGGTGCGGACTGTGCGGGAGGAATTTGTGCTAACCATTACTGATATTGCTTGCGGGGGGCTTGGGAAAGATCTGGGCTATTACTCAAGTTTGGGTATTGTATCTGCTGGGACAATTGAGTGTCCTCTTGTGGGTGTATCCTCAAATTCAGGCAAGCTGTCCTACACTTTATAGATTTCTGGAAGGCGACCCCACCTCGAATTTCCATTGTAATCTCTCGGGTTTGCCTACTCTAGTTGGTTGGAAACAAGTTTGGCATTGTCAGCACCGCGTCCAGTCCTGTCAAGACATGGGCAGTTCAGCCTCTCCTCGTGGCCAGGGTACACAGCACCCCACCAAGGCCAACGTTGAGTGACACGGGCTGACAATAATGTGTGTGCAATTGGGATCACCACCCCTGCTGTTGCATAAAAACTTAACCCCACAATACATCTACGCTTCCCTTCCTTTTGATATATTTACGGTACACCCCTACAGGAATCAGCGAGGCTCGGGAGCTGCAGTCCATCGCCATAGTCTATGTAGGCTGAATGCGATTATTGATTATTTAACAAAAAAAGGCATCAGCGAGGCTGGTAGATATAGGCACGAAATTGGCCGTGATGACTTAAGCCGGGGAGCTCGCATCGCTTACCTTGTGTTTTTTCCTGCATTCGAGTAGACACATAGGACCAAGTCATGCACTCGTATACCCACACCCCTCTCCCAAGACTCAGTGAAAGTTCGGCAACAGTATGTATCAAGAGCTACTAGCTTCCGTAGCTTATTGTCCGCACGGGTTAATTGGGTTACATTTTGCATCAGAGCTATTAGTGGTCATTTGGTATACCTAGTCGTCGGGAAAGTAGTATGGAGTTGATTATACATAAAAGGCGATAATAGTAAGTCCAAGAAGACTCAGAACTGGTTGGTGAATTTTCCGCTTCTATAACTGGCGTTGTTGCAGGGGCTGATTTGCTATGCATGTGGTTAAACCAATGCCATTTCGTCGGAGCGGCTCAAGATATACGGTTGGATGATCAAGGGTCTGAGTGTACGAGCCTGAAACAGGTAAGAAAGTTTGAATGAGTCAACTCATCGAATCGGTCCAATGCATTCCGCGGGGTAGAGGCCTCAGATCTAGGCCCCGCTCAAACAATTCTACGATGAGCTTGGGAGGATATTGACTAATAGTAGTTCCATGGTTGAACAGTGCAGGGGGGTCGTCGGTTGAGGCACCGGCCCTATCTGAGAAGCCGTCAGCTCTATCAAAATCCCGGGAGAGAGAAATTCGGGTCTCTTAACTTTGCTATTTATGGCTATTAGAGCCCGCACAATCCCCCCAGAACGCCGTATATCTGTTAGGGTGCCCGTGGGTCGGCGATGGTAGAGGGCGTACGAGCGAGATGATCTGGGAGGACGAGCAGTAGTGTGAGGCGGTGGCGGATTTTATTATGTAGTTATAAATATCGATAGAGGGGGGCAGGGACTAGCCCGAGTGGAGGAGAGAGGCCACCCGGCATTCCGGGAGCTGCAGTCCATCGCCATATTCTAGATAGGATAAATGCGATTAATGATTAATTAAAAAAAAAGAGCCCGCACAATTGCGTGATGAGGCTATTATCTCGTGTGGTATACCTCCAAGGGGAAAGTTACAGTAATACCATTTCGAATACCCTGCTCCTTGAGCTCTAGCTGATACTGGACTCAGCCCTGATTAAATATCTTGGGTCTACCTTCTGTCGACAAAAGCTTCCGGACAGGAGCTCCATTACACAAAGGAGGTCCATTTGCAAAAATGTTTCCTGACGTGGGCTACCCCAAACACCCGATAGAGGCCATATCTACAGGTATAATCTTTACATCTGATTTCATGCATGTAACATGAAATATACGTTGTTGAGCTGATGCCAAAAAAACCAAAAAGCCAAGCCCCATGGTATTTATTTCAACCTATGGTTGAGCACTTTAGAAACAGCGTTGATTCTACGACTTGAGCTGTACATAGGCTGTGGTTTGTGGGCGATGGCTACAATATAACTATTTTCCCTGATCTATGAACATAAGACGGTTTTTATACAAAAGTGAACCCTGTCCTAGCACCCTTGTGGGCATTTTGATAGTGGATGCTTAGATATTGGCATTCGTTTTGACCGGGAGTCTTTCCGCAGTTTTTTGGGCGCTCGCTGATATCCATTCGCAAGATCAAGGCCAATAGTTACAGCACACCACGACAATCGATATTCGTGAACCGGTTACACGAGTCAAAAGGAGTGCCAGTGAGCTTCACGAGTTGGTACTATACTAGAGGTAACAAAAAGTGGGTACACGTAATGGATAGGTTCACGCGCGAATATCAGACCCACCACACGCTGCATGCACGTTGCATTTATTGCAGTATTAATACAGACACGGGTATTCGGCTTGCTTGGTAATCGGGGAGCACAATAGAAATTGGATATTTGGTAGAGATTGCATGAAAGATATGGATCTAGATAAAGGGCTCCCAGCATTGCTAGGTTCCCGCACCAGATGATATTCCCTCCCAACACCGATCGGTTAGCTACAAACTCAAGTGCACATAAGGTAGGCTATATAGCAGGAAGGGGGCTGGATAACTAGATACGTGGTGGGGCTTTCATCTAGGTTATGTGATTTTTAGGGGAAAAAGAAGCGCTGCAACAGATCTACCGATCGGAAGCAGAAGAACAACTGTACCACTACTACCAAAGGAGCTGGGTTCACGATACTTGCCGAGAGCCGTTAATGTCCTGACTCTGTGGCTGTGGTACACCAGAGTAGATAAATTACACCATGTCACTAGGATAAGAAAGCCTGACGGGTGCATCTGCAGCCCTAGGCACATGTCGATCCCGAGATCTAGCTGGCCAGAGTAGGGAAGTGGAATTGCACCAGGCTAGATGGCGCGTTTCACACTATTAACCAACATTACACCACTAAGTATGACTCCATTTGGTTGCACAAACGTAGAACAGGGTTGCCAGATGTTGTGTTACCGGTATTTCACAAGCCACAACTACAGTCACCTTTAACCGGAAAACTTGCTATTATATACGGACAGGCTACGGCGATTTTGGAACAACAGGGCAAAATTTTATTGGTTATACCGGACAAATAGTAAGCCCGACCGGACGAGGAATCTCAAGAATAAAAAAATGATATACATAGAAAATTAATTAGCAGAACCGGACGGGGCATGCAAGGTAGAGAGAGGGAGTCGGAGCCCAGAAGTCTTTAAGTGATGCCTGATCTGTTGATAATATTTAAGTCCTTCTTGCATCTGACCAATAGTATCAACCAAGTCTTGAATAGAGAGTTGAGTTGGACATCTTTTTCCCTGCATTAATTTATTTCTACCGCTTCAGACAAATCTCATATTTTTCTCTCAGAGAGAATGCTCGCTTAACCATCCTATAGTTGTATTATTAGTAACGTCCTCCTACTGTCAGAGCATTATAGATAGGTGTGAGATTGACTTATTGGTAACTGCGATATACTTCTGTCCTTTGGTATACTTGCGTTCTGGTGTTATGAGGTGCTCTTGTTATCCCACCCGCAAATTGGTTATACCGGATGCTAGTCTAAACCGGATGGGACCCTTGGAACTGTAGAACCATCAATGAGCAAGAACGTGGAATTTGTATATAAGAGAGAACTCGCAATTGCCGGGTCACTAATTAACGTGGTACCGTACTCCGTATAAATTGGAAATTAACACCCCCTACTCGGATACAACGACCCCCCTATATTTAGAGGTTGCAGGTATTACTATTCTACATATGTTATAGGTACAAATGCAATGCCATCTAAATACAGTTACTGTAAGTACAAATGAAAGACAATACCATAAGCTATCCCCATCTGGTTGGGTGGTTAGTGGTTGTATCTATCTGTGCAGTAGGACATCTACATACGTGCAACTTCTAAATATATATACAAGGGGCCGCAGCGGCAGTGGATGAAGGAGGTCGGTAAGACGGATGAGCCATGGTGTGTATGTGACGGATGGACACCACAAAATGCGGCACACCTAGAGCGGTGCCCGTGGGTGGGAGGCGGGAAAGGGCGATCGACGGAGCAGATGTGGAGGGATGAGCGGTGGTGTGAGCAGGTGGCAGAATTTATTTTGTAAATAGCGTAGATAGTGGGGAGGGCAGGGACTGCCTGGGGGGAGGAGAGAGGTTACCTGAGCATGCTCAGGAGCCGCAGTCCATCACCATAGTCCATATAGGCTGAGTGCGATTAATGATTACTTAAAAAAAAAAAAACCTCTAAATATAGATAGGGGGGTCGAGTAAGGGGGTGTTAGTTTCCAGTTTCTACGGTACCTACCTGTTTTCACCATGTGGGGGCAATGTGCCTGGGGTGGTCTCGGATCGTAATGAAACTTACTTCCATGTCTGGCCTTCATCGGATTGGCATTCTGATCTCTCGGGTGCTAGAGGGGGGAGTTGTGCAACCAGACTAGACCCGGTGGTCACCAGCTAATGGTAATTCTTACGAAGGGTGCAATTTATGGATATGGGACAAAAATAGTATGATTCTTGATTAGGTCCGCCATCTTTTACCCTGTTGAAGAAGATCATGTTGCAACTGGTTGTCGAGGTAACTATTCCCATATACCACCTCCGCCAACCGCAAGATTGGGGGCCAGCTTGTGGACAATCGGGGACCTCGGCCTAGCTCAAGGCTGAATTCCCCGGGTGTGTTTGGGGTCCTCTACAATGCCTGGCACTATTTTGAATTTATCGTTACGCTCTTAGATCTCCTTAGATAGGTATCTCCCTAAACAGATAAGCTTACCTCGCTGTTGACTCCAATACATAGGTCCCCGACAATACATAGGTCCCCGAAGGCTAGGTAAGGCTGGAATATAGGAACCTAGATATACAACTGAATGCCTGCATGAGTTGGGGAGGTGACAGCTCGAGCCCGAAATATTCGTATTAGCTACCTCCAGTTGTCTGACGTCATTGCATTCCTGCTGTCCCTGACCTAGTCCTCACCCGGATCATGGTATCTGGGTCGTTGCAACTTTGTGTCTACCCACCACTCACCAGATCTTGGCTGTGGCACCCTGCATCAGCCAACTGAAGGAAGCTTCAACACATCAAGGACTTATAATAAGACAGCAAAACCTCTCCCACAACAACACGCATTTCCGTGTGGTGATGATATTTAGCAATTGGCTCGACAGTTGAAGTGTGGAGCTATTGGGGAAGTTTCCTTGCAGTACACACATCAGAGCTTCGGCGTCACAATGACGGATACCAGCTGCGGCGCAACAGTGCGCTCCCCAGCCCCCGGGACATCTGAGTTCGCTGCCTCAACCCCAGGGGACAAGCCAGAATCACCGAGCTCACCGGCCAGTCAATCTCTTGTTTCTCAGTGGGGAGGCACGAGCGATCCCAATCACCCCTATCAATTATTGAACGCCCGTAAATGGCTCATTACAATTATCGTTGCCAACGGCGCTGCCTGCGTCGCCAGTACATCTTCCATTTACGCTTCCGCTGATTCCGCTATCCAATCACTTTTTCAAGTCACCCATGACATCTCCGTGCTCGGGCTCTCCTTATTCCTTTTAGGACTTGGACTCGGCCCATTACTGCTCTCCCCGCTCTCTGAGTTCTATGGCCGCAGGATAGTGTTGCTTGTATCATATACCCTTTTTGTCATTTTACAAACTCCAACGCCCCTGGCGAGCAATACAGCGATGGTGATAGTTCCCAGGTTTTTCGCAGGGCTGGCTGGGTCTGCGTTCTTGACGGTGGCTGGAGGGACTGTAAGTGATATGTTTTCAACAGAGCATCTGGCTGCGCCGATGTCAGTGTATACTGCGAGCCCATTTTTGGGAACGATCATTGGCCCTGTTATTGGGGGTTTTTTGTGTGAGAATGTAGGCTGGGAGTGGGCCTTCTGGGTTATGTTGATCTGGTACATCCAATTTCACCCTCTAATGCTGTCTCATGGCTTCAGTTTCCTCTCAGTGTTCCACTGACAGTTATTGTTTTGCTGTACGGTCAAGGTCCGCGGCTGTCCTGATTGGTGTTGTTTTATTCGTTCCAGAAACCTACACAGTCGTCCTCATAATTACCCGGGCTCGCCTCGTTCGCTCTTCCGGCACCGATCCAGATTACTTTTGCGCCCCTGAGCTTGAGCGCAAAGCAGCTAACAGGACCCCGTTACATGCAGTAGTTGCATCATGCTATACACCGTTCAAGCTTCTCTTTCGAGAGCCTATCATTTCCTTCCTCAATACCTGGACTGCGGTATTAATGGGAATATTATATCTTTTCTTTGCAGCCTTCCCCAAGGTATTTAAAAATGTATATGGGTTTAGGCCGCAATTCACGGGATTGACCTTCCTTGGTATTGGGTTGGGTATGGTCATAAGCCTCCTCTCACAGCCCTATTGGAAAAGGCGGTACGAAGCAGCCAAATTGCGTAGCCGTGATGGTGCTACACCAGAAATGCGGTTGATGCCCAGTATGCTCGGAGGAATACTTGCTCCAGTTGGAGTTTTCTGGTTCGCCGCGACGATTAGGGAGAGTGTTCATTGGATTGTACCAATTCTAGCGGGGATACCCTTTGGTCTGGGGATTATTCTCTGTTTCATTAGCGTACAGGCGTATTTGGTTGATGCATATCCAGTGTATGCTGCCAGTGCGCTAGCAGTTCATATAGTTATGCGGACAACTTTGGCAGCGATATTTCCTTTGTTTGAAGCGTACGTTACATTCCCATGGTTTACCCGAAAATACAGAATATTACAGGGTTAATGTCGTGGTTCACTCTTGCTAACAATCTTTCTGTTTGTTTTTCTAGCCGAATGTACGACAAGCTGGGGTACCAATGGGCCACCGCTCTACTTGGGTTTTTGATTTTGTTTATGGTTCCTTTACCATTCTTATTTGAGAAATATGGAGCGAGGATTAGGGCGTCCAGTAAATTTACAAATCCCCATTCGGAACAGACACAGCCGGAGCCTTAGGTGGTGGAGCCAGGAGACGGTAGTCCAGTTGACACCGACGGTCTGATAGGAGAGTATCTGATGGAAATGAGAAGAAGCATTTGGATGGTGTTAGGCGTAGGTATACTCTGGTTGTACAGGTCACTGAAGAGTGCTGGGGTTCGGAGGGGGAATTCGAGCAGCTGGGTTAAACGACAAATAGTCATGACAGATTGATAATTCATCTATCTTAGGCTGGGATCAAGATGGCCACCACAGTATTACCTGTGATAGCCTGGTTGCACGTGCCTGTGATGTGTCTTCTCCTGTAGAATATGTACCTGTACCTCAGACATAGATTTTCAAACTTTCGTTGTCAACGTGCCAACGAGACTGTCGTGTCCCCACTTCAAATTCACCCACGCGCCGGCGCATGTCTGCCACCGACATCCCGGAATCTTCTGCCAAATCCCCAGAAGTGGATCGAGCACACCTGAAAAGTTTCCTCGCAGCTCATATGGTTTTCAGGGTGAAGTGATTGAACTCATCTATAATAACAAAGTCCATGGATGTAACTTCTTGCGGCTGACTGAAGAAATAATTTGTAAATGTCCTCTCTACAAATCAGCGCTCCCACTTCTAATAGAGCACCCCCACTTCCAATAGAGCGCCCCCCCCTATTTTTAGAAATTATCTACGGAGTACTCCACGATATGCACAGATAAAGTATAGAGTTAGGTACAAAGAAAAGAAAGTGCCATAGCGTCAGAGGTTCTAGCTAGATTGGTATTAGCAATACTCCAGTCCGACACTATTCACATTGCGGAGGTTGGTGAACCAGTTCACATATAGTAAGTATCTGATATTGTGATCTGTGCGCGCCGGCAGCTAAGATCTCTAAAAATAGAGGGGTCGCTCTACTAGAAGGAGGCACTGATTTCCAATTTCTACGGTACTTATCCGCGCGTCCGGTAGACACGATCTCTGGGTTGAGCACTGCCCTAAGCAAGCCCCAGGGGAAGTCCCTATTTGCGCCGAACAACACAGTGTGACAGACTCGGATATGTTTCTGTCATTTTTTTGTTGTGTGCCTTGATATGGGCACAGGGTTCTCTCGATCGATACCTTGGACTATTTGAGATATGCTTGCAGCAAATATAAGTATGCGTTCGGAGTATAACAGGTAGATTTGAACGAAGCTATAATAGGGATGTCAAGATGACTTAAAAATGCTGTCGCTGATGTTTTTTATAACCTTACCTAATCCAGTAGGGCCTACCGCACTAAGTTCACACTGCATTATGGGTCCCCGCTTCCATGCTATATATATACGTGCTGCATTTTAGCAAGAATCTAACGTGAAGTAGTGAGATTTTCAGGATCTCAAGCCACCACTCGCATGGACAAGAGCGTGGATTTTGTATGGGGACTTGCAGTAGCGCCGGGTCATAAAGAGCCAGAAAATACGGTAGGTACCCTTTGCATACCGTTAGCATTGTTCTGTATATACTGTATACCGTTACTAGCGTAGTTTTTGTGGTACTGCTTTTGGCATGGCGCACTACCCCCTTGAGCTTAGTAGCCCCCGAGTGCCAAGCACATGTACCACTGGAAGCGGAATTCTTCTTTGAGTCTATACATCTATCCCCCGAAGGGAGCCTTAGGCTATGAGACGATGTTCCCACCGCTCTGGAGCTTTTGGGTTTATGCACGGGATTAACACGCTGCTTGAACGTCCTGCCCTCCAAACAAAGGCCCCAGGATGTGTAGATGCTCCACCACCGCCACGCCCACCAGCCCGGCCACTCACAGGTCGAGCTTGGCGAAAAAAAGTTTCCACCAGATCTACCACGTGGTCCCCATCGGGATCCTTCACCCTCTTCAACCACCGCTCCCTCACGTCCATATCCTCCCACATCCCCCACCTCCTCCCTATCTCCCCCCCGTATATGCAGACCAGCGCAACGTGTTTGCCAGTCTCTTCATGCATCCCGCACCTCCGGCACTCGGGGTCATTGGACTCACCCAGTTTGTGCCGCCAGGCTTGTAAGTTGCCTTTCCCAGTGCAACAGTGGACATGGTTGACCCGAGCTCTCCGGCTCATCACTCCTTCCATCCCCGCACCTTTCACCCTCCGCTCTCGCTCTCTCAGCCTCTTCCAGCTCTGCCGTAACCCCCGCTCCGTGATCACCCTCTCCACCCCCTGCCACTCATCCTCCACTGACGACTCCACTCCCTCTTTAGCTAGCTCTAGCTCGTCAGCAAGCTCATTCACCCTGGTGCCGGCGCGCGCCTTCACCCAGGCGAATCTCACTGCCCTAGGTCCCAACCTAGCTTGCCTTTCCCTGATCGCCTCCACGACCTCCACGAGCTCCCACGCCCTAGCTTTCCCAGTCCGTCCTGCATTTCGTACGGCTGCGATGGCCGCTTGGGAGTCCGATAGGCTCCGGTTCTCCGGTGCCGTTACCAGTCCTCTTCTCACCCTCACCACCTCACCACCTCACACCGCCGCCACCTCCTCCATTCTCTCCTTGCCTCCCACCCATCTCTTCCCTCACCTCCTTCCACGTACCATCCCCGTCTACCTTCTTACCCTCGTTCAGGCTCCCGTCTGTGAAAACCCCAACGTCGTATTCTCTGACTTAGTGAATTTCTAGCTCCCACGCCGCCGCTTTGGACTCCTTGGAGGCTCGGAGCTTCACCTCTGGGATATCACCCTTCTCCACCTCCCCCCCACTCTCAACATCTCATCCCCTATCACTCAGGCGACTGCCGCCTTGCTAAGGATGGCGAATATCACTGAAGTGAAACCGTTCTTCTTGTCCTGGGCCCAGCGGATATCATTGTCAAACCAGGCTCTCCCATTTTTCCAGTTCCGCCCCTCTTCTCCTACTCTAATCCCCCGCCCGCTTTACACATTCCTTCCCGGTCCTCTCCACAGATTCCCCAGTGCCTCCGGGTCTCTCAACATCTTCACCAGTAGCCTCGCCTGCGCCGCATCCAGCGCCACCCTAGGCTCAGCGCCACCCTAGGCTCTCAACCCCTGCTATCTGGCGACCACCTCTTTCTTCGGTCCTGTTACCACATTCGCGCACTTGCGGAGCGATTGGTACTGTAAATCTACCATCGCCTTCTCCCGTCCTTCTGCCCCCGCCATCCCAGCTCCGCCCCCCACAAAGCCGCTGCTCTAATCATCCCAGTACTGGTCCTGGTCCTGGCCCTGGTCCACTGCCACTGGCAGTGTTCTCAACAGGCCAGCCCCAGGCTGTTTGGGCCGCTCTAGGCTAGGCAGGCTAATCAGACTATACAGGCCTCGCCCAGGCTATTCAGACTACCTTTTTTTTAAGTAGTCATTAAACGCATTGAGCCTATGTAGACTATGGCGATGGCTATTCAGACTGTTCAGGCCATAGCCCAGGCTATTCAGGCTATTCAGGCCTGTTGAAGACCCTGTGCAGCAATGGTTGGACGCCGCAAAACGCTGCCCATCTACAGCAACGCCCGTGGATGGGGGATGGTGTAGGGAGGTCGGCGGAGCAGATGTGGAGGGATGAGAAGTGGTGTGAGCAGATTTTGGGGTTTATTTTGTAGGTAATCTAGATAGTGGGGAGGGCAGGGAGTCAGGGACTGGCCCGTGGGGAAGAGAGAGGTCACCCGGGAGCTGCATTTCATCGCCATAGTCTATATAGGCTGAATGTGATTAATGATTAAAAAAAATACCACGTGTGCTCCTTTCTCCTTTTTTTAAGGAGTCATTAACCGCATTCAGCCTATCTAGACTATGGCGATGCGCCCATTTCTCCCAGGCGTCGAGTTTGCTGCTTCAGGCTAGAGCAGCTGCAAACAAGCGGACGACACCACAAGAATCAGAATAATAATTCAGCCTACGCAACGGGCGGGCCAGGCCGGCTCCAGCGAGGGCGCGAGGCGGCCTGGGTATGGCTCGGCCATTGCCTGAACCGCCTGGACTGGCCTGGACAGCCTGCATAGACTGGGGGCCACCCCAGGCTGTTTCGGTCAGCACGGACCTTGGCCTGAATGGTCGCCTGGCTGGTAGGGAACACTGGTAGCGCTTACGGTAGGTGCATGTCCCCATCTCTCTACGAGGGGCCGGTACCCGCCGGTGATTCAAATGCTCACTTGGAGCTCCTGCGACTAGATCTGTTCACGCATCTGTCATCAGTCTAGTCACAAAACCCACCACTCTGTACACTAGGTAATCGTGCCCGGTTTGCCTGCTTCAGCGAAATGGATTGAAACCTCTTGGGCACTTGCGGCTTGTCATTTCCAGATATTCGAAACAAGCTAAAAGTGTGTACATCCGCCTGGAAACAGACCCGCGGACTTGATCTGGGTGGGGGAGGATGGGATTCCAATTCTGTACATAGTTAGTATGTGTTTCGGTTACACCCCACTAGTTATGTGAGGAGGCATTAATTAACAGAATATTCGTGGAAATGAAGATCCATCCGTTAGGCAGCGGAAGTGGTGAGCAGTGGCCGGGACTATTGAAGCAGGCAGCGTAGATGGTAACATACGATGGATGTGGCAGTAGAGGGGCGGAGTCTACTTGAGTAAAGTGGACGGTGTGCGTGTGAAGGCTTGCTTGATTAGAAGCGAGAGACTAGGAATTCTAGCTGGTATATATACAGGGAGATTTCAGGAGAGCCCAGCGTGCAGGGATGAGTTAACAACGCTGAAACGAGAAACATGCATAATCATGAAATAGATAAGAAAATCCAAACGTAATACAAAAAATCCGGACATAGGAAATAAGGACGGAGGTATTGCCGAGTTCAGGGTAACTTAGGGTGTGGTGGATGTGTCCTCCAACATTAATAGCTACCTCAACTCACTCCTGGCCTCGCCATAAACTAGGTAGATTGAATGCGGGGAGTTAATTATTTTTAAAAAAAAACTGATCTGCTACATACATCCGGTTATGGCCATAGGATTAGGATAGCCGTCAAAGTGCCGACACTCAGACTTGAGAATGTAGAAACGGATCGTCATTCTGCTCAAGTATAGTTTTGCCTCTTTGACCAGACATGCTACTACTAGCTACCTAGCTAGCAACATCTTGATATTTTTTGGGGGGGAGGGGGAATCATTATTCACATTCAGACTATCTAAGCATCTTGATACTCACTGCTCGCACGAAGGGGCTCTAGGATACCAGAATTGGAAGGCCCATTTATTCGCTACAGGGCTAGTGGCCACCGTTATGGGGTCAAAAGGTAACGAGAGCGATCAGGGTGAGTTGGCGATAACGAGCTAAGATGAAGAAGGCAAGAAACAGAGTTAAATACAAAAACGCGGAGTTCAAGACCCAACTGCAACCACGCTGGCAAAATCATGACAACATATCCATCCAATTTCTTCATAAGATCCTCAATCCAGTAAAATTCCATCCCGTACTACCACCGGACACCCGTTTTAGGCCTGCTCGATCAAGGAATGCCCATGGCAACCCCCTGATGGCCTTCACACGCCAGTCCCGCGCAAAACTGCGTGTAAAGCTGCTCTACCCTCATCGCTAATAGGTTTGGCATTAGCATCTGCACCCGCTTGCAGCAGCCGCTCGATGACCGCCATGTGGCCACGCTCAGCGGCAGCTTGTAAAGCTGTTCTGCCCCCATTGATAGGCTCGGCATTGACATCTGCACCCGCTTGCAGCAGCCGCTCGACGACCGCCATGTGGCCACCCTCAGCGGCAGCTTGTAAAGCTGTTCTGCCCTCATAGAGAGAGGGTTTGGCACTGACATCTGCACCCGCTTGCAGCAGCCGCTCGATGACCGCCATGTGGCCACCCTCAGCGGCAGCTTGTAAAGCTGTTCTGCCTCTTGAGTAAGAGGGTCCAGCATTGACATCTGCACCCGCTTGCAGCAGCCGCTCGACGACCGCCATGTGGCCACCCTCAGCGGCAGCTTGTAAAGCTGTTCTGCCACTTGAGATAGAGGGATTAGCATTGACATCTGCACCCGCTTGCAGCAGCCGCTCGACGACCGCCATGTGGCCACCCTCAGCGGCAGCTTGTAAAGCTGTTCTGCCCGCATCGGAAGAGGGTTTGGCATTGACATCTGCACCTGCTTGCAGCAGCCACTCGACGACCGCCATGTGGCCACCCTCAGCGGCAGCTTGTAAAGCTGTTCTGCCACTTGAGATAGAGGGTTTAGCATTGACATCTGCACCCGCTTGCAGCAGCCTTTCTGCAACCATTTGATGACCGCCACTCACTGCAGATTGCAATGGTGTTATCCAACCAAGACTCCCGTGTTTGGTCGCGGAATCTGCCTGAGCTCCTGCATCAAGCAATGTTTCCACAACATGTTCGTGTCCGTGCCTTGCTGCCTCACAGAGAAGAGTATTCAAGCACCCTATCGACAATGCTTTCCTGTGACTGAGTAGTAAGGATACTTGCGCTAAATTACCTGCCACACAGGCCCCCATAAGTAACCTCTCGCCCTCAACTGACCAGAGAATTTCCCACGATTTTGAGACAACCTCTGCCCCCACAGTTTCCTGCCAAACTTGTATCAAGGATGGATATGGCCCACGTACAGCCCAGCTGAAGAGATTCCAGTATGGCAAGGACTCAACACCTTTTTTATCACCCCAGGGTCGAAACGGAAATGGCAACTCTTTTGTGAGCACAAGTGAGCGGAAAAGGCTAACTGAGACGGAGCCCTGGGGTGTTTGATTTCTAAGATGCTCATACCACATCTTTGAGCAGTACTCGCGTAATTTGAAATGAGAGTCATGAAGTGAAGATTGTGTGGTTCCCATGATGGACCGGAGGTAGGTTTCAGCTTCGTAACACTTGGGTTGCTTTCCTGATGGCTGTTTAGCCAATGCGTGCGCCAGCAACCCCACTTGGCCGCCTTCTTGCATGATATGGGATACCAGCTTCGAGGGTTGACTGAGGGCTGCCACACCTCGGGTGTTAGAGGTTCTCGTGAGGGACTTCTCAAAGTCAGCGAAGTTGAGATATGTAATGCAAATTTCGCCCCAAAATATATCCGCACTGATGGATTCACAGGAAAACTGAGATATTTCAGCTATTTTCGATTGAGCACACGACTGTAAGAACGCTCTCACTGAATGATGTGAGAGTGAGATGGTGTTATCCAGCTCATTGAATCTAATGAGGTTTGAACTACGCTTGCTTAACCGGGGTAACCCCTCAGGCCCTGTTAGGTCGATCCTGGGACGTTTCCAAAAAATTTGGCCCGGTTCGATATCAATTGCCTCCCCCAATTCCGCCAGAGTCAACGGCCGTCTGGCATAAGCAATGCATTTGAAGATTCGTAGGGTAACCCCATAATCATCGCCAGTAATCTGGGGGATTCTCTTAATGGCTTGTTCATATATTTCGGTGAGCGACCGTGGAATCTTGTCCATATAATCTTGAATCCTGTCACCACTACCATCCAGCTCGTATACCTCACAAATTGATGCAATTTGGAGCACAACCCAAAGAAACCTTCATGGGATAGTTAGACTTTGTCATTCATACTTCGTTTGTCAGGGTCGCCACGTGACTTACATTCCCTCGCATCTGCGCGACAATACGCTCTTGACCTCAGAAACCAACTCTGGACAATGTTGAAGTTTATCAGTGAGACAACTATCACCTTTCGTCTGGAGGTAAATGTCAATGTCTGCTTGCATGTCATGACCTTGGATGTAGAGGGTAGCTATGGTTGAATCATTGCGAAAGGGGGAACCTAGATCAACTTCCGGTTGAGCTGAGGTGAGAATTTTGAGCGACTGAAGATCCCGTTGATAAATGTCCCTTAAAATGCGGAAAATGACTTTTTGGATATCTGCATCAACCTCATCAAGGCCATCAACAATCAGAAATGTTTGCTTTTGCGTATTTGTACCCCATTGACGAAAAATGAGTGACTCGAGTTTATCGATCTCGGGAGAGAATAAGCTTGCGAAAAGTCCTTCAATCTCTAGCTGGAGACTTGGCGATAACATCTCAGGAGAGAGGATTTGATGCAAAATGCTGCGTAAGAAGTTGATTGGAGAAAGTGAATCTGGGCGCAAGCTAGTGAAAAAGTAATATATCACCCGCACACCGTCCCCATTTAAATGATCGACAATATTGGAACTAAGCAGACATTACCCAGTCACTTAGTACGAAACACTGCCAGGGGAATCAAGCCTGACATACACTAAAACAGATTTTCCATAACCAGCTATCGCAGGTCAGTGTTTGAATACACAAGATTATTCATAAGACGGAAAAACCTACTGGGACTCCTCAACCACAACCCAGCCTTGTGTTTTGCGTTTTTCCACTTAAGGAACTCAGTTCTGGATAAAATCCAAGCCCCAGTGCCATCGCAGCGATCTTTTCTGGCATTCCTCAAAGGAAATGTATAATCCCAAGTACAAATGGTTCCATACAATCGCAGCTTTCGCCTCTCTATCCTCATATTGTTAGCGTCTACTATTCAGCCGATGCCAATTGTTTCTTGAACTTGGTGACTTGCCATCCTCCCTCATCAACCTTTGTACTTCTCTCTTCTCGATATTCAATAAAACCTGAGACTGCTTGGATTGATGCCGTTTGCTCCGCTGGGCTTCGACGTCTTGTCGTTGACGATATTTCTGGCTCGTGTGCTGTTCAATTACCTGAAGATTCTGAATTACATGCTGTCTCTGTTCCGACGCAAGTTTAATTTCCTCATCGATCTCGGCTTTTGCACCCTGGAGGCTTTGCTGTAAGGGGGCAAATCCGTCCTTGACCGAAAACCGAAGGACCTTGAAGTAATGTCGGAATCCTAGGGAGATGGTTATTTCTGCGTATTAGAAATAGAGAGAAAAAAATACAATTCTGCACCATGCTGAAATGCAGGATTATATAGAAGTACTACCTTTTCCTTGAACACTTTTTAAAGCCTCCGTGCAAAATACAATAACAATCGCGTAAAAGTCATCAACAGCATCCCTGAACCTCTGGAATTCGTTGAAGATCTCTTTGTAAGCTTGAAGGCGTGGGCAATACTTGTTGATCTGCTCCATATATTCGGACAGCTTCTCAAAATGCCCTGTAAACTTCATACTCAACTAATTCTATGGTAAGCAAGTGTAAAATAGGCAGAGTATAGAATCCATACCAAAATCAGGAACCTCACACTCCCCCAAACTAGGCCAGCTATTTGCGGATTTGAGGATATAAGATTGTCAACTACTGCACAATACTGTTGCAATGATTGTAGAAACCCGTTGATTCGTCCAATAATGATGCGACTGTTGCGCGTCTTGGAGTCCTCCTCAATCCTTTTGGTGAATTCAACGACATCATCAGCGGTGGGAGTCCCTTGCGAAAGAGAGTCGAGTTCCGTTTTTTGTGTTGGTGTAAGCAGTTGCTGAAATTCGTCCAGTGCTAGAGCTACCTGGCGGCTCAACCTGAATAATCAGCGAAGGCTTTTCCAATATTATTCTTGGCATTTACATCATAAATAACGTTAATCCAAAGCCAAATGTGTATCGTTTGTAAAGGAAACGTTAATGCGGGGCAAGAAGTTTATGTGCGATCTGTCAACATCTTGGCGACAGTCCACGTGCTACCATTGGTACTTGTGAGGCTCTAGGCAGTCTCGCTCCGGGGACTTCCGACTACCTTTGAAATGCCCTCGAGCTATGACTACAGTACAGATACTCCGTAGACAGGCTTTTGTGAGACACCCCTCGAGATACAGCAGTGACTACCTATTGCCTATTTTGCGTGGATTAGTACCCCTCATTGAGGCCCTCTATTTTTACCATTTTGTAGAGCCTCCTCCCAGCGCTGTTTTAACATAGGTATCAACTCTTGATTAAGCTCTCCACAGTGTCTGTTCAATTGTTAGCAGGTTGCTCGGCCTATAAGGGGGAGTATCGAGGAGGTCATATTGTAAGGGGGAATTATTGGGTATTAGGTTGATTTTGGCAGACATGATGGCAGCCATGTTGTAGAGCATACTCGTTTCCATAGATATACATTTAACTAGAATACTATGTTCCCACTGTATCACGGAGTGGCCCCGGAAGTTGCATGTACAGGGGTATGCAAGGGTGCATTCTACCATGCACGTGCATCCTTAGGTAGCCAATGGTAACTCTTCAGGTGCTTTTATAAGTTGATTATTTTTAACCATTATTTATTGCCTGTATTGTTTTATTGTTCTTGCTTTATATGCCAAGGAGTTAGGAGTTAGGACTGGAGTTAAGTTTGGAGGGTTGCTGGATATAAAAATAGGGCTACAAAAGCACAAGACAACACTGAACAGTTTGAGTGTGAAAAACACCAAGCGGTTAAGCAGAGATGAGACAACAAAATCTCCCTGCAGTTTGAGTGATGGAGCTGAGTTGGATGATACAGATAAGTTGGATAATAAAGATGAGCCGAATGGTGGTAGTGAGGCAAGAGCCTACTCTGAAGACTTCAAGCTTAAAAAATTTGCGGTATATAGGAGAATCCCTTGCCTGTGGATAAGCTAAGAATGAGGGAAGTCTTTCCCCTGCATGCCATAGGTAGAGGCTCACTCTGCCACCTTAGAGAGTCTTATGTAGTTGCATGTTGCCACTCAGCTCTCCTAATCAGGTTTGCTCTAGATCTGTTGGTTCTCCTCTACGAGGGGTTGTGCAACCAAACTAGTAGGCTCTGCTAGCTCCACTGGTGCTGGTAGTTCTGGTGACCCTGATTTGTTTCTAGATTTAGATTAAAATCATCTTTGTACTTGCACAGCATACAATTCCTTCAATATACATCCCGTGGTGACTTCATTCAGGATTTGACAATTATACGTACCATACAATTTCTCCGGGTATGCCCATAATTTCCACACAATCCGCAAGAGGGACTACCAGCACCTTGAATTGGTACTGTGCTTGTGCCTTCAGCAAATGGGTTTGAAATTCTCCTGTTATCGCACGCTTTACTCAAGGGCGCCCTCTTGGCTTTCACTCAGCTTCTGGAGCTACAACAGGTACTTCGCCCTGCGCAGTTGCTGTAGCCTCTGCTTAATATTGCCCGAAGAAGGTTTATTGCCGGGCTAGAATTATAAAACAGCCGTCTTGTACCATACCAGACACACTTCACTACCCTCTTATAGAACACAATCCTCATGGCTAGTCTTGGCTATATGCCAAATCCTTTTCGTTATTCATGTAGGCCCCTTCTCCCTCCTATATTGGCAGTTGCAGAATATTAGCATAATAGTTATGAGGGCTGCGTATATGATAATACAGCCGCTATGACCTCTATGCCTATCCCCAATCAGGATACTGCCATTCCAATAATGCCCCGAACCAGACTAGTACCCTTCTCGAGTTATCCTATATTCCAGAAGTATTCTCAAGCATCCTAGTATTCTCTGATCTCGTGCCCAGACCGACTCATTTTGGGGGCTACACACAGGATATCGATGGAGACCTTTGCAACGCCGCGGAAGATAATGCTAACCAGACCAAGGTACTGCAACGGACTATGTGACACCTCAAGCTTGCACCCACCAAGCCACCTCCCCCCACTATACCTTCTCATGAAGCTCTAACTATTATTAATTATACCCCTCACGGCTTCCTGCCAGAGCACCCATCGGGCCCAAGCCCTGCTTGAGTGATCCAGTAGACCAATACCAGCTTTAGTGGGAGTGCTGTTCTCAGAAGTACATAATACCGGGGACGGGGTGGGGGATTTCTGTCCGCTGTTCCACGCACTAACCCCAAAAATAGTAGTATGCTCCAGAATCAGCTGAGTCACTAGTCTCAGACCCTGACCTCGCTTAATTTAAGGTTGGTGTTAGTGTCATTTAGGCGTTGCTTAAATGGGTAGAATAATCTGTTTTCTGGGATAATTCTGGAATAGGTACTGTAGTTCTGGAGCCGGTACTTGAAGTACTACATTACGGGATTCGGCTAGTCTGGTTGGTACAACACCGTGCTAGGATCTTGCCACGTGTTCTGCATCTCATGCACAACCAGCCCTGAACTATTATCAGATGGAGTCCCCTGCACGATTCCCATACCAAGCATCCCAACTTAAGTGGCAGTAGTCTCCCTCATCCTCATGCGCAGCATGCTCTGTTTAAACTTCTAACATAAGTAGTCCATGATCAGGTTTGCAAGCCATCCGACCATCTGGTGACTTTTTATTTGCGACATGCCAGCATATTCACGCACGCTCCAATAATTCTGATGCCATTTTTGATACCCAACGCGGAGTGATCAACGGCCACCCTGCATGTGTACCGAGCCGCAAGATCACATTTTGAAGGCAAAAAGTACATAGGGGTTGGTAGGTATGGATGACTGGCAAATCCTTCCGCAAGCCCTCTCTACGAGAGGCCAGTGCCGCCAGACTACGGGAGCCCCTGCATATACCCTATATCTTTCAATATATAGAGGCGACCTTTTCGGTGTCTTGTGGCTGCTGAACACATGGGGGTTTGCACCTATCGTGCATGGAACTGCTAACTATATAGCTTTCGTCTCATTCCATAGCCTATGGGCTATGGCTCCAGGGGAAAGACGTATTGACTCAAAAAAAAAAAAAGGTATACGTAACATACCGTAGGGTTGGGCAAATTGCCCTCAAGCTCACTGTGCATGTGCCAACTACGCCAATCGGCAAATGTGATGTGGTGTGGCAGTCACCTGCACTAAGCTATCAATATATCAAAAAAAAAGTCACCAGAATAGGGGACTTACTTGTGTAAGGAATACTCTCGCTATATATGTACCTATCAAAGGTCACGAGGGTAAGCTTCCGTAACAGGCCAACGTTAACGGGGCAAAACAGGGATAAGAACTGGGATGCCAAATAGGGCCAACGGGGGGAAATGAGATGAGGATAAAAGAGCTGATTTCAGTAGAGCTTTTATTCCATAGCAAGTCAAGTCTTTAAAGAGAATTCTTAGCTATAGCGAAAATTGTCGTCTCAACCACGATCCTCTCGTCTCTAAGTGCAACCGCCACAATTCAGCCTACTTATAGCCTGTATTTCTTACAACTTGATTCTAGGTAGGTACGGAGTATGGTACGGAGTACAGTTGTGCTCCTTAGTGATCGGGCAGCACTACCTAAACACACCACACTGGCAGGGGTGTATGTATATCAAATCCTTCGCTGAGGACTCTTATTCGACTGTCTCACTTAGGCTGGGCGAGCGCCACTGCCCGATTACTAAAGAGCACCACTGTCCTAGGTAGTACATGTATCCCTGTATTTCCTCCCTGCCACCATCTAGGGGGGAAGGTAGGTACTGTACAACCAGTCAGGCGATACAACTGCATGTGGTCAGCTAACCTGCAAGGTTCACTCGCCATACACGGAATATGAATATGCTACATACGGTATACCTATGTACACTAGAGTACATAGCTATAGAGTTCTAAGGAAATGCACCTGCATTTTGATTAACTGACGGGTTGTACCGTCTGACTCAGGCTGGTTGTACTATCGGATACCTATTCGGGGACCGCCCACTCCCACTCGGATACGAGACTAACTCATGTCAGCCAGCTGCGCACTGCAGTATAACCCCACCTACCCCGGTAGAGATATGGAAGCTCGAGACTCATGACCTGAAGGAATATGGAAGCTCGAGGCTCATGACCTGAAGGAATATGGAAGCTCGAGGCTCATGACCTGAAGGAGTTTAGTGATGAATACCTAGTCACTTGCCCATACCCTTGGAATCCAGCTCCAAGTAGGTACATACTCTCTGGTGAAATGTGTATAAGGGAGTAACTTTCTCCTGTGGTTGTGGTGCTATCAGCTGAAACCTCTCCTCTAGCTCCTGGAAATTTTCAAGATTTTCTACCACAGATGAAGCCCACCATCGTAGTCAATTCTCTGGTTGCTGTGCTCTCCGCGGGAGTTGTCTATGCAAATACCCCACTCTCGGATACCTTTGTCAATGGAGACTTGACCAACAGCGAAGGTTTCGAGATCGCTTTTGCTAGCAGACCGTATATCATCCCTCCTTTACTCCCCCAGCTCATCTGTCTCCTGAAAGGGCTTGAACATGCAACTAACTTCCTTGTGACTCCAGTCTCTGGCACTTCGGCCAATCTAATAACAATAAACCCTGTTATCCTGCTGCTTGTTTCAACACCACTGGCCAGCAATACGGACTAAACCCAACCCCATGGCCGGTTGCTGGCCGTGGGTGTCCCGACCCAGGTCCAATCGGAGGTGGGAATCCATTCCCAACTTATTATACCGTCACAAGGTGTAATCATTCGGAATTGAGGGTGGCGTATAATTTATATTTCCAGAAGGATGGATGGAGCAATGTGTTGATTGCTAAAGGACATTCGCATGACTGGGAAAGAGTGAGTAGACTATCAACCGCCTAATTCAATTTTTGGACATGGTTATTTATGGTGACAGATTATCGTCATCTGGCGCCGCGATTCCGATAACATGTGGCGCCGCAAAGAGCTCCTTAAGTCCTTCCACTCGGGATACATGCACGACGACTGGGCAACTATCCAAAACACCATCGATCACTACAACCTAGAAGAGCAAGGTGGAAAGGACAAGGATGGTGCCAAAATCTATGTTGGCTGGGGGAAACATGCAATGTTCACTACCCGGAACACTGGGTGGAACGATCCCGCCAGCCAGGGATGCTCAAGGGAGTTCAGAAGTAACGATTGGAGGTACCTACCGACTGGTAGGGGGGATTTACTGTATGCGGGGGCAAGCAGTGACTTGGGGAAGAAGATCCAGGGCGCGAATTGGGGTAGTGCGACGAGTAATCCTACCGTGGTGGAGCTAGGCGTCTGTGGTGCGCGGGAGGGCGGGTATAAGACATGCAAGTTGGCGGATGAAGGCCTCGGGGAAGATCAGGAGCTGTAGACGGTAGGTAGGTTCGGTCGCCTTGGAGACATGGACGAATAGTTCTCACCAGTGTTAAGTATGTTCCTTAGATAACATTACTATTAAAACAGGATTTTTGGAAATTTTTTATAGACTCCTTACTCTATCATGACGTTATTATTTCCCCGTGAGAAGCATCAGGGCAAGCAATTCAATCTTGCCACCTCTCAGTGGAAACCTCCCAGCATTTTGTAATCGTCTCATGGTTTGAAGTCGCACGAAAATTTACCGGCGCGCAGCGGTGCCATTAACGACCTACCCCGATGGGAGCAGGGCGTCACTCACTGTGAGTCCAAGTCTGATGCCGCACATAGTGTAAATATCTATCGACTACAGACTCCATTGTCATTATGGGGATTGCGCCCCCCCCCAGTTCCACCCCACAATCAATTACATATTGATTGATAGTTAAAGGTCTGGGGGGGATACCTAGGTCCCAGGACTCTATAAGGGGTTGTGCAGGGTGTGCTCTCTCTGGGGGGAAGTACCAACCAGCAAAAGATTGACAGTCCATTATCTGCTTATTGGAATATAAGATATGTAAAAACAGCGTACTTAAACGAAAGTATATAGTAGCGTTAACCAGCGGTGGTAAGCAGAGCGAGCAAGGAGAGTTATCGACGAGCGTATCCGTTGAGTTGAGCGTAGAGCTTGATTGTTCCAGCTATCCGAAGGGCGAGGTGCCGCTGAATATATACACGACGGTATGAAACAGTGTGGCATAGAAAACAAGTGTTGTAGGGATTAGAGATAATATAGACTCATGTAAGAGAGACAGATAGAGGAACAGACCGGGACATCGTATCGCCATGTTCTAGATAGGACTTGGACCGGGACATCGTAATAGCTGAAAGATATAGATAAGGAAAAAACGGAAATTACGACATAGCATGGGAAATATGGTGCCGGCAACATGAAACCGACCAAAGGAAGAGGTTATCAAGAGTTCAATAGCTCCAACGAATCACCACAAGGCGGGCAATCATTTTGCAATCTTTTGCACTCATAACAAGACTAATTTAGCCTAAATTGAGGTAGCTTGGTGTAGTAGCCTATTTGGCAGAAATGACAAATCTTCAGATATGTCAGCCGAGAAAAGGTTAACTGGTGGCTTCATATCCACATAACATTCTCCTTTCTATATAGGTTCTTGTGAGCTATTGGGCCCTTGACTTCGGCCTGGTTTGGTTGAGATACTCGAAGAAATTGCTCACCAGGGTCCCTCCTCAACTGACCCAAGGGATGAG
>Ga0307514_10000801_pt1 | contig 51669 bp, 56 predicted proteins | sample 16_EM_MG_FD_203088 | JGI IMG/M metagenome (GOLD analysis project Ga0307514, IMG submission 203088) | Populus trichocarpa ectomycorrhiza microbial communities from riparian zone in the Pacific Northwest, United States - 16_EM | ecosystem: Host-associated > Plants > Roots > Unclassified | place... | reverse complement strand
TTATGTACACTGAGAAATCAACATCCGTGGATGTCGGTAGTTGACGGCCGGGGACGGTGAAAACTCCGTCATCGGCCGTCCTAACCGTCCGTCACCGTCCTCCTCCAAAAAGACGGCGCCGTTTCCGACCTGCCCGAGGACGGACGGCGTGTTGCCGTCCCGTCCCCGTCCTAGGTGAGGACGGACGGACGGGACGGTTGAGAACACTGGTTCGGGCTAAGGTTTCATGCCCCGGTTCTTGTAGTCTGAGATATTCCTTGCCCCAAAATTATAGTCCAGGGTGGGGCGGGGTGTTGTCCGGACGGTGCGGACTATTGAGAAGCCTGACCTAGCAGAGATGTTAGCTATGGCGTAGACTCCACGCGTTGCAACCGGAATGGAGCGAGGGTCTCGTAGAGGTTGAGTTTACCCCTGAGTCCATCTCATTGCGCGTGGTATCGGAAGTGGCCAGAAAGGAATTGTGGTGGAAGAGAATATAAAACAGTGACCAAGAAAACTGTTGTAGGTAGAGTAGCTTTGTTGACAGTGTCAAACGACAGGTGGCTGGATTCTTGAGGAACAGTTATCTTGTCACATCTATCGACTGTTGCGCCTCAAGCCTGTACTCCACAGCACCGCATGCAATTTGAATAATTGAAATATTAAAAAAAGTGACAGTTAAACAAAAATATGATGCAGTGAAAATACAGTAGCTGTCTTGCTCAGAATTGCGGCAGCTGAGTATTTGCATACCGTGCTATTAAATTGATAATCACTATCAAATCTAATATCTATCTCAGCATCATCATTTAGCATTGAATACTCTAACTTGACTTATTCATTGGCTGGAGTCCTTGGCATTATCACTTCAACAGTTGTGCTGGCTTTAGCAAAAACAGAGTAATAACTATGGCAAAAATTTTCAATGTGCAGAACAATAGTTGTAACAGTAAAATTTTCCTCATTATATTGCAAGTGTTTATGCAAGTTTTCAAAGCTTATGGCTAAAACAAATCATGTCAATAATCTGCCTCTTACCAATCCCGTATGTAATTCCAATTACCTTTCAATGTGGCCGAAGATCGGCAATTTAGGTGCATTCCACTACTGATTTCAAGCAAAGACCCAAGCCAAGCCCAGTTTCCAAGTGTGAACAATGGCGAACAGTTACCCAAGAAATACAAAACTCACTATTAATAATGGTGAGATATCAAACTACCACAGTCTTAACCTCATTTGCTTTCCATCCAAAACTGGTAGATTTATTGCTGTAATAGCTGCAATCACATAATGGTTCGGCCATTCGGCATATAGAAACCATTCAGAACCCAGGGTGTACCCCACGCTTCTGAGTATACAATTGAGGTAAGATATGGTGAAATTAGATACATAATGTTCCGAAATATTAGAAGACCCTTTACAACTGCTCAAACCAAGGAAATTCTGTTTTATATTCTAATTTCTTGTGAATGTCGGTTAGACTGAGTCTTTGTAGAGTATGTTATCAGATGGCTCTGGGTTAGGGCTGTCAGCTACTATATTTGCTACATGTCACCTAACGCTTAGACTCCATCAATCAAGCATCTTGACATGTTCTTCACAAAAAGATTTTAATCCGAGTGCGACCCATCTCCCAATACAATTTTCAACTTCTGTCTGACAACACAAGTCAAATCATGATACTTCAGAAGAGCAAGGGTACAGGGTCCCCAATGAGGAACAATGTATCCGGCATCAAGACACCCTATGGACTCAGGACACTGGATCAACAATGCAGATGATGCTTCCTTTCAATAATTCCTTACACTCAACAGCTTAGAGGGCTGCAATGGCTGCAATGGCTGCAATGTTCACTGTGTTGAGTTCTACAGGTAGATGAGATTACATCAACCAAATGACACTCTAACCGGGCAGCTTTGGGATGAGTATGAAGAGTAGTGTCATAGGAGTGCCAAATTAGTTCCGGTGACCATTGCATCAACCGCCCCAGAGGAATTTACGTTGACATCAGAATGTGTGGGGAGTGATTTCGAGATCAGGTTAAATCGTGGCAACACCAAGCAGGTTGATGTGCAGTGTGGTGTTTGGACAATCTATGAGAGGTGGATGGGTAATGGGCCACGGATACTTGGGAGATGTCAGCAAACACACCAGAAAGCCCTGGTCAGTGCAGTCGTTGGTGTGCGACACTGGGCTGGGTACGTGATGTGGGACTAACTTGAGATGGCGGCAGTGGCAGTTGTGGGCAATGATTCCACCAGTCCGGACGGTCCCAGTCTGGGGTAGGGCTCAGTCCAGTCCAAATGGAAGGTTGGACTGGACTGGACCACAGACTACCGGCCTTGGACTGGACGGGCTCGGTCTGGACCAGTCCACACACACTTACAAATTCGACATTGTTTCATAGTCAAGTATCACTGAAAACATGACTCATCCTCACATTTGATAACCACTCACCTCTGAATACCCGCTCCGGGCAAATTATGACAGTTCTGTCTGTATATTCGGTACCATCAAGATATATTTCTCCCATTAAAAGACCGATACAGTGAGAAATATACCCTAACCCTGGACACAGCGCTGGACTGGTCCACGCCAGTCCAGTCCAGTCCAGTCCAGGTCCAACAGAATTGGGGACTGGTCCGATCCCGGTCCAAAAACTTCTTGGACTGGACTGGACTAAACCCGGACTTGTCCAGTCTGGACCGGTCCACCCCCGGACTGGTGGAATCATTGGGGTGCAGGGATATACTCCGCGAATGAACCAGTCCAGTCACTGAGGGGGGACTCCGTGAATGGACCGGTCTCTCCGCGGAGGGACATCCTCCGTGACTGGACTAGAACAGATTACAATGTAAGTTGTTTTATATTCGGGATAAACCAGTTTTATAGCCACCTGTGGCGTTTCGGTATATATACAACACTCCAAGGCTCCTTCAGTTCCCAGTCTCATTTTAAACTTAATTCTGCACATATGACTGAAGAAGACCAGTGTTGTCAACCGTCCCGTCCGTCCTTAGCCAGGACGGAACGGCGCCGTCTTTTTGAGGCCGGACGGCCGTCGACGGAGAAGTCTTAGCACACATAACAAAAATTATACCAAAATCATTTCAATTACTATTCTGACCGTGATGCAAGATCTGTGAGCATCTGCTCCGTCCATACTATTTCTGACTCTGTTTCTCCAAAGATTACGCCCTCTGCACCCAAGATTTCATACATTCCGAAGCCTGTATACCATTATTGGGCTCGATTGGGACTCGCCTGAAGATAAACAGTAACCGCCCGATGACGGTGGATGGCGGCCGACATGCCGTCCGTCTTGAGTAAGGACAGGACGGACGGCCTTGGCGCTGTCCCGTCCATCCTAGAGGAATCTCGGACGCACGGCCGGGGACGGCCGTTGGACGGGACGGTTGACAACACTGAAGAAGACTCAACTGAACCACGATCGAACTGGTTCGAACCAGTCCTGTAATAGTTCAGACCAGGTAGTTCGCAAGACTAATAAGGGCGAGTCAGGTATGCAAGTCTGAGTGCAGGATTAGTGGAAAATCTTCGTTGAAGCACACTTGTAGCTCCGCTCAACCGCATACCTTTTTCTCTCCATGAAGGGTGGATACTAAAGCTATTTTGCAACCAAAGTCCAGATCAGTTGCCCCACAGAAGTAGCCGGTTTATATACATCAACGATTACAGAGTTGCCTAAGTTTGGTCAACGTTCAAGTCAGTTTCTATGTGTAACCAGTTGTTGAGTCTAAAAAGTTTCAGGATATTCATTACCCCGCAAATACCATTAGAGTCAAATGGCAGTACTACTCGTCGGTTCACCAAGTTATTGGACACGTACTAACCCTAACCCCACGCTGGTACTCGCTCCCTAAGCGCTCGGCGTGGGTTAGGGTTTGACACGTGTCCAATAACTTGGTGAACCGACGAGTAGAAACTTCAAGCGTGGTTGGTCAATGTTCAAAGTAGAGAGATAGAGAAGCTTGATGGTGTAATATCTAAGAGAGCCACAAGGCTATATATACGAGAGTACAAGTGTGAATTCGCGCGTACGCATCTGTGTATAAGCCTTTCAGGCTGATATCAATCTCCGGTCATACGAGGCTCACCTCCGGCCATACAAGACTCATCTCCGGCCAAAGGAAGACTGAGACCTATTATGCAAGTCATTTGTTAAAAAATGGAGGGGAGAAGTGTGTGAATAGACTTAGGTACAGAGTGTAAAGAGAGAGAGAGAAGAAAGACTAGAAATATATAGTGCAAGAAAGCGGTGTGCCTTGTCCCCTACGGCTTACAGTCAGCTCCGCCATCAGTCAGATCTATGTATGCAACATCATTACTCCAACTCTTTCGAGTGCAATATGATGATGGGAGATGTAGTTGATTAGATTAGATGGTGGGGATTATCAGGATAGTAGAAAAGTGACAATTGTGGTACACGGAGCGTAAAATAGCTCAGGACGTAGTACGAATAAAACACACAAACTAACAGTTCTCACATTATCATAGCATCCAGTTACTGCTCTTTTTAGCTTATTTCATATATTTCGAACCCTGTTTGGTGGCATTAATGTGTAACATCAGGCTCAAGATCCGACAAAGCGACAAAACTCGCTTCCTTGTTTAGCGAGCACCCGAATTCGAACACACGACTCCAGTGCCAATGACGAGGCCATTCCGCTCCTCCCGGCTTCTTCGTCACTGCTCGGTTCCCCCAAATCGCCACGCTTCACACTCCCGGTTCGATACTACACGCGACAAGGTGAAAGTATACGGACTCAGGGGCAAACTCCCGCAACTCCCTCGACGTCTCCCTCCTATACCCGAGATCACGACAACCCGGCAGCCCGTACCACAGTGACACCGCTGTGGTTAACGTTTAGTGTTAGTTAAAATACCGATCAACTCCGCAACTTCCGCTCGTCGTTGCAATCCTCCCTCGGCGTCACCCTTCTTCGTAAACGATAACTGCCAACGGAAGACCGACATCACCCCCGGAGGCGCAAAGCAACCGCCGTGAATGGAACAACATCCACGGCGACAGGTTACACCCGCATTGCCTGCTGATATACGCATTGGCAAGATGCGGTGGTGAGGCTGTTGTGTCTGTCGCCGGGAGAGTGCCAGGTGACGGGATGGGAGCGGTGGTGAGGTGCAAGAGTGTTATCAGGACCCCAGCGGAGGTTACGGGCTGTGTAGAAACGTGCTTGTGCTTTTGGAGAGGGGATCAAGGGGGTTGAAGTGCTATCTTGCTGCACAGGAGTGGCGGGGTTAGCGCTGTGGATGCTATGTTAAAATGATACTTTATTGGCTAAAATTTTTAGTTGGAGGCAGTGCTATATGTATGACTAGGCTATGCCCAGTTTACATACTTGCACACATTTCTGGAAATTCTGCCCACTTACCTCTAATCGGGAAAAATGGTCCTAAGATAGCTTACTTTAGGTGGTTGTTTTTAGAACTGGCTCCGATACTTTAACCGACGCTCCACGCAGGAAGTTGCTCCGCGGCGGTAAGAGCTGGAATTATGCAGAGTGTTTTTCAGTTTCGACATCGTTTATGCTGGCGGCCTGGTTCAGCGTTCTGACCATTGGTGAGCGCACAGTAGTAGGTGTAACATGCGGTTAAGAGTGAGGCTTTTCATTGGAGATCGTCTTCTATAGAGTGGACAGAAAATGTATCTATTAGAGTTTGCGGCAAAATAAATAGCCCAACTGTCATCAAGATACTCTAACTTCGTGTGCTGGCCGATTTTCATTGTGTTACACTAGCACTTGATCTGGTAAGGCAATGCTGGAGGAAGTGGATAATTGAACCCCTTAATTGTTCCATATATAGAGCGCCTCCCGTACGTACGACTTATGGGCTTTAGCTGTGCTGATGGGGATCATGATCTGACGATGAAGTACCGAACTGCGGTGTGACTCGATCAATACACACGCACTTGTTGTCCCGCCCGGTGCGGTTTAAACCACCACTAGAGATCTTTCATTTGGCAAATTGTGTGAGTCTAATCTCCGATTGCGAGTTTCTCCGATTGCCACTTTACTTGTCGCACAGTATCTTGGGCCGCAGGCCTCCTGTCTATTTTTAGGTAGGCCTCCTGCAGAATAAGGGCTTCATTCTGCACCACGTCATCATTCATCCCCAAGGCGAAGTCATTTGTCGCAGATATACCGTACCCAGTTGGATATAAGGTACGCTCTCGATTAGGCTAGCGGCGAATTATTTACCGCATACGGCAATGCATTGGAATTTAAAGATCTCACAAAGGATTTCAAACTTGCCTATCTAGGTAGGTATCATACCGTATACGACGCGCTAACTTAATAGGGAGCCTGCCTTATATCTGAGTGGGTACGGTATATAGAACTAACAGGCAAAGCTCAAGGCACACAACCCTCTTTCTATATAGTAACAAGGAGCAGACATCAGTGGCCATCTGGGTCAGTTCCATTCATCCCACAAGCCAGGCAAACCGAAGCCGCAAACATTCCACTCAATCTTTTCACTCTATACTGGAAACAGGTGAATGGGTGAGTAACAATCTCGATGGCATACTATTCACACATGGTACGAACTAATTAAATTATAGCAGGGCCTACTGAAAGTCACTATGATGTGTCCACATGGGAACCACTTCCGGCGAAGCGGTTATCACTCACAACGAAACGATCGCGGAGATGTAAGGCTGGATGGCTATTCTTGCCTGTATTCGTTCTGTCAATAGTGCCTGTTGTTGGAGGCTTTTTCTTCGTCATCACAGCGACCAATTCCTATTTCACTGCAGGAGATAACCCGTTCTCAAATGCTTTTACCACCATTTTTGCTACATTCTTTGGGGGTGGGTCACTATCATTTACTCAAGCAAAGGGGATTGATATTGCCTGGGATTTGGTGGTTGGGCGTGGAGGGCAAGTGTTGTTGCTCTGGATTGCAGGCTACGTCTACGCGGCGGTCTTAGACCAAATACTTGAATCGACATCACCCAATGTAACTTACGATCTGTATATCTCGGTGGCGATTTCTGGATCAGCACTGACCTTCACTGGAGCCTTGATTCGACGGTTGTTCACAACATGTTCATTCTGGCCCAAGTCATGCTTTATGTTGTACTCGGCACTATACTTGGCTGCTTATCCAACACTGATTGCTGCGATGACGAGTTACGTTGCGAAGATTGATTCAAACGGCGACGTTGCGAAGAATGATTCAGACACAGACAAATATTCATATACCATCGCACCCTGGATTTGGGTAATTGTTTGCCATTTACAGTTCATATGGTCACTGGGAATGTACGGCCTATGGGTCGATGCTAGCAGGAAAAGTCAGTTGTTCCAGGCTGGTCGGCGGTTGGGACTGTATCGAGGGATCCTCGATCTTTCTGAGGCCATCCGGGACGAGCTTGGACCAGACACATGTGCTTATTCGGACGCCGAACTCAAGAAGGCAATTATTGAGCGATCTTCTGCACGCAGACTTGTCTATAGACAAATTCATGAACAGCAGACAAATCATATCGGGATAACCGCAAGCAAGTCCGATGAACGCACAACATTCAACCTGAATCATGAAGTTCTATATGGTTCATCAACGGTAGTGAGATAGTGAATGTACTTCCCAGTATGTCACCTTGAGATTGATTAGTTGGATACGAAAATAACTACAATGTTCTTCAGTTGTGACCAAGACCGGACAAATAACTATCGATAACGTATTCGGAAGACCATTCCTCGGTTGGTAGTGGTATGAGTCTGGGATCGGGGTGATTCTAGAATTGTGAGAAGTTTCTAGTTCTGGTGTATTGTTCCGCTTCGTTCCTTTGTTGTAATTACCCATAAGGGGGTAATCCTATCTTCTAAGGTTGTTCTTTTTTGGTAAACAAGAGGTGTGTGTGGGATTGTTAGAAAGTTGAGACTAGGTTATTCCATTACTTGAGTAGTGCGGGAATTCGGGACTGATGGAGAGTGAGCATGTGCAAGTGCACCTCTACTTATTATTCTGGTCTCACCCGCGTTATCGTAATCGTCTTCCTTAAACTCAGCTGAAAAATAAAGATAAAATGAGTTATTCAATCTCTACCAACCATGTGAAAGTGGGAGGGAAAAGTACTGGAATGTGGAATGTGGAAAACCCACTTTGCGATATACAAGCTGATACCGTTCCTTGTCTTTCCTTTTTGTATATATGTGTGCAACTTGGTCGTAAACTATGTGGATGCTTGTGTATACAAGGCCGGGGGTATTGCCAGGCATCATGAGATTTATCAATTCAATTACCTCCACGGGCCCCACCATCGCACACCTGCAGCTGGTACGTACCCACTTACACACACAAGTCCCACAAGGGGAATACAACCGGCCCAATTCCCTCGTAGCAAAAAAGCAGTTCAGATAAGTTAACCCCACATGGTGAGAATTGCAAAAATTTACACGGTACAGCTTGATGAAAACCTCAATACAACGATAAAAATCTTAAAAATCTTCTTGACTTAGTGGAAAAGCTAAGTTGTGTGGGGTTTGGTAAGTGGTTGGAAAGTACTTAAGAATAGAAACAGTATGGTAAAGAGTGGGAAATGGTATGGAAAAGACTGGAGATGGAGGCGGGATGATCCAGTGTTGTCAACCGTCCCGTCCGTCCGCAATATCTGCAGGATGGACGGGAAGGTGCCAAGGCCGTCCGGGGACGGCAAAAATACCGTCATCCACCGTCACCGGCCGACATCGGGCGGTTACTATTAATACATATACTTTAACTCTAGAGCGCGCGGTACAAGATATAAATAGATTTATCTATATTTCTAGACTCTCAATCGGTAGTAAGAATTCAGGTTTGTATCGAGCAGATGTTGAAGGATCTTGCTTCAGTCAAGATAGTGGAGAAATATACTTATTATAACTGAATATCTATTATGTATGATGACTCACAAATCATCAAACGATGTCGGCCGATGACCGCCGGGGACGGCCGGGGACGGAAATTTACCGTCAACGGCCGTCCCTTCCATCCGTCCCCGTCCGAGCTCAAAAAAGACGGCGCGGTTCAGTCCTAGCTCAGGACGGACGGGACGGTTGACAACACTGGGATGATCTGAGGGGATATCAGGTTCTGTCATACTCTAGTAAGAGTGAATACAGTATGAACAAACAACAACAACAACACTGGGATGATCTTCAACTCCTTCTAAATCGACAAGCCAGATCCATTGTGGGCGCACTACCCATGACACCACGGAGGGCACTGATGAGAGAAGCAGGGCCAGTGTTCCTAAGTGGCTAGGCCAAGCCGGGGCTGCCGGCCGGTCCGCTTAGGAACACTGAGCAGGGCTTCCACGCGGACCTGTAATCTTAGACTCCAGACAACAACGATTCCCAGCCAGACTGGCAAACCCATGCAGTAACATGTTAAAGGAACTACACCAAAATCCCTCTTCTGGTGCACTGATATGCCAAGTAGTCAAGAAAGAGCATAAGTGTGGCAGGACAACCTACGGCATGAACTGGCCGGCCCCGGGCGGAGATCCAGTGCAGTAATCCTGGTGGGCCAGGCAGGCCAGTTTGAGAATAAGCCCTGTTGACTAGAGATTTGGCCCGGTGGCTTCCCTAGTGTTTGGTGCTGGCGGGCTTGGGCATAAGGCCGGAGGCTTACGGCCCCCATTGGCCTCGCCTGCCCCCACCAGCCTCGCTTGCCCCCATCGGCCTCGCCTGCCCCCATCGGCCTCGCCTGCCCCCATGGCGAGGAGGAGGGCTCGGCACTGGTACTCGGCATTGGGCTCCGGCTTTGGCAGTCGGCATTGGGTTTTCCTTCTCTCTCTTTCATATATAAGTCTATAGTTTTCCTTCTCTTTGCATCGACAGACAATTCACCATCTTCTCGTGTCAACAAGCCCGGCCGGGCCCGCGCATCGCTGGCCAGGCCACTGGAGTGGCCCGCGCCTGCAGGCTTTGAGCAGGCGGGAACTGCAGGTGCCTAGGTAAACCATGGTTCGAAAAGCCTGCAATTTGACTACAGGTAACTATAGGTAACTATGGTCCAGGGGTTGAACATCATATTGGTACATCTAGTAATTCACTTCCAAGAGTCTACTTTTCCATGGCCATCGATTCCTGATACAATGCCTCAAACATATGCTCCATCTCATTGATCTGGGTCTGCACTCCAGAAATTAAAACCTCTCGTTCCCAAGACTAGCTGCACTCTAGTGCCCCAATTGTATTATCACCCAGACTGCATCGGCGGCCGCAAATTTTGACTTTCGAACCACTGACGACTGTCTCCGGTTGAGTTGGCATCGCGGGAATGCGAAGAACCTCAAGTGCCTTTCGAGCGAGATCCTTCAAGTGTGGGTCCTTTCTTTTGCCAGCCCAATATCATATCGCATCATCAGCATCTTCAGTTCCAGATTGCTGAAATACTGCCACGACATCAACTGTTTCGACAACCTACAAGGCCTGCCGCTTTCGTTACGATGCAGTCAGTTATGAAGTTGATTCATTCTGCTGTGTGGATTCCAATGAAGATTCTGGTTGTTCGATTGTTCGTAATCCCAGTGCACATGCATAACACTCCTCCCACAATCTCGCCACATTATTCTCCGCAGTTGCAATCCAATCAGGTCGATCTTTCCACTCTTCCCAGAAGCAGTGTTCCTAAGCGGCCCGGGCCGGCCTCCATTCTGAAAGGCTGTGCTAAAGGCGGCCCGGCCTGCACGTGATTTAAATAGCCTGCATAGGCCTGCATAAGCCTTGGTCTGGTTGATGGATGGAATACGGCAATGACAGGGCTACGATGATTGAGTTGGATATGGTTTATGTTTCATACTTTGGAGACTTTCTTAGTAAAGGCAGCAGAGAATGGTTCGAACAAAATATTCTGTTCAGGCTTAGTCCGCCAAAAAAGCCGCCCGGCCGCAAATAAAAGTCGCCAGGCCGCCAAGAAAACCCTCCAGGTCAGCCGGAAAGCTGCCACACCCGGCCAATGCAAAGCCGGGCCGGCCTGGCCACTTAAGAACACTGCCCAGAAGTACTGATGTGTCATTTCAGGATTCAGAGCAACTGCTGCATAATATACTGGACTGAGAGTTGTAAGAATATAGTATCTGCCAGTTATTTACCAACTTGTCAGCAATTGACATAATCACAAGAGCTATCTAGTTTGAAATAGTGTGTTACCTACATGTTAAGTATTGTCCATCCATTGTGGTTCATGGTAACTAGATGACTGCAAACCTTTGTGGTACACTGTAGTTTCACATGCTACAGATGTGAAAGAAGTTCATCCATAGCCGGAAGGATATCAGCAATGCATCCATTAGCATGCTTTATTTGCCAATGCTTTATCCATCTGTGAAATGGTTCAAGAATGTCCAACAGTATTCTCAGTTGATCCCAATCATCAGGTGTTAACTTGCAATAATTGAGAGAGTGCACAGTATTGTCCTTCACTCCAACGCCATTCAAGCCACTACTCGGGGTAATAGAATCAATAATTCGTTTGTTTACTCAGAAGGCTCAGTGCAGAGACTAACTGTAATTTGACCAGCGAGTTCTATTTCCAAACTGTGGAATCAACACTGGTTCTTCGGGAGTGTAAAGGTGGACTTTCTCTGCAAAGCTGCTTTTTCATTGTAGTGTACAAGTAATAATCATGAGGAGATTATGCAGTCGTCTCAGTAGTTACATATTTCTCCCCAGTGTTCCTAAGCGGCCAGGCATGCCTGGCTTTTCATAGGCCGAACCTTGCCGGCCTGAGCGCCGGCTTTCAAACGTGAACTGGGCTGGGCCAGGCAGCTGTCCGGCTGGCCTGACGGCCGATCTCGTGGGCTGTGCGGCCGTTTCTTGGCAGCCAGGCAGCTTTGCTTGCCGGCAGAGCGACTTTTCTTGCCGGACTAAGGATGAACCGAATATGATGATTACTAAGAAAGACTCCATAGTACAAAAGATACACTATATCTAACTCCATTATCGTAGCCCTGCAATTGCTGAATTGCATCCATCAACCATACCAAGGCTGATGCAGGCCGATGCAGACATTTTGAATCACGTGCCGGCAGATAAAATGACGTGTATCCAGCCGGGCCGGTTAGGAACACTGCTGCTCCACAGGAGGAATTCCACATGATTCTATTGATATTTATCACAAAATGCAATAGCGCTTTCAAATGTCTCAACATCGTAACCTCACAGAAAATCTTTGATACAGAAGTTCAGAATATGACGCAAACAATGTACTTGGTTCTGGACTGGATGATAGTCAATGATTGGAATCGGCTCTAGATATTTGGCAATGAACTGACATGTAGTATCACTCTTCCTGGTGATATCCAGGGTGAACATACATCCAAGATGGTGCGATTTGTATTCACAGACAATTTTCCCGACACATTGTACACAATTTTCGGTACATTGTTCACCACACAATCAACGCAGCACAAACACCATTGTAACAGGTTTGACCGCACATCAACCCGAACTGTTGCAATTGGGCTGGTTTGAGCACCACAAATCCGCAATTTGAACCTTACAACTTTGCCTGCAATTCAGTATCTGAGTTCTAGTCATATCATGACATAATCAATATGTACCTTGTGTAGTCTCAGCCATGCTTTCACCTAAACTGTTGTAATTTGTGATCTGACCACTATTCAAGGTATCGCAATTGAAAACAGGTGAAATTGTTCACCAAGTTCTCATGATTTTGCAGCCATTGAATGACTGTTGGCCAGAACAAATCTGTACTGACAGGAGGTGATGGTTCTGAGTACTCTGTACAACTATGTATTAATCACGTCGCAATATGAATAGAGCTGACAAACTGTATTAAAGTTGAACATGTATGAACAATAAAATCGAATTCCAGTTTACTTCCAATCCAGCCAATTACATCTGTATTTCTGTCCTGTCCACATTACCAAATGTCACTTGTTGACGGCGCTGGTTCCTTAGCAGTTGCTGATTCTGAGTGGGGCCTCTGATTCGATTCCAACCATCCACAAAACCCTGTAACCTGGAACTATTGCTAGTACTAGCCATCTTGCATTATGATCCATCGCAGTGCTTGTTCATAGAGTTAGAACCAGTTAGGGAGGACAGGTTCGTATCCATTTCCAGCCCGGAAGTAACACCGACACATAGCAATTGCTCTTCCTCTGCAACACAGTTGATGTGGCCATATAACCCAGTGTTGTTGACCAATTCTAACCTGACAGGTATCACACAAATGAAGTGATTGTGGTCTGCTTGGATCGCAAAATCTTATACATTTACAGTCTGCAGTTGTCAATTCTCAGACACCTCCAGCTTTGCAATTGTGAGTCAGATCAATGTTGTTTGAGTTCATGTTCATCACAGTGAATATTGTTCAAATTATTGGTGTAATATCACAAGGACTATAGCAATGTGAACTGAGTTGCAATTCAGCCAGCAGGAGAAATCAGGGTGTCAAATACCACATAATCAAGATATACAACTTGTTCTGACGTATTCTGCACTGAATTATTTACTTGCTGTCCGGATATGCAATACTGCAGGTTAAACAAATATGACACTTTACAGTATCTAAATCTGGGCTCTAACAAAGCCAGTGTAAATGAGATTCATTGTTGGACACAGCAGTCTAGAGGAGGTTCGTGTTCTAGGTGGTTACTGTTTCAGACCAGGGCCCCCATTGCAGTATCAAATTTTACTAAGGACGGGTAACTTGCAAATATTGCAAACACAACTTGGACATTATTGGCCGCGCAATAGTAGGTGTGGATATATCACTGGAGAGTCGTTGCCTGTACAAAGAAGAACTTCAGTGACATTCGCACTGGAGAGCACAGATCTTGAACACGAAGACATTTGGTTACTTTCAACCCACAGTGCCCAATAGCTGTGGTGATATTGGTAATAATATATGGCCTTTTGCAAGTCTGAGGACAAATATCAGCACTAGTACAGCAAGTGGACATTTCATGCCCATCTACCCCGCTTTCTTCTCAAAGGTATATTGTACATTGTCAAGTAACCCGCTGACCATCACCTTCCTCTTTGGGACCTCCAACCCCAGGAGTTCGTTAATCTGTATGAGTTTCACGCTTCTTGGTAACAATAAGGTACTGTGCATGGAATATGTATACCCTCTGATCATTAGGTAGTGGCTGACTATGGAACCAGTAGCAGTCTGGGGGACTTGCATAGGCCAAATGTTCAATTTATGGTTGTTTGGAGACTCTGACATTGAATTTCTGCATTTTGCAGGATATTATACATACTGAGGCAGCCATTTTCCATTAATCTTCAAGGACAGGGTTTTGAACAATGTGATCCACCTGCTCGTTATGGAAGCTGCTTCTAGTATATTTACAAACTGTGTATTCTTGAACTAGGCTACACATCACAGTAGCTGTCATCATTCAGTCTTTGAGACCTCAAAACACAGTCAATCAGTATCAACACAACCACTCCTCTGCGGGACACTCCGAGGGCTTGAATGGAATGTCATGGGAATCTCGGCTCATTCATTAGCCATGCACTGTTGCAGTAACCTCTCCGCACCTGATGAGTGCATTGAAATGAGGCATTGCAACATTGGGGAGGATAAGCAGCTGTCTGACTCTCATGGTGTGGGAGCTATCAGGACGGTTTGTAATGAAAGTGCACCAGCAGCAGCCATACTGTATCTAGCATCCACATCCGGCTATTGAAGTCTTTGCGTAGAAGAGACCTAGTCGAGGACATGTTGTTTATCTGATTTATTGAATCTTCGGGTTTATCTGACTGTTAGTAATTTTTCAGTATGATATCTGGTAGATTCTATCCCTTTTAATAATGGCACCCAAGTCACAGAGTATACGCTACCTCACAGCCAAAATGAGAACTTCAACAAATACCATGTGGCTGTACTATTTTCATTGTTGCATCTAGAAGAAGCGAATTCTTGCAATTCCTCACTGAGATCAACATTCTTCTGTAGTCTCATTGATGGGCACCTGGGATTGGATTTCACCACACCATTGAGTCTAGTTCACGGAATATTACATCACCCAATTTCAATGACACCGAATGGGGTGTATTGCAAGTATAGCAAAAGCAGTTGGAGGAGCAAGGTAATGTGTTGCACGGAGGAACGTTGTTATAGTTATGTATTCTGTTGGAGTCTGTCATTTTGATGTACATTAGCGATTCGCATCTCAACTCAACAAGCCGAAATATTTGGTCAAGATCTCGACATTTGGACTTGTTACAAGTAAACAGACCTATCTCGGAAAGAATAATCCGACAGAATGAGGACAGTAATCTATGACTCAAGGACAAATGTTATGCTACATGCAAGAGCTGATCTCTGTCACCTTAATCCTGCCAACTTGTGTTTTTGATTTAGCTTTCTATAACTGAAATTGTAACGATTGTAACTTTGTTCCCTCTGTATGGAGATGTTAGTCCAGATCTCTGTAACTCTGTTCCTGCTGAATACAGACTATGATTTAGATCTCCATAACCAATATCCTGCATGGAGAACACTTATATATCTTTAACATTGGCCATGCTTGACAAAACTTTGATCTTGATCTTTGTAACCTACATCCCGCTAGACAAGCTTGATTCACATCACCATTCACTGATTTCCTCCTGCTCAGCCTTACAGAACACTGATTGGGACACATGAACCAAGCCGGTGGACAGACCAGAAACAGGCGCTATGGAAGGCAGTGGGAAAAGCGACGGGCTGGAAAGCGGGCAGATGCAGACAAGTGCAGATCTCTGAGCTGTTTTCCGTGGAAGAGTGCGACCAAGCGGTGATGGACTTCCTGGCGGCTACTGAAGTCGGGAAGTTCCCACCCAGATGAAGGAGCAGTATGGAGCAGGCGCAGAGGCTGACTTAGGAGCAAGGAGCGGCAGCAGTGGGCGTATACCTTCTTTTGTTTTCTTTTCTTTTCCATTCTGTTCGGGCTTGGGCGGGTCTATCATTTAGTCATTTCATTTGTCAGCGGGGATGAAGGGTAGCGGGGGGGGAGCTCCGCCATCTAGCCGGCTCGCCCGGAGGCGGAGGGGATATTGGGTCCTGTCATACTCTAATTAGAGTGCATACAGTATGAATAAAACAAAACAAACACATGAACCATTCGATACCAATATAATAAGACTGATACGAAACAAATACAGTATACAGGTAGGGTGAGGTAATCCACCTGACAATATCCCAGTGCTAGTAAACCAGTAAATGAAACCAAGCACCCCGCAGAATACCATTCATACAACAGGTACACTGCTCTAAGATTCATGACTGGCAGGAAAACCGAACAAAAACCCACACACTACCTGCCACATGACCCAAACAGCAGCCCTGGGTCCATGACTGGCGGAAATCCAAATGAATGCCCCCTGAATACCATCTAATAATATCAACCCCAAAGACACATGGTTAAATTCAGAAAGTAAATGTCTATGCCACTAGCCAGAGGAGATTCATTGCTGGGTGAATGCTGTTGACTTCAGTCAGCAAAGGATCCAGCTAACTGAAGTGACAAGATTCCCTCCATCTGCATTGGGCACAACATGCAGTAACACAATGAAGACGGGATTCGGGAATCCTTCATCCAAGGTAAGTTTGTGCCAAGTTGAGATATCCACGACCCGCTCGTTGAAGACCACGCTCTCCCGATGCACGGACTGTGGAAGCACACTGGACTTATATAATAGACTGATGTACCTGGTACCAGCCCAATCCAATATACTCACATCTTACAACTTCGGCCCCCAAATAGTCCCACGTGACTACGGGAAATACAGAATACGAAGTGTGTCCTCGTCGTCATTACGGTATGTGACACAGTTGCCGACATACATTGCTCTGGGGTCGCCAATCGGCCAACTTCAGTGTTGTCAACCGTCCCGTCCATCCTGAGCCACGACCGAATGCTGCCATCGTTTTGAGGACGGATGTGGATGGACGGAAGGTCGGCAGTCGACAGTGAAGTCCGAGCACACATAGCAAAAATTATCCCAAAATGATTTCAATTTCTATTCTGGCCGTGATGCAAGGTCTGTGAGCATCTGCTCCGTCCATACTATTTCTGTCTCTGTTTCTCCAAAGATTAAGCCCTCTGTACCCAAGATTACGCCCTCTGCACCGAAGATATCATGCATTCCCAAGCCTGGATACCATTATTAGGCTCGATTGGGTCTCACCTAAAGATAAACAGTCACAGCCCGATGAGGGCAGAGGGCGAACCGGAAATGGGCGAATAGGAACAGGGCGAACTGGAAGACTTGAAATGAGTGGAGCGCCAACTGCAGGAGTAGGATCGGCCGCGGGAGTAGGATCGGCCAGCGGGAGTAGGATTGGCCGTTGGAGTAGGATCGACCGTGGGAGTTCAAATGGAAGAGTCAGCTGTCAAGGGGTCCAGTTGTCGAGAGGGTTCCGGTTACCCAGAAGGTGCCGGTTCTCCAGAGGGTTCCGGTTACCCAGAGGGTGCTGGTTCTCCAGAAGGTCCCGGTTGTCTAGAGGGTCCCGGTTGCCCAGATTGTCCCAGTTGTCCAGAGGGTCCCGGATGTCCAGAGGGTCCCGGATATTGAGAGGGTCCCAGATTTCCAGGAGGTTGTGAGGTCATAAGATTCCTAAGCGTTTGCCCGGAGGTGTCATCGGTTCTCTTTCTTTTCTGCTGGCTCTTTTTGCCCCACTCCTCCAAGATGAGCGTCAGTGCCCCCCAGACTGCATCCTCTGTTCTAGTCCAGTCACGGAAGATGTCCCTCCGCGGAGAGACCGGTCCTGTCACGGAGTCCCACCCTCAGTGACTGGACTGGTTCATTCGCGGAGTGTACCCCTGCACCCCACCTCCGTGACTGGACTGGTTCAGTCGCGGAGCATACATATAAAGTGTTAATTACACTCAATGTCGTGGTGCAACTACAATTTCACTATGCTCTATATCCTGACTTGAAACCAGCTCCTCGTCCTCAATGCCTTCTTCCTGTACATCATCCTCTTCCTCCTCTTCCTCGCCCACATCCTTGTACCTCCCGAGACCCCCTCCTTCCTCAATATCCCGTTCTGTCAAATCACCTTCTTCGTTGTCCTCTGCGCCATCGCAACACCGTACAAGTCGCTTTCAGGCTCTTTCAGGCTTTCACCGGCGCAAAAGCAAATCCAGAAGGTGTCATGGCTCAGACGGGAGCCAACTTTGAAAGTATGGCAAACTTTCAGGCTTTCCACCGGCTTTCGCTGCATATTTCCTGTCGCCCAGATACACTTTCATGCTTTCTTGCAGTTGACGCTGCAGCACTGGCCAATGTGAAAGCTCTAGCCAGGGTCGAATGCTCTGGCCAGCAGACTAGCCAGCCTCCTATCATGCGGACTTAACTCAATATCTGAGCTCAACTGAGAGTCCTTGTGCAGTGGTATTACTAACAATCGTAGGGCCATCAGTATCACCACCATGTTCATGAAGATCTAGTAGACTGTCGATTAACACTATATGTTCATGTTCGCACTCAACACTCGCACTCACACCGGCCCAATTACCCTGAAAATTAAGTTGCGGATTCCGCTGGCAAATCTGATTTTGAGATCTTCTCTCCCCATGAGTCCAAGTATCGCCTTTAACACAGTACCATCGACTTAAATCCTCAATACCATGGCCATTGGATATCGTGAGATTCTCAGACTGAGACTACAGGTGTGGGTGCCAGAGTTATGCGCAGAGTTAGTCGCGGGAGTAAACTTTGTCTAAAAGTGTATTGACATCATGATTTGTGAATAAGAACTGTACAGCTCCAAGCCTGAAAGGGCGCGAAGAGCATTCGCAGCGAAAGTGTGTGGAAAGTAGCCAAAAGCCTGAAAGCGCGTGGTACTTTTAGGAACTTTCAAAGTACGGTCGAGTTTCGCAACTACATCTGTAGGCTTGATGCTTCCATGCACTATGGAACCAGGCACGGATGGCAAATTCAATGTCATTCTCGTCAGTCACTGTCTAGAAGTCACCTGACCCCAAGGGATGCTGTTTTGACCTTCCACCTTGCCGGCATTCCAGCACTCAAAATCGGTTGACTGTGTGTCTCAGGGCTTTATCCAGTTGTGCTGCCACATCTGCAGTCAGTCTCCGCACTACATGCCATGATGATGCGACCAACATGGTTGGGAGTGCGGGTTGGGCTGTTGTCTACATGGTCAGATTCATTACATTGGCCAGATTCCCATTATAGGAATGACAAGATCCATCGCAAACTCTGTTGGAGACCACATGACCATACACTGAAAGGCTCTGATGGCATTGTCCTCGGACAGACTGTCATTGTCCTCGCCTCGCTGATCTGCCCAAACATGTTCCATTTCTATACCGGTGTCGGCTCCCTTGTCTTGCCCACTGCCCTTCACATGGCCATTTCTTTCATCATGATCTTCATTTTCAGAAAGATCACGGTTCGGAAGCGCCGTTTGCCTTTCAGTATTTTCCAGCCATCAGCAAGCGAGTGTCTCCACTACCCACCAGGCGAGATCGGCTCCACACATAAGCGAGACCATGTCGTTGATGTCTTCCCAAGTAGCTGCTTTGGACTAGATCTAGACTACTGGGCCAAGTCAAGGGCTATGTGGTGAGAATGTACTCAGGGCCTCTGCCAGATCATCATGGAACTATTCAGTGCCCTTGGCGGTGGTGACGATTGTGAGCTCCGAAGCCTGGTAACATATTTCCTATATCTACTGCCGGCAGGTCAGCAACAATCCTTCGTCGACTCCGCGGATGGTATCTGCTGTTGCTGGCAGCGTGATACAGATCGCTAGTTCCGAGATACCGGTATCCCTATACAGCGGTCGAGTATATTGCACTACATGCCGAATAATACCTACTAGGTAACCATCCACTGTCACCCAGCTGCTATAGGGCATAAAATCATGTTCCAGATCCTGGTCGTCCTGGTACACATCTTCCTCATCCTCGTCTGTCTACATCACCTACTGTTTGTTCGTTGGCTGCCGAGTCAACTCCTGTTCCTGCTCCTCGTTGCACTCGCTAACATCGGAGATGGTAATTGCCTTCGTTAGTTTTGGCATCTGGACGTAGATCAAGCCACCGGTGTTGACCTGGGCCAGCCACGCCCTGCCGTTTGCAGGCCTGCCAGTGTCATTATTCTCGTTGTTCTTCATCGAATGGTGGCTTCCAGGGTACTCGGGGTTCCGTTGCTTGGGTTTATCAGTCACTGACGCCACCGTATATAGGCTGTATCAAAGTAACCGGCCTTGGTAACCCCTGGTCTGGTCAGTGATGTCAGCCGTCCCCGGACGTTCGTCCGCAATATCTGCGGGACGAACAGGACGGTGCCAAAGCCGTCGACCCCATCCTCGACCGCTGAGGATGGGATGTCGGCAGTCATCCACCGTCACCGGCCGACACCAGGCGGTTACTATTAATACATATACTTTAACTCTAGAGCGCGCGGTACAAGATATAAATAGATTTATCTATATTTCTAGACTCTCAATCAGTAGTAAGAATTCAGGTTCGGATCGAGCAGATGTTGAAGGATCTTGATTCACAGTCAAGATTGTGAAGAAATGTACTTAGTATAACTGAATATCTATTATGTATGATGACTCGCAAATCATCAATGGATATCGGCCGATGACCGCCGGGGACGGCTGGGGACGGAAATTCACCGTCAACGGCCGTCCCTTCCGTCCGTCCCCGTACGGCCTCAAAAAAGACGTCCGGGACGGTTGACAACACCGGTTGCAGCCAACAACTGCAGCCAACAACTGCATCATTTCTCAAATTTCCGTATTGGTTACCCACGATATCGGTATATCCGATGACTACATTTCACTATCAGCTATCCCAACCATGTTTAGTGGTAAATACAGACTCGCGCTTGTCACGGTTGCATCGGCAGTATCGTACGGAAACATTCCTTCCGACCACGGCTAATCAAAATGCTTCGGGCGGCAAACCATTGGTATAACTGTATAACTACACGGTGTCAAGTTTGGTGTCAGCTATAAACTCAACGGGCGGTCTAGAGGAGGAAAGGGGCTAAAGGTGCTTGCTGTAAGCAGGGTTCTTGCGTGGTGAACCTATCTAGAAACTACGTTTATTCTGCAATCACACAGCCCCGTGGCACCAGGTCACTATTACATCTTAACATCGTAGAGTCTCCATTGAATTCACCACCCCTAGCCACCAGTATTACTTCAACCTCAACCCTATCAATATAATTGCGACTCTGCAAACGTAGTGCATCCTCAAAACCCCAAAGTCACCGATACATGCAGGCATGACATCACTTCCCCATCTTAGGACTTTGTATCCAACATCCCTAGTAGCGCAATAAACACAGCCCCTGGTTGCTTATTCATTAGTTCCATTTCTCTCTCAATTAATGCTCAAAATGTTGCACCTACCTGCAGTAATAATATACCCACCTCCCGTAAACCCCGTCTGAACCGTCGTCTGTATATCGTATCCCTTATTTGTAAACACCACAATCCAGATGATTATGAAACTTGCAGAAGCTAAAAACAACAATACTACAATGGTTGACGCGAACCGATGATCCCACCCGCGAACAAACTCCAGGCCTTCATTATCTTTCTTGTTTCGAAGACGGTCCATCAGTTCAGTGTTGTTGCTTAAGTTATGGCTACTGATGAGGCGGTCTATAAGTTGGGTGTTGAGGCGGTCTACATAGATGTTGCCCGAGCGGCCTAACTCGAGAGTGTCAATTCGTTTGCCGAGGAAGATTGGATTTCCTTGAGTCTTGTGCAAGTGCTGATGTCAGAAAACATAGAATACTGGGACTGAAAGGTACTCGTACCTCAACAATGTCTATACGTGTCAGCTTTTTCATAGAAACGGTTCCAAATATTCCCTTGTCAGCGTTGAAAAGCATGTAGTAGACTCTAAGGTGGCGTAATAGTTCTCCATCGTCGGCAGTATCCGGGATTATCAATTTTACATTACGGCCCTCGAAGAAAACAGGTATGGATATATGGCCGGGTGAGTATCTGCTCCAAGCTTCGCTATAGTCGTGGAGGAAGTTTTGAGATTTGGGGCTGATAAAATACAAAGCCCATACTAGAAGTATGAGTCCGTTTATGAGCATGTTGTCTTTGCCCAATCGATTACAGCAGAACTATTTACTTTATCAGAGTTTGATTGATTCGTTAATACTTTCTTAAGAGTTACTGACCACAAAAATATCCAAGAAAACATCACGAAAGCTTGGATTTGTCCTGTAAATGCGGAATAATTTGAGAATGCGATGTAGGGCGAACAGCAGCAGATGCAAGACTGGACTTGTGTACCAAGCGACCAAGATGTAGGCTTTCACCCACCTTAGGAACGGCACTGCATCCTCGATATCCAGTAAATATAACAATAATCCCATCGGTAGCGGATTAGAGAGTCGGGAATCTTCCAAAAAGTCCAGACTGTACGGCATGACTCGGTCGCCTTGGCGCAGTAATAAATGATGATTCTACGCTAGAATGAAGCCTACAATCTGCAGGAGGCCTACTTAAATAGGCATCAGGCATGTGACGCAAAAGCTACTGACATCATACTGTTTCACAAGTATGCTAGCCTTCGGAGATAAGGCCGACACAATTTGCCATGTGTAAATTCCTAAGTGGCGGTTAATAGAACTTGGTGTGGGAGCAAGTGCGCGCATATTATTGGATGCTCACACTGCAGATAGGTACTTCAAAATCACTGGGTCGATGCTCATCTTGATTCTGTTATTGCATAAATAGATATCTCAGCCTTCCAATAGCGCATACTAGGCTGTTACTGGTTACTGATTCAGGCTTACGGCATTCAGCCGTATATATCATACATGTGAACGTACACATTCGTACACGGACTACCGTATATATAAGGCCCTTGCAGCCTTTTAGATAGCATAATTAAGTTTCTCTATTATTATACTTTAATATCTGTAATATGCTTTAAAGTGCACATCCATGCATAAATTACCTGACTTTGGAAGTACTGCATAGCCTCGTATTCAGCCAGCGAGCGCTCTAGTCTTTGGCCCCAACTAAGTTTTTTACCATGTATCGCGAAAAAGTAGGAGTTGGTTCAAATACAAGAGGGAGTGAGCTTATAATATAGGATGTTGGAACAAAAATCGTTCAGGAGGGAGATGGACGCTGTTTGGCCAGGCAAAATGGCGATACATGGCACAGAAGAGAGGCCGAAAACGTAGTACACGGCATACAGAGTGCAGCGCTGTTTAGAGTTTATGTTGTCTAAGATGCAGCGAGGTGCAACTGTGCAACCATTACATAAAGCAATCACTGCGAGCGATATAATTTTCCGTCTTTCCTACGATTGAGAAGAATTTGTCAACACCACAAGCACAGCTGTCGAAGGCCACAAATGAAGACTGCTAAAGTAGAGGTGTTACATCGCATTTTAATACAAACTCGTCCGAAAATTTCGCTTGCACAGAACCGCCAAGTTAGTAGAGACCAGTTCTTGGAATAGTCCGTGTTGCTGCTGTAAAGAGACTATATGTTGTTGAGAAGCTTTGCTGGTTGGACCCGGTCTCACCTCTCCGCTGGACAACACTGCACAGAGTCCTGACCGTGACTGGGACTGTTTGAAAGGTTGAACGATTGTGTCTACAAATTCTCTACTTCCAGGATCCCCGAAACCTGCATGTTTCAATGGCACACAGCGGACTGTACTTTGTCGCAGTAGATATGATAAGCGAAGGCGCGCGTGCGTGCATACGTTGTTGTTGTTGTTTATTCATACTGTATTTACTCTGGCTAGAGTATGTCAGGCCCTTATCCCCTCCTCCTCTGGGTGAGCCGGTTTGATGGCGGAGCTGCCACCTGCTGGCCTTCGTCCCCACTGACGAAAGAAGTGTAATGTAGTGTAAAAGACGGGCAGCTTTGACTACCATGCCTCACCCGGCGGGAACTTACCGACGTCCGTGGCCGCCAGGAAGTCTATCACCGCCTTATCACCTATCTGCATGGCAAGCAGCTCCAATACCTGTACCTGCTGGCACGAGCCCACTGTACACCCCGCAGCCTTCCCCACCTACCTCTAGAGCTCCCGCTGCTGGTATTTCCACCATGCTTTGCCCTTAAGACTATAGCCAAAGTGTGTACCGCAATTGTTGGCCCCCTGTGTGTTGGCACGGGATTTGGCCCGGCGGCTTACGGCCCCCATTGGCCTCGCCTGCCCCCACCAGCCTCGCTTGCCCCCATCGGCCTCGCCTGCCCCCACCGGCCTCGCTTGCCCCCATCGGCCTCGCCTGCCCCCATGGCGACGAGGAGGGCCCGGCAGTGATGCCCGGCATTGGTCTCCGGATGTGATACTCGGCTTCGCCGAGTATGCTCTCTCCTTTCCCATATATAGTTGCCTGTCTTTCTCTCTCTTTGCTCTTTAGACAATCACTTTTGTACGATAGTCAATTCAATATCTCTATTCGTACTCGATTGATCTCAACACTGTGGGGACGGATTTGAGTACGGCCATCACGTGGATTGGTTTAGGGTTGAGCGCGGCGGAGCCGCATGCACTTTAGTTGTTGTGTACGTGTCAATTAGACTTAGAGAGAGTCAGTGAGTTTTAGGTCAATAGAGAGATTCAGCACAGCGGACACGACACAACAGGTTATGAGCCCGGACACTTCGCTGATTGGACGAACTCGACTCGAATTGCGGCATCATCGACACGGTCTCCGAGGAGAAGAGAAAGACTCGACGCGTGTACGGACGACAAGATGGCCAAATCGACAGCGATCTCGATTAAGAAGTTTGATGGTACGGACTACAAGAGCTGGAGTTTGGAAATTGAAATACTCTTGGAGCAGAAACAGGTTCTCAGCATTGTCGACGGTACAGAGGAAGCACCGGACGCGAAGGACGGGACAGAGTTTAAAGCATGGAAGAAGCAGCATGGAATCGCACAGTCGACCATTCTCCTCGCGATGGAGCGGTCATTGCAGCAGCAGTATGGCGTTCAGAAAGACGCAAAAGTGCTGTGGGATCAGCTGGAGGAGGACTACAAGTCGAAGGTGAAGCTGAATGTTTGGGCTTTTGCGAGACGAAATATCAGCTGTGAAGTTGAGCGATTGCGAGAATGTGCAAGAATACGCATCGAAGATCCAGGGGTATGATTACAGAAGGAAGACGATTCGGAGGTGGCAGTCATGTTCCCAAACTTGCGGACGAAGAGCGGGAAATCGAAGCAGACTCGGAAGTCCCGGAAGACCCGTGATAGCAGTAGTGAGAGCGATGGTAGTAGTTCAGAGAGTGAGAAGAATCGCTGCAGGCATACTCAGGAATGCTACAGATGCCATAAGGTGGGGCAGATTGCATGGTATTGTCCAAGCACCGCACCGGTGGAGAGCACAGCACCGACAGAGACAGCGGCAGTGGCAGCCGCAGCGGCAGCGGCAGCGGCAATGACGATGACGACGACATCAATTGAGAACTATTGGATGACAGTTACGAATGGAGAGAGCCCATCGAAGGAGAGCTGGTACTTGGATTGTGCCACCACTTCTCACATTTGCAGAGATCGGCGAATGTTCGAACGGTACACGGAGTATACTAAAAGAGATGGACCGGAGATTCGTGACTTTGCAGGAAGGGTAGCGGGCAAGGCCATCGGGCACGGAGATGTTCGATTGAGGCTTCGACTACCTGGAGGCCGCCACCGCATACATGAAGTAGTTGTGAGAAATGTCTGGCATGTGGAAGGAGCACACAACTCGCTCTCCCAATCGCGACTTATGGATCGGGGATTGCGGATTGTCCCAGTCAATGGCTACGGAATCAAGATATACGATAAATCGCCGACAAACAGTGGTCGAGGTCAAGGTCGAGGTTGAGGTCGAGAAAATCTTGTGGGCGTGGCACACCAGATTGGAGGGTTATTCCGGCTGGATGTGAAGGAAGCAGGAAAGCTACATCGATCGAGAGAGAGCAGACGGCACACAGCACCGTATGCTGCCGATGAGCACTTCTATCGAGAGTTCTTGGTGCCGGAAGTGCCGCAGCAAGTGATATCGAGCGAGAGGATAATTGGTTAGGAGGAGCTCCAGGCACGGTTGATTGCTTCGGAGGAGCTCCAGGTATGGTTGTTTGTTTGGGAGGAATTCTGGGTTTGGTGTCGTTTGGGAGGAGCTTCAGGCAAAGCTCTATCTTCGTTTTCTTTAGAGTTTAGTACTTACGGTCGTGATACCGCCCTGGAGGAGTGTGGGGACGGATTTGAGTGCGGTCATCACGTGGGTTGGTTTAGGGTTGAGCGCGGCGAGCCGCATGCACTTTAGTTCTTGTGTACGTGTCAATTAGACTTAGAGAGAGTCAGTGAGTTTTAGGTCAATAGAGAGATTCAGCACAGCGGACACGACACAACACCCCCAACCAGGCCTCGGCTGCTAATCATGCTTTGGAAACCCATCCGGCGCTATTCAAAGCTGAAGTGTATGGCCACTGTACTGCCGTACCTCCGTTGGCCCCTCCGGCTACGTTCCACTGGCGGGCAGCATGTTCATTCTCGGTGATGCTGGAGTGCCCCCTGAGCAACGGGATCTCTAATGCGATGTATTAAGTGAAGTGGGCCTGCATGCTTTGATCGAACCATGTCGACAGTCGTGGTCAAGGGCTTGCATCTAGATCCGCCGAATGTCCAAAGGTAACTTGTGAAATGCTAAAATTCACCAATGTCATCACTCCATGCCTTCGACGCATTACTGTCGTCTTGACCAATTGATGGAGCACAAGTCCGATCACTAACAGCTCAGCCTGCAAGACCTATATACGTCCAGTGACAAGATAACTGCGGCGGGATCTCCATTCAATTCCTTGTTTCCACAGTTCTGGGGCTCCCACTCGCCCCTCGTCTGAGTGCGATCTTTCAGTCCACTACACCCCAACCCACACTGCAACTTTGGCCTCTTTCGCTCCTGGGCATTGCAGCGCAGCTCGCTTGGATGGGTGTCGTTATCCAGAATGATGGTCCTAACCGCTCGTTCTTTATCCAGGTCAGACCAGTTCATGCAGCCGGTTGTCAGGACATTCTCATGCACTTGTTTGACTATTGTTCATATTGGTGCACTGGAAGAGGGGTATTGGTGTAACTCTTTTAACTTGTGACTGCATGCGTTTGCCAGTCTGGCTGTGAATCGTAGTTGTCTGAAGTCTAAGATTTCAGGCATGGGTCTAAGCATGGTTTCTGTCAGCAGTGCCCCCTCATGGTGTCGTGGGTAGCGCACCCGGAATCGATCTGGCTTGTCGACATAGAATGAGTTGAAGGTCATCACACCTACTTACATACGTGGAATTCTACCAGAGCTTGCTCTGAGATAGTGGGACCGTTTGGATGCAAGCTATTTGGGTGGCTCTCGCGGTCTCTGGAATGACCCCATGTCTTTGTAAGAGTTGGCAGTCAAGCTTTGGCTGCCCTAGCTAGGTTTATTCTTCTGGTGGTGTGCTCCTCGATTGTTAGGTGTACGTTCAGCTGGACTCCCAGCCCGCATGGCACATCTTTGTTGAATAGTATAAAGCTGTCTCCGACTGTAATATGTATTGTCTCCTTACGCCGGAGGTACATGTTGTTGCCTCATTTGTATGTCAACAGTGCCGCCTCCGTATGTGCTTTTTGAATCTGCTCCCCTCGTAGACTCCCCCATTCAATGTTATTTGGAGCCCATGTATCAAATTCCATAACCGCCTGATTGGCATCAGTTCCCGTCGCCACACAGCCATGGCCTTTCACTCATGTAAGTCCTTTGGTTGAGATGAACTCATGGACCCATTGAATTTGTCCTGCGGTTTACATTTCAAAGTCACTCTGTGAGACAGGTGAGCCCTACTGAACCACTGCTTCCACTGAGTGTCTTTCAATAACACTGCCCTTGAGTACCATCTCAACCATTCTTTCTGAGACACAGCTATCTGCCCATCGTATAACTTCTGCATCCATGTGCTTGGCCTTCACTGCATTGACCAGCCAGCTGTGTGCCACGCTTGGGACTGCTGGCTAAATGTCCTTCAGATGCACATCTATTATATGGCTGTGTATCCAGGCTGCGTGAGTTGTGTCGACCATGATGGCCACTGCATCTTTAGCGCACCATCGCGTTTTGCTGCTGAACCATCGGTCACACTCTAGCCATCTTCTTTCCGCCATATGTAATTACTTTTTTGAAAACTATTCCCATACAGCTAACAAGCAACCAGGAGCAGTGAGCCTTCAGCTTGGTATGGTATTCTTCGCCAGCCTTGTGAATAGACACACCGTTGGCCCACATCCATACAGCTGGCTGCTTTCCTATCCAAGTTACTGCCTTCGTCAGCCTCAGGATCCATTTTTTGTCCACCTTTGAAATTAGCTGTCTGACACCAAATGACACCATGTTTACACCTAGTGCATTTGAAACTGATTCAGAAATTAATGCTTCCTAAACTGCTTGTGAAGTAATGTGTGTATATATGCTTGCTGCTTGAGGTAGCTTGTTATATTGGTTATTATCAATACGGGGGCAATACTCAATCCTGAGCATCTCCTTCATCCAATGATTCCACCAGTCCAGCAATGGACCAGTCCGGACTGGAACCGTCCAGTCTAGTCCAGGTCCAGTCCAAGAAATTTTTGGACCGGGATCGGACCAATCCCCAATTTTTCGGGACCTGGACTGAACTGGCCTGGACTGCTTTGGACCAGTCCACTCGGGCCGAATCGGCCCGAATACCCTGGGAGTTACTGATACACTGAGTCAACAAATAGACTCATACACATATACTCATACATGCAGACTCATCTTGCCATTCACAAGTCACAATGCACATCTCACCCCTCACCACATGCCACTCACCACTCGTTTGGTGTTGACTAGGGATTTGGCCAGGTGGCTTCCCTAGTGTTCGGTGCTAGCGGGCTCGGGCATGATGCCGGTGGCATACGGCCTCCATTGGCCTCGCCTGCCCTCATGGCGAGGAGGAGGTTTCGGCACTGGTACTCGGCATTGGGCTCCGGCTTTGGTAATCGGCATTGAGTTTTCCTTCTCTCTCTTTCGTATACAAGTCTATAGTTTTTCCTTTTCTTTGGATCGACAGACAATTGAGCTTCTTCATTCCTTCTCTTTTGCCCTCAACATTTGGCATGGTTGGGTTGCTCGTGGTGGTGCTTGCTAGCAATGGCGGGTAGGTTCATAGTGATTGCTCGCAGCGGGTGGTTGTTATGAAGTGATGTTGTGTCTGAGTTGTTGTTGTTGTTGTTTATTCATACTGTATTTACTCTAGCTAGAGTATGACAGGCCCTTATTCCCTCCGCCTCCGGGCAAGCCAGTTAGATGGCGGAGCTCCCACCTACTACCCTTCGTCCCCGCTGACAACAGAAAGAGAAAGATAAAGATAAAAGAAATACTGGCCGCTCCGGCCTCCATGCCTCACCCTGGCGGGAACTTCCCGACGTCCATGGCCACCAGGAAGTTGAATACCGCCATGTCACATATCTCTATGGAAATCACCTCCAACACCTGTGCCCGCTGGTATCAGCCAGCTTTCCAGCCCGTTGCCTTCCCCACCGTCTTCCAGAGCTCCTGTTGCAGTGCTGGAGGAGATGCTCTCGTGTTTGGCCCACCATTCCCCCGCACCACCAACACTTGTCATCCTCTCGGTGTCCGAATCGTTTTAGGCAAGCTCCGATAGGCACATTCCCGCACTTTAGTTGGTAGAATCTTGTAGCCAATGACTTTGCACTTGTCATTGGGATAGGTCTCCTATTGCCTGCTTTGCCCTTCAATCTGTAGCCAAAGTGCTTACTGCATTTGTAGGCCTCCCACTAGGCCTTGGCTGCTGATCTTCCTTCGGGTTGTGTCTGAGTTAGGGTTGCTGGGAATACTGTCTCACTTCTTTAGTTTTTCAGATCTACTTTGAAATTGATAAATATTATCCGGTTTGGACTGGTCCAGACCGAGCCCGTCCAGTCCAAGACTGCCAGTCTGGGGCTCGGTCCAGTCCGACCTTCTGGTGGGACCGGACTGGACTGAGCCCTACCCCAGACCGGGTCCGTCCGGACTGGTGGAATCATTGCCTTCATCTCCGAGCTGTATTTGCTTCCTTGCCTTCTGCGTCCTTTAGGGCCTCAACAGTCATGCCCCCCGCAACATTTGCTCAATGTGTGGCTCGCCACTCCCTAGCTCAACTAAAGATTGACAATCAATCACTACACATTTGGCTCTTTCACAGCCAAATCATCTTCCGCGGCGCAGTCTTTACTGTGAACAACAGGTCCGGGTACCCTGCCCGCAGTCCTGGTTTGGACTTCAAACTATCTTCCTTTAAATCTAACACTCATCTTAAATACCGACTATCTGGCTCTGGTCGACCCCAATCTGTACCCCTACCATTCAGCTTCAGTGCTTTGATGAGGTTTGGCAGACGCATTGGGTCCAATCGCCAGTTCCATGGTTTGGGTTATTCTATTTATGGTCGCATTTAGATATCCTACTGCTAATCACAATATGTAGACTATACATTGTTATTCTCTTTCTTTGATGTATTGGCTGCCTGGATAATCAAAACAAACAGAGACATGGTGCCTACCCCATCTTGAAAATATGTGACAATGGAGCACCAGAATTTTTGGTCCTGGATCTTGGGTAATTAGAATGCTGATTGGGTTCAGATATTCATTAATGAGGTTTTGGAGGTATTTATAGTCAAAAGAGAAACCAACAAGCTTGCTACCCCAATCTGACATTGAGCCTCAAGGGTGTGTCAACAATCTTCAATGATATCAGTAAGGTAATAAACAAGTGACATGGTCACTGTGATGGATAATAACAAGACTGTATGCCAGTATGGACAATTGTGCAAGTGATGACATCACTATAGTCTGCAACCCATAAGGGTCAATGAACAATGAATGAATGATTGGCATCTAATTGTCTGAATTCCTGAGTGATTCACAATTGGTTAATCAGAACCATCATATTTCCAGCCATAATATTTAACCGAGATAGTAACTTGCTCCTGGCACCATCATGAAAATTGGTCTCAGTGAAGTGTCAACACTATCTGGTCTTGGAAGTCAAGCAACAAATGAGAGACTTGGTAGCTATAATGCAGAATGACCAATTGGCTCCATATAAGGGCAAAATCAATTGCAGCAGTATAGCATCGGTCACCTAAAAATCAGCGTCAATGGAGCATCAACAACTTTTGATTTGGTTCTTCAGGGAATGATAATGTGATTTGGTAGTAGTTATACATAATTAAAGTTTTTGCAAACTTCATTGGCAATACAGCATGCAATAACCTTCTTACCTCATTGTTACAATGAGCTGTAATGGAGCATGAAAGAGTTTTCACCCAGCATAATGGTTTTTCACAGTGTGATCTGGTGTTTATAATATACAAGGTATGGTGGCGGCTTCGCCGCCCTTTGGAGGCACCTTGATTGAGCTCCAGCCCAGCCAACCCAGAGTTGTCATTTTTAACAGCTCCTATGCTTCCAGATGTATATGGCTCTAACATACTCCTAGAGTTCAAAATTTGTTAGGTCATCTCTTGGCCAGCTCCCAGTGAGCATATCTCTCCAAGTCTGGGTGAGTCTCTATCATTTCTGTGGCCTGAGCAAGCATATTGGCATCTGGGAAGATGTCTTCTACTGGGTAACTTCAATCAATTGAAGTTCATTTAAGTCCATGAGTTTTGCTCTGATTACAAAGTGTTTTATACATGAACTATTCATAAACAGGTCCTCTTTCATTTCCTAGTCTCCAATTTACTATATCACTAGTATTCATGGTACAGCTGTGAAAAAAAAGCTCCAAAATGCTGTTGATTCACAATTTCTGACTCAATATAAGAGATATCATAAATCTAGGACTTGGAGGTGAGAGGACATAGATATCCACATATTTTGTATAGAACACTTTGTAATCAGAGCCAAACTCATAGAATTGAAAGGGCAGGTCATTTGGGATCTGAGTTTAAGTGGTAGGTACTTGCCACAATCAGCCACTCAGCCACAGAATTACGACCAATCAGAATCGAAAAAGACACATGTCGTGTGCTTATATGAATAATAGATGCAGTTCAATAGTTGATGAAGAGTAAAACGCTTTTGAATACTTAGCTGCAGCTTGGTGCAAGAAATAAAATATTAGTATCTCACAGTCTGTCATGGGAATATTTCCGGCTAATGTTCTTATACAGCCTGCAAACTAATTTTTAGTAAACAGTCACAATCAAGCCCCACTGAGAATACCAAATATGCAATTCCAAAAATTGTAGAGACTCCATAGCATCTAATTGTGACCCCAGCTTATCCCCAATATGCGACCATTTCATTTGCCATAGTATATTACAAATCACTCTTTGGCAGCCTGTTTAATGCCATCATCTATTTGCTCTTTTATTAATACATTGTGCTGGAATAATTCATATTGATCAATATTTGAAAACAGATACATTCAGTTGCCTAATGACTGTAGCTGATAAGACACTCAAATATTCCATTCCTTTGGAACAATACTTGATATTACTTGGAGGTGTGCATAGTACGCTACTGTCGTCAGCACATTGATGACAGCTGCATTAACACCAAACAAATACTGTACTAATCTGTTTATGTTTCTTCATCTGTCAGCAAATCTGGTTTACAATCATTATCGTGCCTGCTTTTGAAGGCATGTACATTATGTTTGAAATATTGTGCTGTAGAAAACGCAGCATGTATCAACTCATATCTGGTGGCACTGTATCTCATTGGGAGCATAGTGCTCCTATATTATCGCTGGGTGGCACAGGTGGCATTCTGGCAAGAAATGGTGTCAGATCTGGGGTTGGGTGTCTGTGAAGTTGAGTGGAGATGCACAGGTTCCTCTACGCCACCAAGCAGTCAGAATATTGAGTGCTGTGGACGCTTTCGAACAAAGCCAGCCGTCTGGTTGAGGTCCATGTAACATAGTTATGTGTGTTTTTTCATTGCATCATTCCCTTTTCTACGCAAATGCATCTCAATTCCCCACTTCTTTGATTTTTAAACATTCGCATGAATTTGAAGGGGCCGTTATACTGTGTCGTCTATTGCAGCATGCGAAACCCATTGTGGGGCTATTTTGGCTGCACATACCGAATGGTGTATGTTGAACTGTTTAAGCTGAACCTGACAGTCTTGCCTTACCATACTGGCAGAGATGTTGAAAACTTTCAACAGATGAGTTCCTGGTTCCAGAAATGATATTCTGATATTACACCTATAGTACTCACTTTTGTAGACACCTATTGTGTCAGAAACGGTTCCAACCCACTAGAACGGGTCCGGGTTAGGGTTGGGACTGGAACCGAACCGTTGCAACGGTTTTCACCACATGATAACCCGGACCGTTGCAATTGGGCCGGTTTTACCCCCAAAAACGCGACATTCCAACCACACAAGTTTGCCTCCAATGAAGTATTTGAGTTCTGATTGTATTGTGACATGATCAGTACACAGATTGTGCAGTTTTATGAGTTCTTTTACCTCCCACTTTCATATATGTGATCCGACAAACAATCGTGAAGGCAGGATCGAAAACCCAACAATTTCGCATAGAAATGGCCCGGTTTTCATAGCCACTGAGCGCATATCAGTCACATCGGAAATCTGTATGTAGGAGATGAAAGAGCTCATCACTCTGCCCAATCTACCTACTGATCGTGTCGCAGTACAATCAGAACTCACATTCTGAATTGGAGCAAATGCTGTAAGAACCGTAAATTTGAAACCGCGGTCGGGTTCCAAACTGGGCGAAAACTCACGTTTCTATGTCTGGGCCGGGTAACAACCCACTCATATAAAAGCCAGTCGGGTCTTTGGCTGGGTCTGGAACTGAACAGAACAGAACGGCTGGTCAAAACCGGACCACTGGCAGGTTACTTGGATCTGATGCTATCATTCGGCACCAACATGATGTTCCAAGCCTGTTTCGACGACTGTTGTTGTGGCATGTTATAAAACAGGCATGCAAATGTAATTCTGCAGTCAGCAGCATCATGTTAGATTTGAAGGACTGTGTGGACACAGTTTGGTTGACACTTGAGGTTTCCCTTTACCTGTAGCCAGAAATTGGTTAAATAGCTCGCGGATGCCAGTTGTACATGGTACGGTCAGGTGATGTCAAGTGCCTTCCATATAGATTCTATCAGTATCTGTCACACTTTGCGAGATATTGTTGTTATATCTGGCTGTTACATGTGAATTGGAATGTGCATCATATTTTCAGTTGCTTTATTTGTTATATTACTGTGGAGGACATGGTCATGGCATCGATTCTCTGTCCCTGTGAGTGGCGCATTGGGTGAACTGACCGTTGGTCAGCTGGAGTTGGATGAGGTGTGTAGGGATTCCAAAGGTCATGGGATGTCCAGATTCAGGTGTGTTAGTAACCATTCTGCAGGCCGCTGGCTTGATCAGTGACTGCCATGCAATCCAGACTGGTCAATTTGCACTTGATTGTCACCTGGACAAGGTATAGGTGCACACAGTCTTGGCTGGGTTGAAATGGGACAGCAGTTACATTTTCCGGTTCCTCAGACTGTTGCTGCAATCCCGTAATTGTGGCCTCCTCATATAAAAACATGATCCAAATGCAAAATGTTCAGTTTGTAGCCCGCTTTCGTCTCCAAGTGCCCAAATTCCAATCGAAACACTATTCATTGTGTAACTGTGAAACAATGCCATACCCATGTCAAAACCGCCAGTATGGCAATCTGACCCAATCATTATAGATTGGATCACAAATTCCGGAACAAAAAGTGAATGAGCATGCAAACTTTTTGTTTTACCTATAGATCATGTTGCTATACAATGAGCAGTCCAAATCATAATTCCAGCAACAATTGAGGTCAGTTCAGAGTCTGTTTTTGGTTGGGAACTGGCCACATTCCGGGGTGCAGTGTCTTGAGGTGAAACAACCCACTTACACGGTCTGTATTTGGTCCCAATACTCTCCCAGGGCCATACTAGCTAGGTTGGACCATTGCTAATCCCATTGCGCTCCATTACATGTGGGGTTTATTATTCCATGATCGATTCGTGTCGAAAAAGAGCGAAAGATGATCACTATACTCAATGTGTGTTCTGGCGGAAGATATTGTTACCTTGAATTGCAAATTGTCTGAGTATCAACCAACTTATAGCATTGACTCAAGATGAACCAGACGAGATATAGCTGCCAGTCGGATGGGGTTTCAGTAGTCCTACGTGATTCTGTAAGTCAATTTGATAACGCACAGGTGTTTACCTTGATAAATGCAGAACTATGTCTGCCGAACTCCCATAGTTCTATCAAATTTGCAGGACATCTTGTGACAAAAAGTTTATCTGCTAATATTTGTCTTGTGATGTCATCGGGATCATACATACAATTCACTACAGAAATAAACTGATACTGTATCGTTAGCAGTATCATTCCCCATACAGTAAGAGTGAAAATGCCGTTGTTGGATTGTTGGAGTGGACTACATGACTCTGAAGTAAACAATGCAGCTTACATTCATGTGGTCTGTGACTTGCAACATGCAACATGTCGCTCAGGAACAAACTCAACAAAATGAAAAATGTTCAATAAGTTTATACCGAAACTCTTCCCACTTCCAGCTAACAACTGCGGTAAGATGACTTTGCAATCCACATGATGATGTGATCAAGCAAATAAATGCATATGCACCTTGGAGGCAGATTGGGTCCAAGCACACACAGTAATGTGCAAGTGGCAATCGAACGAGATGTTTACTGCCGTATTATGATGTGATAGAGACTGGTTTTGAACAAAATAGAAAGGATAATCTATTAAGTATTATGTGGAGAGACAAACCACGATGGCAAGAAAACTAATTACAGATTCCGGGACATCAATCAAGCTGAAACAGCAAGATAAGTAACTTGCTGAATCCATGGGATTGACAGAAACAATATCAGAAACAATATTACAGAAGATGTTTAATGCTATTGGAGATTGTCCGAGCCATCTTCCAAGTTCAATCAATAACCAGGATTAGGGTAAATGAAGCCCATGATGAAGATGGAGAGCTCGGACAGAAGAGTGATGATTATGAACCAGGCAGGGCAATGGGCACAATACCTAAAAGGGTCCAGCACAGCATTGTTAATTTTCATCAACACCAGATGATGCTATTTGCATTTCACCAATTTGGCCATTGGGACTCAGCAGAGAACATCTGTGAAGCAGCGGTGATGTATATGAAGGCTGAATTGCACTTCCTGGCCGATGTTAAGAAGTAGACAGAAGATGTTGTAGCTGCACCTAATTCACCAACATCCAGGCAGTGTGTGTAGATTCGTAGACAAATACCTACAGGATGCAATGATTCAAGTCTGTCACAATGGTTTCCAGACAGCATCAAAACAGAACAATTGACAATTTGGCAATGGCAATTGCCAATGGACCTGAATTGTCTATTTGAGTATGGCAGCATGGAAATTGTCAAAACTTTCTCAATAAGGCAGGTTTTTAGCAGGTCCGTCTGAATGCTCACATAAGGGTCTGAAATTGGTATTCTGACAACTATATACTGTTCACAATCACATGTGGAACAGCCAATCATCTCTTTTTGCATGTTTGCCAGTTAGCGATATCTATTATTGGTATCTTTATTTGTATGGTAATATGTTCTATTTTGTGTAGAAAGGCAGTCAATAGTTCTTGCATGGAGCTACTTTATTCATGTAATGGCTTTACTACCCACACTGCAAGTCCAAACAGTGTTGACACTCCCTTGATGTTCATTTTCAAGATGCGGTAAAGAATATGTCATGCACTATATCAGATGAAATGGTTGCTAGGACATTATATTGGACTTTGTTTGACAATGGAATCCCATTAAGACGAAAGATTTTCGTTAATCGAAGACTCCATGAGTTAAAATCAGGATGTCAATTATAAAGTTGGGAGCTTCAATTTGAGGAGAGTCAGAGACCCTAGGAGAGTATTTCTGCCAGGATGGAAAGTGAGTGAGAGAGCAGAGGATTAGCCACGGGGCGCTGACAACACACCAAGCAAGATGGGGGAGAGCCAGTGACACAGTTGGGTGCGCCTGTAACACACCTGGGAGTGGTGGCAAATACCATAGGACCATCGGCGACTGACCTAGGATCACCCGGAACATGTTTGGGAGCAGCTCGACCTACACCAGAATGGTGTGTGAAAAACAACATCTTCTTTTGGAACACTGCTGGTGCACCTGGAAATCATAGCTATTACTATCATTCCATGATTTTTGAAACTCATGTATTCATTTTGTATTCTGACTTATGTTTCTGTGTATCTATATAGCTATCCAGCTAAACACAGTATATCTGGACGGGCTGCAGAAGGTCCATGAGAGCATTTTGCGGTGCATTTGGAAATGTTGTTTGGGTGAACTCAGAGGTACCCTCCATTGCCATGATTGAACGAGCTTGGAGAAGTAAATGAGGATCAAGCGTGAGTGGACTCACATACGCACGGGGAGGTCACGATTGAGCGAGACTGCAGATTCACTTGTGGGGCATGATCGACTGAACTCTGAGATTCATTCCGCAACTGTGATGGAATCAGTTTGAATATATACTGGATGGCCATGATCGAGAGAGTTTGGAGATTTAATTACAGATCGAAATTGAGTCAACTCAGTGACACACCCAGAGGTCATGATCAAGTGCTTTTGGAGATACACATGAATGTGATGAAGAAGCGAACTCATAGATTAACACTAAGTCTTTGATCGACCGAGCATGGTGATGCACTGGGATGCCACAATCCTTGTTGAGGTGATTGGAAGTAAGGATATCACTATGACAATGACTTAGATGAAACTTGCCTCATTGGTAGTTAGTGCCATTAGTCATTAATCGACCATATAATGGTGCAACATATCTCCTCATCCGACACAATAGACAAAACTTCTCATACCCCCGCAGACACTCGAGAACTCGATCACACACTACAATACATCAGGTTATGAGTACTTGCATCTCAAAGGGAACCGACGATCAACACTTCCACTTTGAGTTGTGCAGTGGAGGTCCTCATCACATAGGAGCTCTTCAATTAGCACAGCGAATACCCTGCACTCTGGCGTATAGATGACAGTAGCTGCAGGATGTCTCCCATAGAACCCGAAAGACTACGATTACTGACGATTACTAGATAGGATTGTGCAGTATGAGTTCAACTATGATCACCATCACCATGTTCAATGGCACAATGTATACACAATGGGCAGCCGAAATTTCCCTAAATCTCCAGCTGAAGCAAGTTTATCCAATCACCCAAGGATATGACAACAAGGTGCCAAAGTCAGTAGCCCAGGTGACCACTACAGAGATGGCCGCTTTCAAAGACTGGGTCAATTGCCATGGTGTTGCCTGCTCGACTATCCAACTGGGCCTGGAGCTCAGGATACAAGCGGAATACATGGTTGTTGAGAATGTAAAGATTCTTTGAGAAAAGCTAGCATCAGCCTATAAGTCAAAGGTTAAGCTCAACATCTTCACGACTAGGGAAGACATTTGGAGCCCCAAGCTACAGGCCGGCAGAGATGTTGACACCTACACATCCCGGATTGAGCGGAAAGTAAATGAATACATTGTCTGCACTGGGCCATTGACTACTTACACTGATGCCGATAGGAATGCAAAGTCAATTTCCAAGATGTATAAGCAGGGACACATCTTTTACCTCTTGCGCACAATCACAAGGAACAACAAGTGGAAAGTCTTCCTGCCGCTTATGATACACATCAATGTGACGATGACCGCCATACCCGATGAGATTGTCCCAATCTTTGTTGAATCAGAAGCTGCAATCATCAGAGAGAATCGGAACGCTCCAGAAGCTCAGCTCTTTGCAAACATGTGTGGGAAAGGTGGTAATGGTGGTAATGCCGGTAATGTAGGTAAAGGCAGCAAACTTCGAAGTAGGCAGAACAGGGATAATATGGAAGACAACAATGAGAAAGACAAGGATCTGTGGAGGTGCATTCATCGCTAGCAGTGAAGGCATACCACATGCAACTGCCTGAGCAAGCAACTTTGCGCTGCTACAAAAGCTTCCGACACTGCACCAAGAGCATCCACCGAGACAACTTTGACTCTCGCCACATTGATCCACAACTAGTGGATGGTGGCTAGCTCAACACCTTGACCCAGTGATTGGTTCATTCAGTGAGGATGCCCAACTCACAACTCCGGTCATCGATCAATGTTCATCACCTGCACTGAACATCCTCCGAATGTGCAGAGAGTGATGTGATTCGATGGTGTCAGCTCGTTTGTATCCGGATCTGGAAGCATTTGGTTTACTTCGTAGCTCCCGGCTGAAAAAACAGGAATGATCATACTCCAAGAAGTGGTGCATCTGCCGAGAACATTGAACCTGATGTCACGGTCTTAGATCATCGACAAGGACGTCAAAGTCAAACAATTCAATCACTACAGTTTCAAAGTGTTCAATCGCCAAGGGTGGTTGATTTCCACCGCACCTCAGGTCAATAAGCAATTGGTTCTAGATCGTCTGCTGGATTGAGCTGCAGAAATGTCCGAATACACTAATATCGAAGTCAGCAGCCTGCACGCACATATCGCAAGTCAGCATGCATCTCAGAATGACTCAGAGGAGCGGGTGTTATGGCACACGGCGGACTACAGGTCTCGGAGCTCTTCCTGATGATTACCTACGGTGTGCAGATGACTGGGTAGTAGGATTGCGAGTGGTGCAACTTGTGCAAATCAGCTTGAAAGCTTATTGATCTAACGACGTCTTATGCCACTGAGACTCTGCCACTTGTGCCCTCGGACATATGTATAGCTCATGAAACAGCGATCAGTGGAGGTCCATATACGTTGCTCTTCATTAATGATGCCACAAGGCATACAGATGAGTACATATTGAATTACAAGTCGGAACCTCTTGCGAAATTCAATGAATGGCAGTCTCTTAGAGAAGATGGGTAGGTCATGCAAGTGAAGTGATTTTGCACTGATGGAAGCGGTGAATAAACCTCCATGAAATTGGCAGAATACCAAAAGTAAGAGCGCATAAAAAATGTGATGACTACGCGATATTATCCTCAGTCATATGGAGAGCTAAAATGGGCGAACCGCACAACCATGCAGTGCATACAATGAATGCTGAACGATGCTGTACTTTCTGAGAACTACTGGACATGGGCATTCTCAGTGGTGGACTATCTGAAGACTTGCACCCCGACACGCTCTATGGTTGGTAATACTCTGTTAGTGTCCAAGTATGGATCCGGGAGGAAGCCATTGTTGAAGCATCTCTGTGTGTTTAGATGCTTGGCTTTTGACAACTTTCTGAACGAGAAACTGAAGTAGGGAGATGACAGACCCACTTCTGGCAAATTCGTTGGGTGCAGTGTATCAGGGAATTAGTACTCATAAGAAACAAACATTTCCGTGTGGGGGGAATGGCTGTGTCAGAGTGGATGCGCTTTGTCAGAACTGTCAGAGACACCCTGGTGGGAGATGACTCCAGGCAGGGCGTCGATACCAAACAACACGGTGTATATCTCCCTTCGAGCACGGTTTAGCCGGATGTTCTTCGTCTGTCGGTCTCCTATTTTGAAACATCTTTGGCTTTGTAGCCAAATGTGACCATAGAACAGAATGGATTCATTGGGTTCATGCATTCATTGGGATTACAATGGAATGGGTGACGCTTTGAAAATCTCTCCTTGTGTTCCTTCCACCTGGACACAAAATGCAATTCTCTCTTGACTAATTATACGCATCATTCCAAGTCACCAGCTCAATGTGGCTATTCACATTCCATCGCTCATTCCTTCTGTCTCCTGTCAGATTACTAGTAGCTATCTCTGGAATTACCTGAGCACAGCTGACAACATTTCCCACCCTGAAAAGTTGCAAAGTAACAGCTGCCGGGGCTTTTGTTACTTGTACAAATCTCAAGTTGGGATCCAAGTTACTCTAGTGTTCAGATAGTTTGGTTAGGGCAATGTCTAAGCAGGACAAAACGAAGGATCCATCCTCGTTTGGGAGCGTGATTGTGAACACTCGTTGCAGCTGCCACGTGAGATGCTTATTTAGCAAGCCATAACACCTCCCCACGAGTTGCTTTACCCACAGCCAGGCAATCCTTCAATCCCCTCCATGCCATCCATGACTTCTTGCACATCGACACATCTGAGATATGCATTCACAATCTAAACCCTTAACGTGAAACTTGATACCATGATCAATACAGAGCCCCATTGCATACAGTTGTTCATTCCAAATCTATGCATTGTTATGACCATTATACTTGATCAACTTCCATGTGCCGCTGGATATTGCAACTCAGTAAGTTGTGTCTGGCGAATAATTGAGACTTGTTTAAAAGACTTGGATCATAACTTCAGCAGGCTGTCAATCACGCCTCTTTGTGGTCCCATGAATTCGGGCTTTTCATATAACTTGAAGCTCAGGGGGGTGGCCAGTTCAGCACCTGAAGGGATGACTTAGCAGGCAGCAGCGCCATTCTTCCGACGCTGAGTGAGGGCTTGGTGATTGACCTGTCTGATTTCCAGGCAGAGTATGCGACGCTGTTAGGTGATTCCTTGCGCCATGTGGTTGAGCTTGTGATTGGAGGCACTCCTACCATTCTTTAGGATTGTTTATGTGCATGTTCATGTATCTCGGGAGAATTCTTTTGGAAGGTTCAGTATAGATGAATTTGTTCGCCCCAATGAGACACAAAGTGGATCTTGGGAAAGTTGAAATCTGTATCCAACTCCTTCAAAACATCTATCTCGTGGCCGATATAATCCGGTCAGGCGTTCATTTCTCGCTGCTTCTTCGATGGCTTTCTAGTTTCAGCATTGCGTTCGTTGTCTACGTTTCTCTTCTTCAAGCGTTCATTTCTCACGGCATTGGCTTTTGTCCTCATCTTTTTGCTGGATGGCCTGAGTAAGATAACATCTTCGAAGGAGTGAAAATGACCCAACGCATCCACCATGATGTTCAACATTGTGTCATCATGACGTTTATATCAAGTGTACATATAGAATTCGAACACTGGCCCTGTGCTGACAATTCCGCAATTGATTATGGGATGCTGTGCGGGGTTTTCTCCTTATAGACACTGGGTTACAACCACAAGCAGGTACCAGCTCATTTCCTTCATCTTCTCCCCATTCCACTGAGCCACTTCCTGTGATAACTTATTGTTGCTGTGAGATCCTGGTAAGCAGGGACAGATAATTAAATTGCATTGAACTTGCCATGCCATGCGTGCGTCTTCATGAAGTGAGAAATCCTCATCTCAATGTGGTCAAACATGGTGAACTGCTTTGGATGGAGCAGGCTGGACTTGGGGAGGTCGCTCATGATGTAGGGAATATGTTGAAACACGTTGAATCCTTAGTGAATATGGCGTGAAGAGAGTTCAGCATCGGCTTCCTTGGAGTTGGCAGCACTGAGCATTCTATATAGGTCGTAATTCCGCCAGGGGTAATCCTTGTCAGGAGGGACATAATCTCCAAGTGTGTTATTTGGTCACTGCCAACTAACCCAGACATGCCGGTCCAGATAATGTAGGTCACTATTCTCAGGGGAATCCGCAAGCCGTGCTGCGAAAACTGTTTTGCAACCCCTGAAGTTTCCAACTTCACACGGGACGTGGTAATACCCATTCTCGGCACTGGGATGTTGTTTGAAGATGAGAAGCTGGCACAGCTCCCGGAGAAGTTGGTCCAGCACCTCTCGGCATCGGCAAAAGTGCAAATCGACTATAGGCTGCGCAATGCGTATACGCGCACAGGCGTAGCTCATAGGAAGCTTCCCGTGGACCCCTCCACGACGCGCAGCCTATAGTCATCTATAGTCGATTCATAGTGATGTGCGCATGGGCCTATGGAACTGTATACTGCTGCCGGCCAGAGATAAACCTATACTTGTCCTTGCTGCCTGCGATTTGTTGACTAGGGATTTGGCCCGGCCGCTTACGGCCCCCATCAGTCTTGCCTGCCCCCACCGGTCTTGCCTGCCCCCAACAGCCTCGATTGCCCCCATCGGCCTTGCTTGCCCCTTTCAGCCTTACTTGCCCCGGTCGGCCTCGCCTGCCCCCATGGCAAGGAGGACGGCTCGGCACTGGTACTCGGCATTGGGCTCCGGCTTTGGCAGTCGGCATTGGGTTTTCCTTTTCTCTCTCTTTCATATAAAAGTCCATAGTTTTCCCTCTCTTTGGATCGATAGACAATTCATCATCTTCTCTTCTACTCCATCATCTTCTCGTGTCAACAGGTTATGAGCCCGGCGCTGAGCTGAACTCGACCCCTACTATTAGTATTTGTTACTGCCTCTCCTCTGCCCCTGTTCCAGTGGATCGAGCCAACATCTCTTAGTATTTGTTGATGGTTTCTCCCCTGCCTGCTTGCATTGGACTGAATCGACGCCTAGTAGTAGTGCCTCTTTATTGTTTCTTAACCTCTTTATTGTCTCGCAACCCTCTCTCTCAACCTCCGCCATGTCAACCACGGCTACAAAACTCGATGAGCGCAACTATCGACAATGGGTGTAAGGGCACGTATGCCTGCGTTCGGCCTCGTAGGTATACGTATGGTATTTATTGGAATACGGTTGCAAACGTGGATGCGAGTGATAGTAGATGTAGATGTATAGGTAAGATTATCGCTAGAGATCTAAGGCTCGTGGCGAGCCGACTATCTAGAATGACCGTTACCCGGCCCCGGGTCACGTGCCGCCGTTACAGTATCCCCCTCTTTAGGCGCAGACCTCCTGGGCTGAATAAGTCGTACAAGAGAAATGGAAAGGAGAGGAAAGCATTAAACAATCATGCCGCGTACGTACTCGTACTAACTCAAAAGTCCCGCTACCGATTGGCACCGTACGGTGGCCTTTTCGGCGGATCCGGCGCACGGGGAAACTCCACCTCCCATTGACTGAGATCCGGAGGTGGTAAAACCCGTGCCGACGCCATTTATACCGGGCCGAGATCCAATGAAGTAATAAAGTATGGAGAAGAGAAGAGAAGAAACAGAAGAAAGGAACGCCCAATTGATAACTTTCCTCCAGTCCTGAGTTCCGAAACTCTATTGACCCATTTCCTCCGCTCCGGAGTCTCGGACCTCAATTCCTCCGCATCTCCACTCCCAAACTCATACAGCATCCGACCTGCCATCCAGTACCACGCTTGTAGCTCATATCATCTCGGTGTAGGTCTTTGTCGGAATCGTCAGGGTGGTAGAGCTTCCGCTCATGACTTGGCATCGATGGGAGCTTCCGCTGCCGTCATCGGTCGTAGCCGTCAATCGTATACGTCAATTGCGTGTAGTCTCATTCGTTGACATCTGGCAAGTGAGCTTCTCTAAAGATGGTTATACTTACCAAGTTCAAGCGTGCTAGCGCTGTCTGAGCTCTGTGCAGTGCTTCGGCATGCTCTGGAGAATATATCTTGCAGCCGGTAGTCATCGGTAAGTGGCATTGACTCGGTAATCGTCTTTGGAAGTCCGCTTCGGTGATCATCTGGTCGACTTCATGGTTGCTCTCGATAGGCGGCTTCAGTAGAATCTTGGTCGACTTGGTAGACATGCCTCTCGGCGTACTTTTGACTTGTCGGTAGGACTTCTTGGTAGACTTGTCGGTGCGTGTCTCGGCAGACTTGTCGGTCGACTTCTTGGTAGACTTGTCGGTGCGTGTCTCGGTAGGCCGCCTCCAGGTGGGCTTTTGACTTGTCGGTAGGTCTTGACTGATGTGACACGACTATCTCCCTCTTTTGAAAATTCGTTGCTCCGTCGACGACTTCTTCATGTCGATTGTCGATTGCCATCGTGCCGCGGTAGTAGTGTAATTTGGATCTCCGAATTGATATTGGAATTCATTGATGATTCGGGATTGTAATTGTAATCTCTGATTCGACGTGTAATTTAGTTCGGCTTTCGCTTCATCTGCAGACTATCTTCCTTCGGCTTTGCTCGTCCTTCTGCGTCGCCCGCTGTCCAGTGTCTACACTGACTTGCCCTGCCTGTTGACTTACTGTCGTATGAGGCGTCCCAATGCACTCAATCTCGACGTCATTTGCAACGGCGCCTTGTCTTGACTTTGGGCAATGATGTGAGCTTTCGCTCCTGGCATCGTATTAGCCGTCGGTTTTCATGTGACTCGCTGGTGACCATTTGAGGGTGGTAGAATGCGCCAATTGCATCAGGCGTGGGCGGTATGTCATTGATCCATATCTAACACGTAAGCTTCACAGTAGGTGGTCATACTCACCGCGATAAGAGTGCGCTTCTGTTCTCGGAAAGCCGCTTTGCATATGCGGATTCCGGCATCTCTTGATTCGGCATTTGGTAGGGTCTCGGTGGCCCGCTTCTCCCTGAGTCATTCGGATGATGCCTTCGGTGTGTTCTTAGTCAACTTCCCTGTGGCCATCTCGGTAGTCCTTTAGTAGAATCGTTCCGCATTCGGTTCGGTATGCCGTTCGGCGATAGTTTCTTGATCCTTCGGTACGCCATTCGGTAAGCGTCTCGGTCAGTGGCTTGGTACGGTAAGTCTCCCGGTAATCCTCTCGATCTGCATGTGAAGTCCTTCGGCAGTGAGATCCGTCGCTGTGAGATCTCCGTGATCATCTCTTGGTAGTTGTCTCGACTGTCTCTTGTGATGCCATTCGGTAGAGAATTCGGTAGACTAATCGGTAGACTATTCGGTACGCTCGGTGGTCATTTTCGATCTCCTTCGAGACCAATTCGGTAGCCATATCACAGTCGTTCGGTATCTCGTTCGGAACTGCTTCGGTAGCCATATTTGCACTCGTTCGGCATGGATCAGGCTCGTTTGACTTGTCATCTTCTCTGGTGCATTTACAGGTCTACTGGACGTCCGTCGTATGCTAGGTGAACTTATCGTCTTAGATCGCGGGGTGCGCTCGCTGGCTCTCCTCAGGGTGCGCTTGTCGATTCATCTGTAGGTGTTTGCCATCACTTGACTCGGTTAACTTATCGTCGTTCTCTGAGTCCACTAGTCGATTCATGTCCAGGTGTACTTCCGGTACGGTAATTGTTTGCGGTAAGAGTTGCGATTCCGGTACGGTCATCCCCCTCTTTTGAAAGTCGTTGCTCCGCCGGCGACTAATCTCATATAGCTTCGTAGGGAACATCGATTGGAAGGGCTTGATTCGGGGTTGATTCCGAAGTCGATTGGTAGTCGTCAATTGTCATCGTAGTTGTGTAGCTCGGGATCGCCGTGTCTGAGTCGGGATCTCATTCGGGAGTATTCTCGGTAATGTAACTTCGAAACACATATGGCATTGTATTCGGTATTGTGATCTGCCGTGCGCCACTTGATTTGGTCTCTTGGATATAAGTCGGGATTGTACTCGGTACGGCAAGGCCGTCAGTACGTATATCTGCATCTCGGCATTCAATTGCTAGTCTCGTAGATTGTCATCGGAAGTAAGTGTATTAGATAGGGTAGAATTCCACATAACTTCGTGTATGTCGCCATAGTCAAAGATTGATTGTCATCCATCTCCAAGCATCTCCGGGATGGGCATATCGGCGCTGGTAAGTCCAATTCTCATAGTCTCAATGATAGCTTCTTGCAGGGACGTCGTGCCCGGGCTTCCAATTGCTTCTTAAGTCTTCGGCGTTCCAAAGTGCACTCTGCGCTCTCAATTGTCATTCGCCTGTCGGGAACATCTCCGAACTGCTCCATCTATATGAGCCAAAGAATCATGAAAGGATGGGAACGGTGGAAGGGAATGTCCAGGAGGCCTTGTCATTAACGGTTCGCCCACACAGGAGCCAAGCCCCGCCGTCCAGTCACTCCCTTCGGGTCTCGGCGAGCCGGCAGCAGTCATTCAAGCGTCTCCTCGGAGGGGCTCTTCTGCCGCAACTACCGCCGCTGCTCTCTGCTCGTCGCGTCCAGCGCTTGGGTCTGTATCACCTGGTGAATCCAAGGTGATGTCTTCCAAAGTCGCTCCCAACAGCCCTATGCATTCCCCAGTCTGTCGGGCAAATGCTACGACGACTTCAATGCTACTTAGAAGATCGTCGAATGCGGTTGCTCCAAGTGTCTGTATACCCGGACCGCGCCCCAGAAGCTTGTCTTGACGTTATCATTTTCGGCTTCTGAAACCTTCGATGCCACTGCCGTAGTCATCGGTGTCATTCCTCCGCTCCACTCGCACTCGGTGATCGCAGGGAGTTAATCGAGCCCAGTCGATGTCAGGATTTTGTTTGGGAAACCATGGTAAGCCAAGTACTAAATCGTACGCCCGCATTGGCACGACTAGCACGTCTGATCTGTCTACCGGTGCGAGATACTCCAAGTACTGGACTGTGATCCGCGTCTTCCGGCTGTCCTTTGCATGTTGCATCACACCTCCGGTCATGGCGAGGGTGGTGATGTGTGCCGCCTGATATCCCGAGTCACTTGAGAAGCCTCGGTGTCATAAAGATGCTGGTTGCGCCGCAGTCGACAATAGCCCGTACGCATTGCATCTCGCCACTTCTGTCTGGTATTTGTACTTCGTGAACTATGTTTGCCGAATAGATATTGACTTAGCATTTTCGTCCAGAGTCGCCATTAGTGCCTGCGCCGCCAATAGTTTTTGCTTGCTGAGTGTCAAAGGATCGTTGGCGCTTGATTTGTCGATCGTCACTTGTGCTCTGAGAGGCCATCCTAGTCATCGTTGTCATCGTAGTCGGTCTGCGGAATTGTGAAGGTCTTTGACCGTAATTGCACTTCACGCTGCGCAATGTATCGCCGCTATAAGTTCGCTTTAATCAAGGGAAAGCTTCTCATCCTCAATGTCCTTCAATCGTAGGGTGTCATCTCCGTAAGTGCAAATCGCTTGGGCAGACGTTCTTGGCGGGAGAGCGCTTCCTTCGTAGACTGATCCTCGTCCGTAGGTATTCTTCGCTCGAGTAGTGTATCAGGTATAAGTAGTCGTACCATGCCTCCGCAAGTGGGCTTCTTCGGGGTTGCTAGAGCTGTAGGTGTACACGCAAACTGAGAAAGGTGCACTCCGCTCAATTGGAAGAAATGTAGTCGTAACTTTGCTGACTCGTAAATCGTCTCTCGACTTTGCCTTTGGATTTCGATATGGCCCAATTGATCTTGTCCCGTACTCATGATCATCGTCTTCAATGTCGGTGACGCGCCTTGTGTGCCAATTGGTCTCTGAGCTCTCTATGTTTCCGCCGTGAATTGACGCGTTCAGGGATAAAGTCGTAACTTCTCAGGTGTCCAGTGGTCGATTGTAGCCATTGGAAATAATTGATGTCGTCTTGAACACGTCTGGATCGATCGTATGCGATATTTGTCGTTGACTAGGTCCAATAGTGGGGTCCTGTACTCGTGGTAATCATCGTCTTCATTGCCGGTGAAGCGGCTTCGGCGCCAATTAGTCTCTGATCTCAACTCCGCTGCCATCAGGGGCTCAATTGAATGATGGAACGGTCAACGCTTCGTGCTTCGCAGTAATGATGCATCGATATCTTGTTTGGAGGGCAGTATTCTGAATTGTTGACTCCATTGTGTCGCGTGTCGGAAAAGGGGTAAAACTCGTCAACTTGTAATCCCGTGAGCGAAACGTATCCGTTTACTGAAAAAGCGATAATAGTGTAAGGGCACGTATGCCTGCGTTCGGCCTCGTAGGTATACGTATGGTATTTATTGGAATACGGTTGCAAACGTGGATGCGAGTGATAGTAGATGTAGATGTATAGGTAAGATTATCGCTAGAGATCTAAGGCTCGTGGCGAGCCGACTATATAGAATGACCGTTACCCGGCCCCGGGTCATGTGCCGCCGTTACAATGGGCCATAGAAGTGAAAGCCCTACTTCGAGCGCAAGGCCTCTGGAAATATGTCTCTGCAGAAATGCGGGTTCCCAGGCCTCCGATTGAAGCGACCTGGGACGCCTCCCCGACTGCTCCCGCGGCTCGTGACCCTCGAGATACCAGTTACGACTTCCTCCCAGAATCAACTGACACGTCCTACCTCCATCAGTTTCACAACTTCCTTCGCGATTGGGAACGCTGGAAGATGAACAACGATAAAGCATGCGGCCAACTCACCTCCCTGATGGAATCAACAATCCAGACACGGTATGGAGACCTCACTGAGCCAAAACTACTTTCGGATACGAACAAAGCCGACTTTGAGAAGGTCATCAAGATCAATGGTCGATACGAGATGGCGAAGCTCACCACATGTCAACTCGAGTCATATCCCTCAGTCACAGAATGGATCTCAGTCTAGGACAAGATAATCAATGACCTTGCAATATGCGACATCACGATCGAAGACTCTTGGAGGAAATTCTATATAATGTAAAACCTCCCGAATACCAAAGAATGGCGAACCTTTACATCGATACTCGAGCTCACTGAGACAGCGGACACAGTGGCGAGCATTGTCACCCACCTCCTGTCCTTCGAAGCCCGCCTCTGCACGGCCCGCGGTCTTGCTCCAGATGCAGCACTGTTTGTAACAAAGAAAGGTTAGGGACGAAAGTCGATGGGTAACGATAGCAAGGGTGACGATAGCAAGGGCGACGATTGGAAGAGCCAGATCATATGCCATGGATGTGGAGTCAAAGGCCATATCAAGGCGAAATGGAGGAGCAAGCATAAGTCGGCCTCGTATGAGATATAAAGTGATGCTAACCTGGCTTCCACCGCATCAACCTCAATTGCCGAGTCACAGCCGTTCCTCTTCTTGGTCATACATTCGGACATACATTCGGAGCCTGTCTCGGTCATACATTCCGACCCGATCCCAGACTCTATGCCAGACTCTGTGATCATGGTCAATGTGATATCAGCAAATCGATATCGCAATTGTTGCATTTTTAAAACTTGTGCAACAAATCACGTCACCGGCACTCGTCACCTCTTTGAGATCTTTCACCCCATGGCACAGGGGGAGCATTAGGTTAAGACAGCAAACAACAGCTTTGTCGATGACGAAGTCTCTGGAACCATTATGTTTGATGTCGACAGCTCAAATGCAAAGCCCGCCAAGATCATCCTGCAACATGTTCTTTACGTGCCAGCCTGCAATACAAATAATCTCCTCAGTGTTATCCAGCATCAGCAAAATGTATTTTAGTCACTGGAAGACTCCAGGAGTGTCTGAGAGGATGTGGAGTGTAAACTTAGATGCGTCAATTTCAGGAGAGTATCAGACCATAGGAAGGCATTCCTGCCGGCCTTCAGAGTAACTGGGAGTGCTGGCGACATGCCTGGGAGCGCCGACAACAAGCCTGAGAGCACCTGGGAGCGCCGGCGACAAAGCTGGGAGCGCCGGTGACATGTCTGGGAGCACCTTGAATCACAGTAGAGCAGTCTGGGAAAACCCTCATCTTCTTTGGGAACGCTACAGGTGCGCCTGGAAATCATAGCTACTACTTATCGTTCAACGATTTTTAATACTCATGTATTCAGTTCGTATTCTCATCTATGTATCTATGTATCTATATAGCTACCCATCTACACACGGTATATCTGGACTGGCTGCAGGCGGTGCTTGAGAGCAATTCGAGGTGGGCCTGAAAATGACGATCGAGTGAACTCAGGGATACACTCCGAGGCCGTGATCGAGCCAGGGGGGAGATGCACTTGGAGGCCGTGATCAAGGGAGTTTGGAGATGCACATGGCGGCCGTGATCGAGCGAGTTTGAAGATACAATTGGAAGCCATGATCGAGCGAGTGTGGAGATGCACTTGCAGGCCGTGATCGAGCGAGTATGGAGATGCACTTTGAACGCCGTGATCGAGCGAGTTTGGAGATGCACTTGGAGGCCACGATCGAGCGAGTTGTGAGATGCAATTGGAGGCCGTAATCGAGCGGGTTTTGAGATGCACTTGGAGGCATAGATCGAGCGACTGTGTAGATTCACTTGGAGGCCATGATTGTGCGAACTTGGATGCCGTAATCGAGCGAGTTTGGAGATACACTTGGAGGCCGTGATCGAGCGAGTTTGGACGAGTACTGGGAGGCAGTCGATGGACGGCGCGCCGGGTGCGGAGACTCTTTTCATCAGTTAGTTAACTCGCAACCGTGGGAATGTGACAACGTGACTTTACCTTTGAGCTCTCATGGAGAGGCACGCCGGAAGCTGAAGCTACATTCAGGGGTCAACTCGTAATCATGAGAATGAAGGGAAGACAAGCAATCTTGGATGGATGCTGTACTCGGTGTATGCTGTACTCGGTGTATGCTTTACTCGGTGTATGCTATACTCGGTGTATGCTATACTCGGTGTATGCTATACTCGGTGTATGCTATACTCGGTGCTAACTCATGATCATGACATGGCGAGATAGAGAGGGATGACTTAACTTTGTGTTCTGCCATGATTGTAGAGTTGTGGACGAGAAAGAGAGAGATGGGGGATGAAGATGAGAACGATAGGGAGGATACGAGGGGATATGAGTAATCAGGGTACGACTTGCCAGATTGGGTTGGGATGACCTCGTATCGGTGTAATTACACGCCGGATCGGGACTCGTACCTGCTGTATCGGGGATGGTAAATTGACTCGCACACGAAATTATCTTAAGTCCCGGTTTCTCATGATGATTTCCCCCGTACCCTCTCATCTCTCTCTTTCTTGTCCTCAATTCTACCATCACCTAAGAACACGAAGTTAAGTCATCCCTCTCTATCTCTCCATGCCATGATCAAGAGTTAAC
>Ga0307514_10000800_pt1 | contig 51731 bp, 60 predicted proteins | sample 16_EM_MG_FD_203088 | JGI IMG/M metagenome (GOLD analysis project Ga0307514, IMG submission 203088) | Populus trichocarpa ectomycorrhiza microbial communities from riparian zone in the Pacific Northwest, United States - 16_EM | ecosystem: Host-associated > Plants > Roots > Unclassified | place... | reverse complement strand
CGGTCGTCACGCCGTCATTTATAAGCTCGGACGGGACGGACGGATTTGCGCCGTCCCGTCCGTCCTGGCAAGAACTCGGACGGCCCTACCGTCCCCGGCCGTCGGACGGGACGGTTGACCACACTGTAGCCCCCATGGGCCTCGCCTGCCCCCATGCCGAGGAGGAGGCCTAGCTCCGGCACTGGTACTCGGCTTCGGGCTCCGGTTGTGAACAGTCACGAAAACAAAAGACCAGAACGAAAACAGTAAACGAAGCGTAAACAGAGGTGCCACCTTCGGGGGCGGAGGCCGCCGCTCCACCTGGACTCTCCCATTCCTGGCCGGAAGCCATTTCACTGGGTGTAGAGTCGAAAAACATACAGAGCTACCCTCGGTATATATAGGGATGCGGGTGGGCGGGTTTTTGAAGCTGAACGCGCTGCTTTGCCTTAACCACTTCCGCTCCGCTCCTCTTATATACCTCTTCCCTCGTTCCTGGCCTCTGTTGACTAAGGGATTTAGCCCGCAGGCTATTTGAGACTAAGGCATGGACGAGATTTAGCGGGCTTGGAGCGGAGACTATTTCCCCGCTAACCTCGGGCTTGGTGCGGAGACTATTTCTCCGCCAACCTCGGGCTTGGTGCAGAGACTATTTCTCCGCCAACCTCGGGCTTGGTGCGGAGACTGTTTCTCCGCCGGCCTCGGGCTTGGTGCGGAGGCTATTTCTCCGCGAGCCTCGGGCCTGATTAGTATTTTTCTCTTAGTGCGTTTGCTTAGTGCTTTCTCTTATTGATGCGCACGTAGTGATTGAGATGATTTCTTTCTTTATATATATGGCTATCTTCTCTCTCTCTGTACAATAGACAGTTCAATCAATCATCATCTGTCTCACCCTCATTTGATTGTCTCATCCGGTTATTAGCCCGGGCTTCAAGTTCTTTGATATCACAAGTATACTTTTACGAAAGATACTAATCTGTTCTTTGTTGTGGTGTCCCTGCTTAACCTCCGCTGCCTTGCGGATCGACATCTATTAGTAGAGTTTTCATCATTCCTCCTCTTCCACTTTGAGACTGGAATCGACAACGATTAGTAGAATTTTTATCGTTCACTCCTGATCCTCCATCATCATCTCCATCATGTCAATCTCGACCTCCATCTCCATACTCAATGAGCACAACTACCGAACGTGGGCTATAGAGGCTAAGGATCTCCTGCAGCATCTTAATGTCTGGCGAGTGGTTGACGGCTCAGAAATTATCCCTCGCCCTGCTACTGCACAGGCAGCATCAGGATCAACTACTACTCCTACCGCTCCAAACACTCTCGATCCTTCATATCACATTCAACCGCAATCAACCGATTCTTCGTATCTGACAAGTTTCGACAACTGTCTCTGATATTGGAGAACATACCGCAACAATTACGAAATGGCGAATGGCACGATTTGTGCGCACCTGGAACCGTCCATACGCAGTCGATATAAAGATGATAAGTTTGATGATCCGCAGGTATTATGGGAAGCCATTCAAACAGATTTCGAAAAGGTCATCGAGCTTGAATGTCGATTTGAGATGGCAAAGCTAACCGATTGCAAACTCGAACAATACCCATCCATCTCTAAATGGATCACAGCGCTGGAAAAAAACATCAATGACCTTGCGATATGCAATATCACCATTGACGATGCATGGCGGAAGATCTATATCCTCTCAAACCTCCCAAACAACAAAGAATGGCGAAACTTTGTCCGGACGCTCGAACTCACCAAGAAGGCTGATATGGTTGCAATCATTACCTCCCACCTACCATCATTCGAAGCCACTCTCCGCAGAGCAAAAGGCCTCTCTCCCGATGCCAAATTATTTCTCAAGAAGATGGGCCGTGGCGGAACATCAAAGGGAAATGGCTCGAAAAGTGAAAGTAGGGGTCAGAAGAGTCAGAGCATCGTGTGCCATGGATGTTGAGAGAAGGGACATATTGAGCTGAAATGTCGAAACAAGGATAAATGGGCCTCATATGCTGAGAAGAAGTCAAAAGTTGATGCTAATTTTGCTTCAACTGCATTGGCTCCGGCTGCAAATACTGAGTCATTTCTTTTCTTGATCATCAAACTGAATTCAGTCCATGAGGACACGGTGATCATGGTCAGTGTGGCCACAGAGACAGAACCTGCCGAGTATTGGATCCTTGACACCAGTGGGACAAATCCCGTCTCCGGAAATCGTCACCTCTTCGAGTACTTTAATCTCATGGCAAAAGGAAAGCATCAAGTCAAGACTGCAAACAATGACTTAGTCAATTCCGAAGGATCTGGAATGATCTCATTCTACGTTGACAGACCAAGTGCGAAGCCAGCAAAGATCGTCCTCCAATACGTCCTCTATGTGCCTCCTTGTGGCACCAATAACATTCTCAGTATCATCCAGTTAATGCGGAAGGGAGTGAACTTCCAGTTCAATTTGGACGGCGCAATTGCAAGTATCGGATCAGTACTTGTCTACCAAGCCCCATTGATCAACAGTCTATTAATTCTCAGGACCTCTCCTTCCACATCGACCTCGATGGTTTTTGATGCGCTGAATGCGGTCCAGAATAGTGAGATATACTCTGGCATTCGGCAGAAAGATGACAAGAAAGATATTCTTGTCTGGCATGCTCGTATCGGTCTTCTCTCTCTGCCAGCAATTAAGCGGCTCCCCAATACTGTCAAAGGCAACCATTTGAATGCCAGGAGCCCATCGGCATGCTCTTGGGAGGCCGCTATAATGGGAAAGATGTTACGGAGACCTTTTCAGCCTTTGACTTCGGAGTATAAAGCCAAGACTCGACTTCTTGAGCTTATTCACTCTGATGTGATTGGGCCAATGCAGACTCAGATGATGCGAGGTTATCGCTATATTATAATGTTCACCAATGACTACTCGAGATATACTTAAGTGTACTTCATGAAGCTGAAGTCGGAGACCTCAGGAAAGTTCAAGGAGTATGTTGCAAAGGTGGAGAAACAATATTCAAAGTCGAGGTCGAAGGTATGCAGGGTCAGAGTTGATGGTGGAGGAGAGTATGACAGCAGAGAGAAGTTTCTCGACTATCTGGCACAGGGCGGCATCACTATGGAAGTATCAGTCCCATACTCACAGTAGAAGAATGGTATATTGGAGAGATGGAATCGCACAGTACTGGACCCGGCGCGGTCCATGCTCAAGCATGCTGGGATGCCACATATGCTCTGGGCTGATGACGTTGCCACAGCAGTCTACATCAACCACTGAAAACCGACCAGAGCACTCCCGAACTGGACTCCATATGCGAGATAGACTGGAAAGAAGCCAGACATCTCACACCTTTGTACTTTCGGTTGCATAGCATTTGGCTGGATCAATGGAGATCTCCGAAAGAAGCTCGATAATCCCGCCTACAAATGTATCCTTCTTGTATGATTGGCGGAGACATCGACACAGTACCGAGTTATGGATATCTCTACAGGCCGAGTCTTCATGGCATGGGATATCAATTTTGACCAGTGCATCCTCTACCACCAGCTGTTGAGATCTCAACCAAAGAAACTCATGGTTGAGCCAGCCAGCGAGCTTCAGAGCGGTGATCCTGCGCCTCGAGTTGTACCTCCCCAGGAGCTCCTGAAGGCTAAGCCTTGACCAATTAATGCAATTGACGACTCGGATGATGATCTATAACCACCTCCTGATAGCACGGTGCCAGATCGAATGCTCAAAGACTTACAGAACAATCTAAAATCGACTGCTCCAGCCTCATCATCTCGAACTCAGAGTGGAAGGAGCACAATCAGCATGGCCATGATGATCGAGACAGGCCTAAAGACTTACCGTGCTGCGTTGAAATCCGAACACGCTGAACAATGGAAAGAAGCGATTGGCAATGAAGTGTGATCAATGGAGAGCCATGGAGTGTTTACCTTTGTTGAGAGGCCCCCTGAAGATGCTAGTATGATCGAGAGCCGCTGGGTGATGGGCAGGAAGCTTCTAACCAATGGACAAACTGAGAAATGGAAGGTCCGACTAGTTAGTCGTGGAGATCAGCAAAGTCTAGAGATTACAATGATATCACATCTCCAGTCATTGATTCGGCCTCAGTTCGACTTGCCCTCGGCCTTGCAGCCAAGCATGACCTTGAGATTGTCGTACTTGACATCCCAACTGCATTTCTCGGCTGCCCTTGGCAACAGACTATCTACATGCACCTCCCCGATGGCGAATGGCCTGACCTCAATTGCCGAGCTTGCCCAATCGTCAAGCTGAATAAGACGTTGTATGGCATCAAGCAGGTGAATAGAGAGTACTTTCAAGAAGTCTCCTACTCTATTGTCGATGATCTCGGCCTCCAAGCCTCGGTTGCATCCCCTGCTCTGTTCTTTGGTGGCACACTCGGTAAACCAAATGACGTTCTTATCCCCGTGTACGTTGACGATGTCATGATCATTGTTAGCCTGAAGCTCATATCATCTATTGCTCCTTGGCTATATGATCGATTCAAGGCAGCAGGCCGTGTACCTGTGCCTGACACCTTGCAATATCTAGGCATGACTGTTACTCGAAATCGCACCAAACAGTCAATTGCCATCGATCAGATCAGATAGATCAACCGAATATTTGACCGCTTTGAAATGGCTAACTGCCGAAAGTGCTCAACACCATTGGAAGTGGGCCACAAGCCCCATGCCATCCATGTTGATGAGCAGCCTTTTGACACTGGAATGTACCAGAAGGCCGTAGGATCTATTGTCTATACTGCCCTCGGCACTCAACCAGATATCACGTATGCCATCTCAGTCCTGGGCCAATATACAGCCCAACCCTCCTCGCCCCATCGGGAAGCGATCAAGCACTTGCTCTGCTACCTCCGTGGCACTTGTGGGTACAAACTCACGCTCTACGATCCAAGACTCCAGCATGATTCCAACTCCATTGTGTGCTACGCCGACATCGACTTGGGGGGAGAAGCAGACTCTAGGAAGCCGACCTCGGGAATGATCATTTTCGGGCTGGGAATCCTCGTGCTCTGGAGATCGAAGAAACAGACCTTAGTAGCCCAGTCGACGATGCAAACGAAGATGATTGCCACAGCAAATGGCAAAGTCCAACTCGACTGGCTGTGAGATGTCATGTCGGAGACTGAGCTTGGAGCTGGCATGACTCAATGTATCTTCAATGATGGGCTTAATTGTGTAACTACACTAAATTCAAGCAACTTCCAATCTGAAAGTCGACACCTAGGACTGAAATATCGCACGATTCACGAAGCCATTGCCAAGGGCAAGATCGAGATCAAGCATGTGGCTGGTACGGAGTTTCTGGCGGATGCTCTCACTAAGGCCCTTGGGGGAGTAAAACTCGGCGAATTTGCAAAGGAACTTGGTCTAAGGTAAATAGACCAGGAATGGAATTGGGCAGACTTTGAACATGGGATGTGGAGGACGAGGAGGAGGATATATGCTTTGCTGTTGCTGTCACTTTTGTCCTATTTCGCTGTCTTTGAATTTTGTTTTGTTTTGTTTTACTTCACTCTCTCTATCTTTTTGAGAGCCTTGGGCTAAAGGGGGAGTGTTGACTAAGGGATTTAGTACGCAGGCTATTTGAAACTAAGGCATGCACGAGATTTACCGGGCTTGGAGCGGAGACTATTTCTCCGCCAACCATGGGCTTGGTGCAGAGACTATTTCTCCGGCAACTTCGGGCTTGGTGCGGAGACTATTTCTCCACCAACCTCGGGCTTGGTGTGCAGGCTATTTCTCCGCCAACCTCGGGCTTGGTGCGGAGGCTATTTCTCCGCGAGCCTCGGCCCTGATTAGTATTTTTCTCTTAGTGCTTTTGCTAAGTGCTTTTTCTTAGTGCTTTCTCTTATTGATGCGCACGTAGTGATTGAGATGATTTCTTTCTTTATATATATGTCTATCTTCTCTCTCTCTGTACGATAGACTGTTCAATCAATCATCATCTCTCTCACCCTCATTTGATTGTCTCATCGGCCTCCTTACTTCCCTCCCATCCTTAGACTCTGGTGCCAAAACCTCTAGCTCGTGCTCGGGCTCTAGCCCAGGCTCAAGCTCCGAGCTCCGAGCTCTGGCTCAAGCTCTAGCTCTAGTCCGTGCTCTGGCTCAAGCTCTGGCTCAAGCTCTAGCTATAGCTCTAGCTCAAACTCTTGCTCGTGCTCGTGTTTTGGGTTTCTCGCTCCAGCCCAGGCCCGTGCTTTTGCTCAAGCTTAAACTTTAGCTCAAGCTCAAGGTTTCGGCCACCATCTTCCGTCCCTTCCGTCGGCCAAATTGCTCGCTCCAGCCAGCCGATGGTCAAAGAGGCTTGCCCCTGCTAGCCGTCGGTCAATTCCCACCCGCCAATTCGCTTCCACTAGCCCTCAGTCAAGCTGGACCATAATTCACGGAGGATGTCAGTCCGTGGAGTGACCGGTCAACCCGTGGAATAACTGGGCTCCGTGTCCTGACCGGTCAGCTCTCTGAGCTGCTCTCCATGGAGAAGTGCGATAAAGCGGTGATGGACTTCCTGGCGGCTACTGATGTCGAGAAGTTCCCGCCCAAAATGGACGGAGGGGTAAGAGCCGGCGAGCAACGGGCGGAGGGATAAGAGCCGGCGGGCAACGGGCGGAGGAATAAGAGCCGGCGGGCTCTCCTTGATTTCATCCCTTTTCCTTTGTATTCTATTTTGACCGTTTTTCAGACGCTTGCTTTCTTTCTTTTATCAGAAGGGAACGACGGGTAGCAGGAGTGGAGCTCCGCCATCTAGCCGGCCAGCCCGGAGGCGGGGGGGATTAAGGGACTGTCATACTCTAAGTAGAGTGAATACAGTATGATTAAAACAAAAAACAAACAAAAACTGACCGGTCAGCTCGCAGAGCCTACACGCTCCATGAGCTGACCAGTCACTTCGTTGAGCGATACAGCCAATTGTAGGGAAAATCGGGAGAAAAAAAGTTTGTCTTTTCTCTATTCAGCTGCACTGACAAAAATGACAAAAAGTCGGTCCAATTAAGTCTGCAAGTGTTGGTCCACTCACAAAGTGATGTATACATGAAATTTGGATAATTCATCGCTCTTTCACCTCCCTGTCTTCGATTTACGATATCTTTAAAGTTGATTGAGCAGCTTTAAAGCAAACAGCCAAAATCGCTGAAAATCGGTGTTTTTTCACAGCCATTCTATCAATATTAAATATATGGTAAATTGGAGACCAGGAGGTGAAAGAGCGATAAATTACGCATATTTCATGTATACATCACTTTGCAATCAGTGTAATTGTTACTTTTGTTTGAGCACAATTAGCACCGGTCAGTTCATGGAGCACTTATCTGACTGGTTCACTCACGGATGGTGGGGCTCCGTGAACTAACCGGTTACTCCGCGGACAGACATTCTCCGCGAACTGACTAGAACACACCCCCTTGAATGCCTTATAACGTCTTGCCGTAACAGTGGCTCGGCGATCATATATTATCACACAGTCTCCCAACAATTCATAGAGAACTTAGATAAATGCTGCGAGATAATACTAATCGAGTGATTGATCGATTGACTTAGGCTCATGTGTTAATACGAATGGGCCGGGCTTGTCGCTAATCGCTCAATCCTCAGCCGTCCTTGAACTGTGAAACGGCTGTATTTTATAGCCATTTTGTTATTGCCGTGTTAGTGTTCTTTGTATGTTTCAGGAAGTAATGGGATTTTCTTCATCACGGCTGCTTAGTGTGTCCTTCTTCCATGGCTTTTTTAGTTCGCCAGGCTACTATGATTGATTTTCATGAAGCGCAGCAAAAGGGGGGAACTTTGAATATGATAGTAAAGAATACGACCAAACGCCGAGAATTCTCTAGCTTTGGTATACATTCCTAGTCTTTCTACTTCCCTCTCCCTTCTGTATCGTAGTATACACGTACTGGTTCTCTCCACATAGTAACAGAGAAATGGCAGGTTAGTCTAGTGATCGCCCATGATTCAGATCTTAGCAAGGCATGTCCACCGAACTAATCACCACAAATTTAACCAAAGCGGTTGGCAGTGTTACGAACTGATGCGTCAATATGGAGTCATTTTTGGAGTCACAGGTAGCCCAAAAGTAGATATCCTAAGACTACCGCCGGAGTGACCACTGATGTTAATGAGATTGGGAGACAAGACGGTGCGACACATGGCTCAAGACTTCTCACACAATGTAATGAGACGCCATAATTTAAAGTTGCCGCGTGCCGAGCTCCAGTGCCCCACCTGCTTAGCTATAGGAGTGCTACTATTTACGACTATACAACACCTACATACCGTCACCTTACGATATCACGGCAGCTAGATATATTAGGGTACATGGAGCTTGAAAACGTCGGACTCAAACGAACCGGTGCAACTACACTCTAAAACAATGATAGCACTCTCCGATGATGTGTAGAATGAAGGCTATCTACGCAAAACAGCATTTCTTGTGGCTTAAGTGAATTGAAACCATGAAATTTGCATGCCGGGTTGCAGCGACTTGTGACGTCTCGGGCTAGAATAATGTGATTCCAATCACTTCCGAGACGCCACCAGACGTCTCCCTATCATCACTACAGACATTCTGGGTACTACCGAAATCCCGTGCCGTCCGCCTCATTGTTAACACTTGGCTAACGCGGTGGTTCGGATAAGATTCTGGTGTAATAGATATTTTTATTCCCTACCGCGTAAAGTAGATGGAACCGCAACAGCATGCTTTCAGGCTGGCATTTGTGGTATGAGACTCCTAGGTATAGTATCGTAGACTGCGAGATACTTCAGATTCCAATCATATGTTCTCCCGCTGCCATGGTATACGCTCAAAACCTACTGTGCTGCTTTCGCTTAAGTTACTTCGTCCCCCGTGCACTCCTCGCTAAGATGAGCTCTCTGTCCCTCCAGCTCCTTCCACAGTTTCGCTGCTGCTTCCTCGTCCTCTTTTGACATCGCGGCCAGGTTCCATTCTATGATTTGCACATGGTCCGCCTCCTCCTGCTTATCGACGCTAAACTCCCGCTCAAGCGGCCCGGCCCGGCCTCCATTCTGAAAGCCTGCGCTAAGGGCGGCCCGGCCCGGCCTGGGTCAGAAGCCGCCCGGCCTGCACGTGATTTAAAAGATTCTTTGCCTATTTAAGTCTATTTACAGATTAAAAAAAGTGTATCTATTTTCTGTAAAATGGCATAAGCCTTGGTCTGGCTGATGGATGGAATACGGCAATGGCAGGGCTACGATGATTGAGTTGGATATGGTTTATGTTTCGTACTTTGGAGACTTTCTTAGTAAAGGCAGCAGAGAATGTTTCGAACAAAATATTCTGTTTAGGCTTAGTCCGCCAAGAAAAGCCGCTGCTAAGGGCGGCTTGGCCTGGCTGCTTAGGAACACTGCTCTTACTCAATCACCCAGTGGTCGGAGCCAGTGGCGTGGCTCCCATCCAGTGTTGTCCATCGCGTGATCGGTCAGCTGGCTAGGGTTAGGTCTATTGTTGACTCACCCTCTGCACCTTTCCTTGCCCAGTGGTGAGTGGGCTGGTCGTCATATCCAATCTCCAGGCCACGCTTGTCGATAATCTCCTTCTAGAAAGTCACATCATGTTGTTCTTTGCATTGTGGGTCCCATCAGTGGCTGTGTTCATTGCAGTCAATCGTGAGTATTGTGCTGTCTCCCTGTCGGATGATTCTGTACCAGTTTGTCTTCTTCGCTTGTCTGGCCCTAGTCTGCATGTCACTTTGATCGTAAATATTGATAATCCTCATTATCTTCTCTCCTCTTCTTCTAACATCACTTACAATGACATTGTCATTTGCACCCCTGCTCAGGTCTGTTTGTTGGTTAGTTGCCAGGCCACACCCTTTTCACACTGCTGTCCAAACTCTCATTTGTTTCCTAATCTCATATGCTGAATGGCTGATTCTACTTCCCCCTCTTTCTGCCGGCGGTTCCTGCAATATTACCACATCTGCAAGTTGTTCCACTCGCATCTCCAGTACTGCCATGCTTCCCATTCAAGATGCGGCGCAATTGTGCATGACTGCTGAAATCATTGGAGGCTGCAGCACCCAATTCAATCTCCCCCGCGGTCTTGGCCATGATCATGGTTCACTTCTCCACTCCCACCTCTCCCTCACTGGTATTGTCAACCCCTTCGTCAGCCATTGGCTCCCCTTCTTTGTCCCTTATACCCCTCGCCTGTCTGGTGCCAACTGCTACTCTGTTGTCCCCAGTCGCCCCCTTCATGGATGCTTGTCCTGCTAGCCCTATTTTACTACTCTGCCACGCCACCTGGGTGGCCTCAGTATTCTTCACACATCTGGTACTGCATACAATATGATTTCCTTTGTAATTGGGGCACTTCACCAGCGTGTGGACACAGAATGATCCCTGCGTCGCCGTGCACCCCACCACTTTGCAACTGTGGTCGCTTGTCAAGTGATGACCTGAGCAGTAGCCACAGGTGGGCATGGTGCCGCACTTATTCGCGATCTCACCCCATCCACCGCAGAGCTCACTTCAGATGTGAGGTGCTGGATTTGGGTACATTTCGACTCAGTACCATACTCCGGCCCCCATAATGCTTTTCTTAAACAATCTCCATGCCGCCTTGCTCCCGTTTATGACAAAGACTACTGATGATGTGGCAATTTCTCCAATCTGCCTTCTCTTCCTGATGGTGGGGGGGTTCGCCAACCATCTTATTTTGGTGGGGATTGCTATACCTTGATTCTACGCTTTAAATTCCTCTCGCATCTTCTGCAAGCCTTCTGTGCCTGTCCTATGTAATATACAACAAGTACGGAATGGATCTTTCGTCTTTCCCGCGACTTATTCTCTTTGATGTCATTGATTCCTTGGTCAACTGTCCTCACTGCTGTGATAATTATATCGGAGTCCTGCAGAGCCATCTTCATAGTCACATGCTGGTGTGTAATTGCATAGAGTACACCCCTAGCATTTCTGTTAGAACTTATGATCTGAATGTGGGCTAGTGCCTTCGGGTGGAAGAGCACTCTATTGATTGCTGATGCAATTTCCTAGTCCATTTTGTTGGGGAGCAGTACATTCTGGTCTATCCTGAATATCAGGCATCTCGCTGCCATACTCAATCCAGCCATCGAGACAGGGTGTGGGCTGATTGGTGCTCTCGCACTCTGGGGTCTGGGTGGGGCTGTCTCGCACTGCGTAGCTGTTGTGGGTGCTACCCTTGGATCGGGTTCGTGCTGTGGTTCAGACTTCAGTTTGAGCTGCAATCTGGGCTTCAGCTGCTGTTGCAGCTATTGGCGCATCTCTGGTCCTGCTTTCTGTATTGTATCATCATGTGTCGAGGCCTCTAGCCTTCCACCATCCACCCTTGCAGCCTTGTTTCTTTCTTTCTCTCTCAGTTCCTGGCCTAGTGCTACTCCTTTAATGACCTGTGCAATCATGGTTGTAATACCTGCCCCCCACAGCTTGTCATTCTCATGCCAGGCATCCCACTTCTGCTCTTTCTCTTGCATCCACATCATCAATCCTAGCCACTGTGCATCTTTGCAGGCTGCCTAGACTTCCAACATGATTCCTATGTGTCCAACAGTTGAGTGCAGCTGCATTCACTCCTGTGCCTGCTGTCGGGTCGTCCACTCCATGCAGCGCCTCATGTCACTGGGGGCTCTCGACACCTTGGGGCCCTCACTCCTCAACCTCATCGCAATCACATTGCCCTCCAGCTGCTCGGCTGCGGTCACGCTTGCTGAGGCTGCAGGTGTCATCGACATGATGCCTGGGATGTCATTCGCCGCTCCTAATCCTCCTACTCCCCTCTTGTGCGTCTTTCCTGCCTGAATTGGCATCCAGATCCTGTAATATACCCCAGCGAGGCTTGTTCTTCCCGGGGTAACCATCATTCCTGATATGGTAGTCGCATCATGGACACATGCTCGCTTTCCTGCCCAAGTGCCCAACCACCTCTGGCGGTCCTGTGGTGGTGGGGAAGTCTTCCCGGGGTCAACTCGCCGCTGACAGTCGTTTGCCAGTGTCTGTTTGTCGACTACCTCTGTGGCTGTTGACGCATTTCGCTGTTTTGTTTTCATCTTTTCCGCCAAGACTCTTCGCGAATCCACGCAATTGCGTGGTTTCTCGTGCACGCTCTGTTTGCTGACATGCCCGCCCTTCTCCGGCGGTCCTGAGATGCTGAGAGTCTCGTTCCGGGGTCAATTTGACTTTAAAAATCGATTGCCGCTGTCCGCTTTTCGATCGCTGTCATCGTTGTGGACTTATTTCGCCGTTTCTGTTTTGCTAACACTCGCGCGTAGGATTAGTATTCGAGCTTTAGTGTCTGTCTCAACCGATGTAGGGTTACATGTGCTCGCTTAGTAGCACTACCTTATTATTGAAAAAAAAACAAACCCGGACTCAAAAAAGGGTACCTGTTGTGACGGGTCTGTTGTGCTCAGTCTCTCTTGACCGAACTGAACTTGACTTCGCTAAGTCTAAATAACACGTACACAAGAACTAAAGTGCATGCGGCTCCGCCGCGCCAACCCACGTGATAACCGCGCTTAAATCAGTCCCACAGCACTTACAACAGGCTTCGCCGCCAGTCATTCAGGACCTACCATCATCGTCTTAGACGGGGCGTGTGTAGAGACACCTAGGCCTCTAGTGGGGTTGCCGCTCCTTATCTTGGAGTTTTTTCGATTGATAACTACTCATTTCGTAACGGATTACAACTTTCTTGTCCCAATGCTAGGAACAGGGGCCTTGAAATAGGCATGCATAGGCACAAATCTGAAGGAGTGCTAGTCACTGCTTCATCACTATCACTCGCTTCACTCAGCCATCACTCGGCTTAAATGGTCGGATGCCTACCATAACTCTGAGCAGTATGGAAACAACCTTGGGCTTGGTTATGCCTACCCTAGATGGGGGCCTCATCTTCACCACTCCAACACCGATCTGGCCTTCTGTGAATGGGAAAAGTAATGCTCTACCTATCGGTGCTATCGCGGGTATAGTAATTGGTTCCATCATTGCTGTGGACTAGCAGTTGCAGCAATAATAGTTTTCAGGTTCAAGCTCCGGCAAAACCCCGCAGGTCATACCACAATTCCGGCCAAAAGAGTCTATATCGCCGGCGCCGGTGTACACCAGCAGTGTTCCTCAGAGTCCAGTATGGACTTCGCCACAGCAGCCCGCGTCGATGGGCACTGAAGCAATCACGTGATCACGCGTCGCACGCCGCAGTAACATAACTGTGGTAATATAACAGCAGTAGTTCTAGGCAGTGATTGTTAATTGTATTTTGTTGTGTCTAATGAATGGATTGTCAGAACTGTGGATACTGAAGATCATATTGCGATTCGTGCTGGTGCAGATGAAAGTATTGGTTGTGTAGGTGCGACCTGTGTTGACGGAAATGCTGGACTTGCCGAAGATCATCAACGAGCATCATGTGATTACTTAGCAATTACGTGGGTTACCATTGTCAGTATAGTTCTCTTGACATCGTGTCTTTCAGTTTTCTCTTTTTCTCTTCTCTCCTTGGAACGTAGACGATTGATGAGTTTTCCACGCCTACCGCAACGCGGGCGTGTCACACACACCTTCGACAACACACTTCACCGCCTGGTTTTGCCAAGACCCCCTGTTTTTATTGGGCGGGTTGCGGTTTTACTTTGGCTTTATTTTCGCATACCTGTGTGTGTCCGCTTGTTCACCCCTCGTGTTCAAGTGTACCTCGGACTGTGACAACCACCCAGTACGACTCAGTATGGACCTCGAACGGTAGTCCCTCTCCCAGGGCAACTCGCCTCCTTCGATGTTTTACGCAAGTTAGCGACATGGTTTTCACGACACAACCGACACAATTGACAATACAATACAACTAGGGCGTGAAAGCGCAGCAGTTCAATGAAGAGTTTTTCCAAGGACAGCACGCTCCGACCCACAACACTCGGAGGAGCTATGATGGAAGACCTGCTTCTCAGGCACACCCGCACCAGTACGAGTTGTTCCCATGGACGCATCAACCCACTTAAACAGCGATAATCGGTAGACACATTAAAGGTGTTGTTCACACCCCATGGTAGAACGGTTGGGGTATTCCACTGCAATAACATCAATGAGACCCTGCACTCAGGTGAATGTGGTACTGGATCCAAACAGTTACATTTCTGGGGGAGGACTATAATATGGTGCCCTGGGGCAATGGGGGTGGAAGAGGGGAGGGGGTGAATTTTCGTTTTTGGGTAGTGGGTGGGGAGCTCCGCTGTCTAGCCGGCTCGCCCGGAGGCGGAGGGGAATCGGTCTTTGTCATACTCTAATTAGAGTGAATACAATATGAATAAACAACAACAACGCGGGCGTGTCTACAACATGGAGCTTCGTGGGACGGATAAGGGTGTATACCATTACCAGTTCTTTTATATCAAACTCTCTGAGTTTTCGGTTTGTTTGTTTGTAATTATATTGCTGTTAAATATAGAGATAGAAAAGCTTAAGTACGGTAGTTCATAGACAAATACACACGTACTCATCTATGTTACTATGTATAGGTACTGCTAAATACCATCAGCCCGTATCAGTACTAACTTAGTAAGTTACCATACGAGGTATCATCTCGTATCGGTACCAGCGCAGTAAGCCGCCATACGAAGGCTGAGATCTATTTATGCAATACTTGGATTCGGCCGCAAGCGGCTATGGCCTAAGTACATAACCAGAAATTGCCCCGCCATATCCACAAGGAGAACCCCCGTGATTCACGTCATCGTTTCCAACCCACTACCCAACGCAACAGAGTGCACTACAGGTATCTTCACTGCACCATGGCCACTAGTCCAGCCCGCCTCCCATCAGTGTAATTCCCAGTGGAGTAGCAATATCTTATAATTTTTGTTTATCGTGGGAAAATGGGCTTTTCTTCATGTTTTATATGTTCTGCTTTCTTACTGCATCTGGCAACTATGATTGATTTTCATGGAGCGCAGCAAGAGGATGAATTTTGATAATCTGATGCAAAGGATACAACCAACCCCCAAAGTTCGCTAGCTTTTGTACATATCTCCAGTCTTTCTCTCTCCGACTCCTTTTTTGTATCGTAGTCTCTATGTATACAGTTCTCGCTACGTCGTAAGAGTGTTGTTATTAAAATACTAAGATACAGTCCTCTAGCAAAACTCTTCCTAATGACGCCATCGGGAATCGTATTTCTATCTCTGAGACTTTTATAGCTATCAACAACCAGTAAAAAAAAGGTCTTATCCCTTTATATTACCTGAAGAATGTTTTTCTCAGCTAGAACATCGGCAAAAGTGAAAATCGACTATAGGCTGCGCTACGCGCACACGCGCACATTCGCAGCCCGCTGGCGCTTCGGAGACTGCTTGAGAGACTGCTTGAGAGCCTGCTTGATAGCCTGCTGGATAGCCCGCTTGATAGCCTGCTTGAGAGAGCCGTGCTTGAGAGAGCCGTGCTTTGGGAGGAGTAGAGTTTTCCATGGGAAGCTTTTGGCCGATGGAAAACTCTGAGTTTGTGGAAGCTTTGGCTGATAGAAGGCTCTAAGTCTGTGGAAGCTTCGATGCTGACATTGACGTAGCCAACCTACTTGTCTAAGTGCTTCAGGTACTATGATCACCTTCACCAACACCATCACCATCGCCATCATCACCATCGCCATCATCACCATGGCCATCATCACCAGCAGCCCCGGACCGAATGTGCACACATACGCCCAAAATCGGTGGCAAGCGGGCAGCTGATTCCGCTGGAAAATCTGAGTCGGAGATCTGCTCTCCCCAAGATCCAGTTGTCTACCTTTCATGCAGAGTCTAAGGCTGCAATTGTCAACACCATGACCGTGAGGCATCGTGAGATCTCGTTGTGGTGGCCATGCTAATGATAAGGTTCAGACTATGATATCGACCGATGTCATGATTTCAGCCACCATACGCAGTCTGCCACTTGCCACCTGCCACCTGCCACCTGCCTCATACCTCCTGGTGCCTGGTGCCTGCAACTCAGCAAGGCTCGGGATCGAGCATGCAGGAGCATATTCGGGAGCAATAGAGTTTTCCACCAGAAGCTTTTGGCCGATGGAAACTCTGAGTTTGTGTAAGCTTTGGCTAATAGATCGCTCTAGGTCTGTGGAAGCATTGGCTAGTAGAAGGCTCTAGGTCTGCAGAAGCTTTGGCTAGTAGAAGGCTCTAAGTCTGTGGGGGTACTAGATTCCGCAGGACAATCTGAGTCCGAGATCTGCTCTCCCCAAGATCCAATTGTCTACCTTTCCTGCAGGATGTAAGGCGGCAATTGTCAACACCATGACCATGAGGCATCGTGAGATCTCGTCGCGGTGGCCGCACTAAAAATCAGGTTCAGACTATGATATCGACCCGGTGTTGTCAACCGTCCCGTCCGTCCGCAATATCGGCAGGACGGACGGGACGGCGCCAAGGCCGTCCGTCCCGTCCTCGCCCGCTGAGGACGGCATGTCGGCCGATGACGGCCGGGGACGGCAAAAATACCGTCATCGGCCGTCATCCACCGTCACCGGCCGACATTGGGCGGTTACTATTAATACATATATTGTAACTGTAGGGCGCGCGGTACAAGATATAAATAGATTTATCTATATTTCTAGATTCTCAATCAGTAGTAAGAATTCAGGTTCGGATCGAGCAGATGATGAAGGATCTTGCTTCACAGTCAAGAAAGTGGACAAATGTACTTATTATAACTGAATATCTATTATGTATGATGACTCGCAAATCATCAATGGATGTCGGCCGATGACGGCCGTCCCTTCCGTCCGTCCCCGTCCGACCTCAAAAAGACGGCGCCGTTCCGTCCTAACTCAGGACGGACGGCAAGCCGCCGTCCCGTCCCGTCCTCGGTGATGTCGGACGGACGGGACGGTTGACAACACTGTATCGACCGACATCATGATTTCGGCTGCTGCCACCTGCCACCTGCCTCCCGGTGCCTGGCGCCTGGAACTCAGTAAGTCTCTGGATCGGGCACCCAGAAGCGTATATGGAAGCATATAGTCAAGTTGTCTTGCCTCTTGAGAGTGTACTTGGGAGCGTGTTCGGGAGTGTGCTTGAGAGCATCTTGGGAGCATACTTGGGAGCGTTAGTCACTGTCATGATTTCGGCCAACATATGCCACCCTCCACCCGCAACCCGCCACCCGCCACCCGCCACCCAGTGCCTGGCACCTGCAACTCAGCAGGTCTCTGGGTCGAGCACCCAGGAGCATATATGCGAGCATATAGTCAAGTGAGATTGGGAGTGTACTTCACGGCGTGCTCTGGAGTGTGCTTGAGAGCTTCTTGAGAGCTTACTTGGGAGCATAGTCCAGCAGGCTGGGAGTGTGCCATCGAGTGCAATTGGGAGCGTCCTTGAGAGCATGCCCGGGAGTGTACTTGGGAGCGTCTGGAGAGCTTAATTGGGAGCGTAAGTGAAGCAGGCAGGGAGTGTATAATCGATTGCAATCAGGAGTGTACTTCAGAGCGTATTTGGGAGCGTGCAATGAAGTGCATTTGGCAGTTTTATTGAATGCAACATGATGTATAGTATCAAGCGCCCATAATCGCATGTGTATCATAGTAATCTAGTCAAGTCGCAGGTCCATAGGACCTGATAGTGCCACGCGTCAATTATGCTATGGATTACCGGCCCAAAAACAGCTTCTCTATGAGTTACCCGTCGCGTAAGGTCATTTTTCCCGGTGAAGCTGTGGGGGGGGTTGAATTTGAGGACAGCAGAAACACCACTGTCTATAGTTGAGTGCCACCTTTACTACTTACAATACTCTGAATAGACAAAATACCGGAATTACTATAGATTTGGAATGGCTATTAGATGTAATCCCTAAAGTTTTGGGATTTTCGCGTTAATATTGGTAGAGTTCTGGCAGAATTTGTATTCAATAGCTGCAGGCGGTACAAAAAGGGCTAACACATATATGTTGCATATATGGTTTATCTCCTGTCGTATGGCTTCAGTTGGGCTGATGTATATTCCCTCTAAGATGATGGTCATTCCATATCTCAGCTGGAGATGCCACTCAGCAGGAGATGCCAGCTGAGTGCGCATACATGTGTACAAGACATACAAAGACATACTCTGACTACCGCGTATATAAGTCCATGAATGTACCTGTACTTTAGAATATACAAGCTTCTAACAATCAGTATTTCAACAGGTTATGAGCCCGGTTATCGCTACGATCGAAAATCTCATGATCTTTCCTATGATCATCTTCACGATCTCCAAAAGAGCCTCAAGAACTCTAAACCTTGTCACTGTAGCAACAGCCGCATAAACAACACTAAAACTCAACACTAAAAACTCAACACCATCTCCACCATCTCACGATGACTTTCTCCAATACCGCCTTCAACAAGACCAGGTGCCACAACATACCCAAGCTCACTCATGACAATTATGACGAATGGAAAGACGACATGATTCTCATCCTGTCAGCCATGAAAGCATACGCAATCGTCACTGGAGAGGATCGTAAACAGCAGCCACTTGACTTCGACCACGATGATAACTATGATGATTGGAAGGCTAAGGAAGCCAAGGGTGCTTCAATGATCAGACTTTCCTGGCCCACCGACGTACGGCGCATCGTTAATGGTATACCAAATTCCCACGAAATGTGGAATACACTAGAAATAAGTCTGGACACCGCCGGATCTTACATCGGCAGACAGGACATCCTTCGCCAGTTCCGTGCTCGCCGACCTAAGGAGGACGAACCTCTTATAATGTACTTCTCCAAGCTCAGGAACTACCGCATAAAACTGGACCATACCAAGGATCCAGTCACCGAACGAGATTTCCGCATGCAAATATTCACATCACTGCCATCTTAGAATACAATGATATTAATGGTCCTAAAACATAGAAGGTCTTTACCTACACCCAAAGAAGCCATGAATGGCCTCCTAGAAGATGAAACTACAGGCAGCCTCACAAAAGAACTTGGAGATGCATCCACGTGGGCCGCCTTTTTCACTCAATGTGGTAGCTACCGTGGCTGCGGCCGTGGGCGTGGCTGACCCGCAGGACGCGCTGGATGCAGTAGACACGCTGAAAGCAGTGGAACCAGAGACAGCCATGTAATTAAGTGCACCAATTGCAAATTTGACAGCCAGACTACAGATGCATGCAGGAAGTGGAAACGTGCCCAGGAGGGAGGAAACACCGGAGGAAATTATGAGCGCATTTGCATCCAGTGCGGGCTCCCCGGCCATTTCAAAGTTGATTGCGTCTCCTACAAAGCTTTCCAGGAGTGGTGGAAAGTGAGGAAAGCCACTGCGACAGCAGCCCTCGCTACCACTGGAGACTGCGATCCGTTCTAACTAACTGCCTCTGCTATTGCCGCAGCTCCGAAGTCGGTCATTGATTCCCGAGCGTCACACCAGATGTGCAATGACCGCACCAGCTTCTCAGTGTTTAAAAAGCCCTGACTTCCTATACTAATCCAACTCGGAGACAACACTTCAGTCACTGCCACACATTACGGTTTCGTCATCATTATACAAGGCAATCAAGTCGAAGCTCTCCATACTCCTACTTTTTGACTTTCCCTTCTATCAATCAACCTGTTGGATTTGGGCGGGCATAGGATTACATTTCAGGATGGAAAATGCTCCATAACTTCGCCATCTTCCTGCACTCTCGCATGAATGCGAATCAATGGCATATATATCATAGTCCCATCAACCACACTCTTATCGACTGCTGAGAACGGGAAAAAGAGAAAGAGAGACAGCACAAGAGTAAGAATCACAGAGCCTACAATCGAGCCTACAATCGAGTCATCAAAAGCACCTATTGCAGCCAAAACTATGTCCACTCGAAAGCTTCTCATGATTTTAGAATCAAGAATATAGCACCGACGACTAACACATGGCAATCCTACCGCCATGAAATGTCTAATTGTCAGATATACACATGATGACTCTATGTGTACAGTCTGCATCCAAGCCAAGCGCAAGCAAAGGTTCATTAAAGTGGCAGTCAAGTGCACTACGAAGCCTTTTGAACTTGTACATTCGGATGTGTGCGGTCCCTTTCCAACACCGACCCGCAGAGCCACTCGTTATTATCCATTATTTATCGACCACTACACAAGGTTCACATCTGTATGGATGATCCCAAATAAGAAAACCGAAAGCTGCACCTCCGCCTACCAGTCATTTTAGCTCCAAGTAAACTGGATGGGATACAAGATCAAGCGATTCCGATGAGATAATGGATGAGGGGAACACGACAATAAAACCTTCCGATATGTCCTTGCGGCTCGATGCAAAACATATGAGCCATTCCCTCCATAGGCTCACGATAAGAATGGTGTGGCCGAACGAATGATCAGTACAATCTGGGAAAAGGCCCACCGAATGTTGCTTGACTCCCAGGCCCCCATTCAGGTTTGTGGAGAAGCAGTTAATACAGCAGTCTATCTCCCTCAGAGATCGCCATATGAAGGCCTGCAAAGAAGTGACCTCAACGGCTATCAAGTACCGTACGAAACAGCAAACAAAATGTTCCATGGATTTGGAAAACATATGCACACTGAGGACAGGAACAAGATATCGTATGAACCTTCTCTCAATATCCTACACCGATTCGGATGCTACACCAGCAGACTGATCTCCGAAGTCCAGTGCTGAGGCAAAATCTGCCGGAGATCAAAATCCTGCAAGATGGTAGGCCACCCACAAGACTCAAAAACGTTGTGGAGGTTATGGGACCCAGAATTACTACGAGTAAAAGCCAAATCAGAAGTTGTCTCCGACGAAGCAAGGAATGCACACATGTCGTGTCAGCATGAAAGCAATGAGATCGACATATTTGAATTACCAGCAGATGAGGAATATGTCGAAGAACCAGATAGCTGAGATGCGCCTCTCCAAGATGGTTAACCTACGCAGATAGATGAGAGATCCAAATCTCACATGCATAACGCTCCTAACAAGGAAGCAGAAAATGCCCACTGCCGCCGCCTCCTCCAAGAGGAACAGACTGCCCAATGTTTGACAGCAAATGCAGAAAACATAGCCCAGAGCTGGTGCATCCGCTGAGTGAACCAGACTGCCCAGCGTTCGGTAGCAAATTCAGTAAACATCACCCAGAGCCCTCACCTCCGCCGAGATGATCAGACTGCCTGGCGATCGGCAGCAGCAATCAAGAAATCAAGCGAAGTCCCACCAGCGGCTCCAGCTCCAGCTCCAGCTCCAGCTCCAGCTCCACTGATAGGGAGTCGAGTCACAAGATGTCAATGTGAAAATTCTGCAGATGCACTAACGGCATCCATAGCCACTGGAGATACATGCACCTACGCAGAATCTATGGAAAGCCCTACCCAAATCCACTGGAAAAGAGCCTTGGAGGAAGAAAGCACATTGAACCTGCTCAATAATACCTTCTCCGCCTTCAACTCCCAAGAAGCACAGCAACTACAAGTTGACCCAAATGGCTCTAAGTGGGTTTATAAGACTAAACACAACCCCGATGGGTCTACACAGTATAAAGCACGGCTAGTCATAGAAGGATATGAGCAGACAGATTTCAGTGAGACTTATGCGGCTGTTGGGAAATACACTACATATCGGTATCTTATCTCTCTCATTTGGAGATACGGGTGGAATCAGGACCACTTGGATGTAGTTACCGCTTTCCTAAACCCCGAAATCCACGGTGATGACATCTATATGACTTTGCCAGAACGATGGCCAGAAGGCTGCAACACACCAAAACTCATTGTGAGACTAAGGCAAGCTCTCTATGGCCTTAAACAAGCTCCACGGCTATGGCATGACGATATCAATGCGTTTCTACTCTTTCTTGGGTTCACACAGTCTTCAGCCGATCCCCACCTCTATCTCCGCAACAATGGCATCTTGATACTTCTGTCTGTGGATGACATCTCCATGTCATATCTGGAGGCGGTCACCCAGGCTGTCAACAAGCTCAAGGCGAAACTCTCAGAGAAATATAAGATTCCGAACCTCGGCCCAGCACGTCAATTTTTCGGCATCAAGATCTACTGCTATTTCAATGGTACTGGAATCCGTCTCAAACAGGAAGCCTATATCACCACAATCCTCAAACAATTCGGCATGGAGCATAGTCACGGTGTCTCGATGCCCATGGATCCCAATATAAAATTCGACTTGGCCAACGATTGGCAAAGATTCCACCAGTCTGGCAATGGATCAGTCCAGACCGGAACCGTCCAGTCCGGTCCAGGTCCAGTCCAAGAAATTTTTGGACCGGAATCGGACCGATCCCAGATGCTGATAGACAGGACTGGGCTTGGTCCGGACCGATCACTCACGGTGTCCAGGGTTAGGGTATACTTTCCCGGTAACTAGTCCGTTAATAGTGAAAATAAATCTCAATGTACCTGAATATACAGATAGAAGTGGTATAATTTCGATCAGAGTGGGTATTCGGGGGTGAGTGGTGATAAAAAGTGAGGCTGAGTCATGTTTTCGGTAGTACTTGGCTAAAATGCTATGTCAAAATTATATGCGTAAATGGATCGGTCCAAACAAAGCCCGTCCAGTCCAAGACTGCCAGTCTGTGGATCGGTCCAGTCCGACCTTCCCATTAGACCGAACTGGACTGAGCCCTACCGCGGACCGGGATCGTCTGGACTGGTGGAATCATTGACCATTGGGGGGAGCAGGAATTGGAAGATATCACAGACTATCAGGCAGTCGTGGGATCACTGATGTACGCACCACTTGCAACTCGGCCAGATATCTCGTATGCGGTCACTGCTCTTTCTCGATACACTTCGTGGCCATTCACCAGCCATTTGCCTGGTGCTAAGAGAGTTTTTGAGAACCTCAAATCTACAGCCGATTTTTAACTACACTTCACTGGCACTGGCATTGGCATCTGCATTGGCATTAGCATTGGCATTGGCATAGGCATAGGCATCGGCATGGGCATCTACATCGGCAATAGTGTCGTAGGGTATTCGGATTCTGCTTGGGCCAATGGTAGCGTGGACTGCAAATCCAGGTGAGGCCGTGTGTTTCTCGCCAGTGATAGAGCTATCTCGTGGCAGTCTCGAAAGCAAAGTCTCATTGCCATGCCCACTCTTGAGGCCGAGTTCATCGCCTGCTCGGAGGCCTCTAGCGAAGAGACATGGTGACTTCAACTACAGAAAGCCATTCACGGCAAAGACTTACCACCACTGCCAGTCAACCGCAACTATCAGGGTGCTCTCACCATTATCACCACGGAAATCATCAAAGCTCGAACTAAACACATCAATGTTTGCTATCACAACAGTCAAGATCTGGATACACAACAAATAGTCAACTACTCTTACGTACACACAGACGACAATGTGGCAGATATACTGACGTAAGCACTTGGAAAAGATAAGCATACCTAGTTCACGAAAACAATGGGTTTATGGTAACAAGGATCTCGATTTAAGGTTGGATTTAAGGTTGTCTTACTTTTCTTTTGGTAATACGGTAGTACTCTTTCCCTACTCACCTGCCACGCAGCGTTTTAAGGAGGCTACTATAGAAATTACAGTTTGTTTGCTTGTTTGTTTGCTTGTTTGTTTGTTTTCTTGCTCCATGGAGCGAAGCAAGAGGGGGGAGTGTTGCATATATGGTTTATCTCCTGTCGTATGGCTTCAGTTGGGCTTCAGCATAATCTCTCCAAGATGATGCTCATTCCATATCTCAGCTGGAGATGCCACTCAGCTGGAGATGCCAGCTGAGTGCACATGCATGCGTACAAGACATACAAGGACATACTCCGACTACCGCATATATAAGTCCATGAATGTACCTGTACTTTACAATATACAAGCTTCTAGCAATCAGTATTTCAACAATATAAATTGAGCTCATCTAAGTGATACTATATGACTATAAACTTCCGCAACAATTTTACTACATTCAGTTAAGGGATTGGTTAAAAATTGGTATTCTTATTGTTCAACATATTAATTAACCCAAGTAAAATCCTTATTCGTGCAGGTATACCGGTTGTGGTTGAGCATTTGTTGCACACTACTGATTTTCGCTTGTTTTGGTGGGGAAATGACACGGTCACGATGACCTTTGCTACGGGACTGTAGTTGATTGTATTTAAGATAGAGAGAGCCCGTATTGGCTCTCGTGTACATATTAGTGTGAAAATCTATGACCATCTGTAGACATGTACAGCAGTCACGTACAGAGTAGTTCAGGGTATCTACATGCATATATGCAACAATTGTTGTTGTGAATATGGAGGGGAGAACCGTGTGCGTGTATAGACTTAGGGCACAGAGGGAAAAGAGGAAAAACCGCGCCTTCGGGCAGTCGGGGTATTCCACTGCGATAACTTCATATGAGACCTTGCGGTTGTGGTGAGGACGCTAATTTCATATGACATTGGAGTGTAGAGGATAATTTGTTTTTATTTATTTATTTCCTTGCAGAGGAGTTGGCGGGTTTTCTTTGTTGTTTCGGGGGATTCGGGTGGACGAATATGGCATGGAGTACTGTACTGTGACTGGATGGATTGGCACGACTTTGCCTCTGGGATGTCGAGGGAGCGCTGCGGAAGGGTGGGGAGGGGAGCTAGTGGTTTTACTTCATTAAGAAACAGTATTGGCCATGACCACTCGTGGTATAATTACAAACGGGCAGAAGAGGAAAGAGAAGAAAGACTCGGCATAAACAAAGAATCTTCCAGTATATATTCGGGTATGCCGACGCCACCCTTTGCCACCATTGCCACTGACCACTCTCGCAACTGGATATTTAACAAGTGTAATGGCACGTTAGTCTGGTGATCGCACATGGAGCTCGTGGTAAGACATGACCACAGAACTAATAATTACAACTTTAAACCAAAGCAGCCCGTAAAGTGTAGGCAAGCCGACGCGTCCAAAATTGAGTCATTTTGAACACACCCAGCTTAATACTAGGAGATGTCCTGGGACCCGAACGGTTAGGTCTATTTCGTCCGGTGCGGGGCTCTCATTGGTGCATCAAGCTAAGAATATCTGGAGCAGGCCCCATCTAAGTGACCACAGTCTAGCACTAGCATGGGTGAACCTGAAAATAGCATCCACATACTAGAGACTTTGCGTTGTTGGCTCCGGATGGATTGCCATAACGCTAGACAAGGGTGGTGATCATGGTGGCAAGAATGGGCGATCTCCAATTATTTACATCAGAAACACCAAACCCCACATTTCTCAAAGGCCATTTTGAAGCAACTCTTTAATATTCTCTCACCAGAATTTCGCATTATACTCTTCAGAAGAAGCTCTATTTATTGATATACTTTTATGAGACAAGCAAAGCTGCAAAATTGGTAGGTATTTAAAGTCTGATTGTAAATATCGGACATTTGCCTCTTGTCTGGGTGCATCGCAAATTCTGGGTGTGGCAGGTGAACGATCAACATAGCCAAGCGCTCTATATTTCACTCCGGAGCTAAAAACGGAAAGTCTCTACTAACCATAACCTTCAGCTGGTGATTACCAGACTTTCTTTCCTTTTGCAGAGTGAGGAGATCCCAAGTGAAGGAAAAAAATTCCAATGTATTCTTCAGGAGATATCAACCGAAGCAATTACAATTTAAATGCATCTAGTCAAGTGACTCTGGAACGGAGTATTGAGATGTCCGATCCAAAAGATATTAAGAACGCGTAGAAGATGGAAAGGACATACTGCACTAGGAAGAACATACTGCACTAAGCAATTTACTAAAATAACCCCTAGTAAGTACATATTCCATTCCCATCTTAGAAAATACATGGAGCAAGTGGGTGGTGTAGCTTTTAATGAATTTGTGGCAAGAAACGAGATGCCCGGTGTAAGGTTAAAGAATTTTCTGATTGGACGATAGCCGGGCGCGTGGCATTGAACGATTTATTGTTCGATTCATGGATGACGGCCACTACAACAGCAGCTACTCCCACTCTATAGACTCTTCAGTCAGCAAAAAGCAAAGGAAACGGGTCCCTTTCTTTTTCGTAGGCAAAGAGTATTCCCTTTATCATAAACTCTCAGCGCAGGATTGGGGTTACACGCGCTCGCTTAGCAGCACTAAGAGACAAAACCCGGGACTCCAAAAGTGGTGCTACAACACGCTATTGACACTAATTAGTGCGGTCAAGAAGCTAGCAGCCGCTAGCTCCCGTACAATCAAACTGCTTTCGCTTCAGCGGCAACCACAAGGTAACACAGTCTAAATGTATGCCGAGTGCAGCAGGTGTAAAAATATTAACTTCCCACTAATACCAGGATACAGGTGTATTAGTGTTATCCTGCGGAATGCGTATCCCCACAGTTCGGAAGCGGACATCGAACTAGCACTGCCTCCATCCCTTTTTCAAATTTCAGCCGCACGGTGTTCCTGCATGAACATTGTCTTGGCTGCAGTGTCGTGGCGAGAAATTCTGTTCTTTTGTTTGTTTTATTCATACTGTATGCACTCTAATTAGAGTATGACAGGACCCAATATCCCCTCCACCTCCGGGTGAGCCGGCTAGATGGCGGAGCACCCCCCCCCGCTACCCTGCATCCCCGCTGACAAAGGAAAAGACTAAACGATAGACCAACCCAAACCCGAACAAAATGGAAAAGAAAAGAAAAGAAGGTATATGCCCCCGCCCCTGAGTCAGCCTCTGCGCCTGCTCAATACCGCTCCTTCATCTGGGCAGGAACTTCCCAACTTCAGTAGCCGCCAGAAAGTCCAGCACGGCTTGCGTGCACTCTTCTACAGGAAATAGCTCAGAGATCTGCACGTGTCTGCATCTGCCCGCTATCCAGCCCGACACCTTTCCAACCGCCTTCCATAGTGCCTGTTGCTGGTCTCACCACCGGCTGCAGTGGCGGAAGAGGTGCTCCCACGTCTAGGCCGTCCTGCCTCCGCCGCCGTACCACCAGCATTTGTCGTCCTCACGGTGGCCGAACCGTTTAAGGTAGACTCCACTGCGTGCATACCCACACTTTAGTCTGTAGATCCTGGAAGCCAGCGACTTCACGGTTGTCATCAGAATGGGTCTTGTGGTCCTCTTCTTGCCCTTGGGTCTGTAGCTGAAGTGCTTGCTGCATTTGTCGGCCTCCCACTTTGCCTTGGCTGCTGACCTCACTTCAGAGATTCGCCTAGCTCTATTCGAGGCCGAGGTGTATGGCTGCTCTATCACCGTGTCTCTGCTGCCGTCTTGGGCAAGGCTTACCTGACTGTCCGCCACTTCGTTTCCAGGGATGCCGGAGTGTCCCGGGACACAGTGTATCTCGGTGGCGATGCCGTGGGCGAGGATTGCCCGCGCTCTCCGAGTGATCCGCCTCACTATATTGCCGCGCTGGGCCCGGCTCCAGGTGTGTCGCTCGTCAAAATACAGTCTGCGAGTCGCTGAAGATAGCCACCGTCTTAACTCCATGCCTTTACAATGTTTCTCTCTTCTCGATCGTCTCACCATGTCGGAGTCCAATCCCCCACAGCTCGGCGTTGAAGACCTCCATGCGCCCAGTGCCCAGCAAGCTGCGGTGGGTCCACCATTGATTTCCATGGTTGAACACTACTGCGGCCTCCACTCGGCCATTGTCTGAGGGCAATCCATCTGTCCACCACACCCAGACCCCCGCTCCTATTTTGCCGTCTTTCACTCTCTCCCAGCACTGCACGGTTCTCTTGGCAGCGGTGGTGTCGTCCAGTATGATGGTCCTGACCTCTGATTCTTCGCCCAGGGCCGGCCACATCATGCCTTCAGTTGTTCGGCCGTGGTCATGATCTTCCTTGACTATTCTGCATATCGGTGCACCGGGGGAAGGGTTTTGGTGTAACTCTTTCAACTTGCCACTGCATGCGTTTGCCACAGTCGCTGCGAAATGCTGCTGTCTGCAGTCTAAGACTACAGGCATGGGTGTAAGCCTTGACTCTCTCAGAAGTGCACCCCGTGGAGTTGTTGCCTGCGCGCCCAGGATAGACCTGGCTTATCGATTGAGGAGGAGTTGGAAGTCATCCCACCTGCTCGCTTCTTTGGGATCCCACCAGAGCTTACTCGCATACAGTGCGACTGCTTGGAAGCACGCCACCTGGACCGCCCTTACACTCTGAGGAACAATGCCGTATGTCGTGGTCACGTTTCGGAGTCTCGCTTCTGCTGCCCTGGCTTTTTTCATGCATCGGTTGTGCTGCTCCTTGAAAATTGGATGTGGGTCCATCCAGACGCCCAGCCAACGTGTCGCCTGAGCATTGATTCGTATGACACCGCTGCTGACTCTAATCTTCACTGTCAGTGTTGGCCGGAGGTGTTTCCTGTGGCCTCGTCTGCGCGTGAATAGTGCCGCCTCTGTCTTTGCCATGTCGAACTGTAGCCCTCGTTTGCTTGCCCACTTGATGCTCCTAGCTGTACATCTCTCAAGTATCGAGACGACATGGTTGACACCGCTTCCTGTCGCAACCCAGCCCAGGTCGTCTACAAAGCACAGCCTTTCGGCTTCTGATACGTACTCTTCGACCCAGTTGATGAGTCCTGAGATCCAGATTGCGAAGAGGATCGATGTCACCGGTGAGCCCTGCGGGACCCCAGCTTCCACCGGATGTCTCTCCATCGCATTACCCTCGATTATCATCTCCAGTGTTCATTCCCAGAGATAGCTCTCCATTCATCGTATAAGGTCTCCATCCATTTGCCTGACCTTCATTTGGTTGACTAGCCGTCCTTTTGCCACGCTTGGGAAGGCTGCTTTAATGTCCATGAGAAGCACGCCTGCTAAGTGGCCGCCTTTCCAGACTGCATGAGCTCTGTCAACCATGATGGCCGCTGCGTCGATGGCTGACCGCCCTCTTCTGCTTCCACATTGTCGGTCCATCAGTGGTCCTCTTCTCTCGGCCTCATTTGACAGCAGCTCAGCGACTACTTTTTTGACGACTTTTCCCATGCAGCTCAACAGCGATATGGAGCGATAGGCCATCAGCTGCGTGTAGTCGTCATTCCCAGTCTTGCGAATCACCACGCCGCTAGCCCGCTTCCATACCAATGGGTGTCTTCCCGTGCGAATGGCCGCCTTCGTCAGCCTCACGATCCTCTCTTTGTCCCACTTCCAGTGCAGCCGTATAGCGCCGAAAGACAGCTTGTCCGGCCCCGGTGCCTTTTTTACCGATTGAGAAAATAGGGCTCGTTCAACTGCTTGCTCTGTGACGCATGAGAAATTCTGTTCCTGCATATGCGTGGCTGCAGGAATCGTTCTACCATGTTAGTGGCGGTGATTTCAAGCTGAAGTTAGAATTATAAGTGCGCTGCTGCTCTGTCGGAATTTATTGAGCTAAAATATAACTACAATCACTATGAAGATCCATCCACTTCTTACGTTCGGTGGTGTTACTGTTGTCGTCCTGCTTCCGCCATTTGCATCAGCGGCGCCACAAGAGATGCCATCTCCCTGTTCATACCCCCGGGTCACAACTTCAACTGTACACTTCGATGATGGTGTTCCGAGTACCGTGGATATACAGCCGACTCCAATGCCAGAACTCCGAAGACAACAATTGAGGAGGCAGGCATCTGATTCACTGGGCTGGAACAATCCATCAACCTGCAACGTCGGTATTTGTAACGACTCAGACTCTTACTGTACTGTTTTTCCAGGCAACGGATTAAGGGACGAGACTGTGACAGGCGTATGTTGCCCAACGTATGTTGACCCGCTGCCCGCAACCGTGTATTATTAACCGCTGAAATCTATACTTCATAGAGGAAACACATGTCCATCAAGAAGCGTGTGCATACCATACAGTAGTCATTCATACAATACAGTACCTGTCGTAACAATGTCTGAAGGGACGCAGTACTGGTTCGCATGCATATCATAGTTCTCATACAGCTTTGAAACCAAGACTGACTTGATATAGTGGATCGTCATACCCTTATTGTTTCTCGGAATACTGGCAGTATGGTTATGGTCTCAGTACTTTCTTTAACCTGGGCTGTGCGACGGATTCCGTACTCGCTACATATAAAAATCCTTCATGGGCGCTATACGCAAGCGAAATGAACCCAGCGAAAGGTGTGATGCCTACTATAATCCCGACCAGTCTTGAAATAGCCTTGGGGTTGATCATGGCTACCTCCGGCATTGGGCCCAGCACTACCGCATCAACAACGTCCCTACCTTCGCTACTTGCGGAAAGTAACGCTTTATCCGTCGGTGCTATCGTGGGCATAGTGATTGCTTCCATTATTGCTATCGCACTTGCTGTTGTGACAATAATGGTAATCTGGTTCAAGCTCCGAAAATCCAACTCGATCCAGCCAGTCGAGCCACAATTCCAGCCAAAGGAGTCTATATCGCCGGAACTGGTGTACACCTGCGGGGTTCCTCAAAGTCCAGTATGGTTTTCGCCACAGCAGCCCCTGTCGATGGGGTATTGAAGTGATCACGCATCGCAGGTAGCGGTAATGTAACTGCGGTATTTTTAGGTGGTGACTGCTACTGTACTTGGTTGTATCTAATGAACGAATGTCAGAACTGCGGATATTACGGACTATATAGCATTTGTGTGCTGGTGCGGGGGGAGAATTAGTTATGCAGTTGCGATCTGGAGTTTTGAATATCAGGTGGCAAAAGTTATAACTGAACCCCCGAAATTCTCTAGCTATGGTGTATATATCCATGCATTTCTCCTTTCCTCTCCCCTCGGTATCATAGTCAACACGTACGAGTTCTCCTCATGTCCTAGCAGGGATGTTGAATTGTGTGGTGCAGATCAAGTCTCGACCTATCGAAGAGACGAGTCCATGCCTTTATATACACGGAGAGTCCAAAAGGCCCACGGAGATGATGGCGAGTGGCATGTGGCGGGTAGCGAGTAAGCAATCGTGTAGTCTCCTAGGTGACCCAGGGTATCGGAGACCTCATTCCAGACTACGGCGGTTCATAGAGGCCAACCGCCAAAGATAGATAACATGTTAAAAGTAGAGATAGAGAAGTTTGATTGTGTGTACTATCTAAGAGGGCCACAAGGCTATATATATGGTCATACAAGTGCAATGCGTACGTACTCATTTATGTATAGACCCGGCTGAATGCTATCAGCCAGACAGCAATCTCCGGCCATACGAAGGCTAAGATCTATTTATGCAACACAACATGTTACGATATGGAAGTTGGGGAGAACCGTGTACGTGTATTCTATGGTACAGAGAAGAGAGAAGGAAAGGAGAAAGACTCGAGATATATGGACGAGACATCAGCCCCTGCAGCAGTCACCGTGTATCAGATCTGTAACATATCTCTGGCACAAGTATACTTGTAATACAACACAGAGAAAGAGTGCGAGTGGGCGCGCTGCCCACGACCCCGCGAGGTGCACTAATGAGAGAGTCAGGGCTTACACCGGCGCCGGTGACCTTAGACTCCGGACAACAGCGATTCGCAGCGAGACTAGAAAACGCGTGCAGCAGCAAGCTAAAGGAGCTACACAGCAACCCCTCCTCCAGTGCACCGATATGCAGAGTAGTCAGGGAAGAGCATGAGCATGGCCGGACAACCGAAGGCATGAACTGGCTGGCCCCGGGCGAAGAACCAGCGGTCCGGACCACCGTACTGGACGACACCGCTGCAGCCAAAAGCGCCGCACAGCGCTCGGCAAGAGAGGAAGAAGCCAAAATCGCAGCAGGGGTCTGGATGTGGTGGACAGATGGATCGCGCTCAGACGATGGCCGAGTGGGAGCCGCAGCGGTGTGTAAGCACGGAAATGAATGGAAGTCTCGCCACAGATTTGTGGGCACCGGACTTATGGAAGTCTTCGACGCGGAACTCGGGGCGATCGGGCTTGCGCTGCACGTGGCGATAGAGATGAGCGACATAATGCAGATGCACGAAGTCAAGACGGTGGCAGTCTTCAGCGAATGACTGGCCGCAATTTGACAAGTGACACACCTTGAGCCGGGTGCAGGGCAGCGACAGGCAAGGCGGATCAACAGAAGGGTGCAGAGTCTCCTCGCCCACTGCGTCGCAACCGCAAACCACTGGGTCCCGGGAGACTCCGGCATCCCCGGACAGGGAGAAGCAGACCGTCCGGCCAACTTGGCTGGAGATGCAAGCGGCAGCACAGTGTTAGAGCAGCAATTCACCTTGGCCGCGAACAGGGCTAGAGGAATCTCCAAGAGAAGATGGGCAGCTAAGGCAGAGTGGGAAGCCGACAAGTGCAGCAAGCACTTCAGCTACAGACTCAAGGGCAAGGCGGGGACCAAAAGACCTATTCTGATAACAAGCGTAAAACCGCTGGCCACCAGTTTCTACCGACCGAAGTCTGGGCATGGGGCCACTGGAGTCTACCTAAAGCGGTTCTGCCACCGACATGACGACAAATGCTGCTGTTGTGGGGGGTTGTGTTCCAGACGCGGGAGCACCTTTCCACCACTGCCGCAGATGGAAGGACCAGCAGAAGATACTCTGGAAGAGGGTGGGACAGGCAACAGGCTGGAAAGCGGGCAGATGCCGGCACGTGCCGATCTCTGAGCATTGCATCATGGAGGTGTGCGACCAGGCATTGATGGTCTTCTTTGCGGCGACTGATGTCGGGTAATTTCCAGCCAATTGAACTAGAGGTGTGGAGCGGGCACAGGGCGTGAGGCCTGGGGGCGGCGCTGGTGGCAACGGGATTACGCTATTCTTTCTTTCTTTGTTTCTTTCTCTCTTGTCCTGTTTGTCTTTCTCTCACCTTTCATTTGTCAGCGGGGACAAAGAGTAACTTTGGGGGAGCTCCACTATGCAGCAAGCTCGCCCGGAGGCGGAGGGGATATCACGGTCCTGTCATACTGTAATTAGAGACAATACAGTATGATTAAACAACAACAACAAGAGTGCGAGTGATTTACCATAACAGCACATGAAATCTCGATTAGTTCGTACATGGTAAAAATTCGTCATCAGCCGCTACCACCCATTCCCAATAATACTGTAGTACTTGTAATCATGTTCATCATGTTCAAAATTGTTGCTGAAAGCCCTACCGTGCACAGTAGTGACTGCCGCTATAGACTGCACACCATGACTGCTGTATTAGACTTAGCACTCTGCTCTCCCTTCTTCTAACTTCTTCCCTCTTCACTTGTACATACTATGAACGCACTCATTCACATCAATAGGTTATAAGCCCGGCGGTCGCTACTCACTAAATTCGCATATTATGATTTCTTCTTTCAATCTTCTCACAACCTTCCAAGGAACTCCTGGATCGCGAAGACCTTCCCCGGAACCTCGCCGATCGCAAAGGCCCTCCAAGAACCCCGTCGATCAAAAAGACCTTCAAGAGCCATGCCTACCGAAACCTTCATGACCGTTAATGGCAATGTTCCGATGTTAACTGAGACAAATTGACCTATGTGGAGAGAGCAAGCGCGGTGAGTAATCATCGGAGCTGATGCTTACGAGATTGTGACCAGAGAAGAGCCTGAACCAGAAAGCTGTTGCTTCCACAAACACAGGACCATCACTCGATTCATCGTGGTCAACCCACTCAGCCACCACCAATGTCCAGCAGCAACTGTATGAACCCATCGAGAGTGAAATGCACGTTAAATAGAAACATAACAAATATATAGATCAGAGACTATGAAACAACCGAGTGAGTTTGAGTTGTTGTTGTTGTTTAATTATACTGTATACACTCTAATTAGAGTATGACAGGACTTGAATAACCCTCTCTGCCTCCGGGCGAGCCGGCTAGATGGCGGAGCTCCCCCCCACGCTACCCTTCGTCCCCATTGACGAGTGAAAGATTCAACAAAGCCAGAAAGAATGGTATAACCCCGTTACTGCCAATGCCACTCCTTAGCCCTGAGGCCGATCCATCCCGCCAGTTCATTTGGGCAGTCACTTCCCCACGTCAGTGGCCGCCTAGAAGTCCATCACTGCTTGGTTGCACTCTTCTACGGAAAACAGCTCAGATGCCTGCATGAGTCTGCATCTGCCCGCTTTACAGCCCGTCGCCTTTCCCACCGCCTTCCATAGTGGTGTCTGTTGGTCTTTCCACCGGCTGCAGTGGTGGAAAAGGTGCTCCCGCGTCTGTGTCTGGGTGGCTATCCCTCAACACCACGAGCACTTGTCGTCGTCTTGGTGGCCGAACAGTTGTAGGTCGACTCGGGCGGATCCATGCCAGGACTTTAGTCAGTAAAACCTAGCAGCCAGCAATTTCGCGCTTGTCATCGGTATAGGTCTCTCATCAGCAACAGCCCTAGTTTCAGTCTGAAACCACCGGGTGTTCCGGATGGCTCTGACGGCGCTGTGGGAACCTCGTACCATCTGACGGAGAATTACACACTGCCCGTCGCCCAGGCAACAGGTCGCTTTGCATAACAGAGCATCTGGGAGCGCCGGCCACATGTCTGAGAGGACCTCAAATCACAGTAGAGCAGTCTAAGAAAAACATCATCTTCTTTGTGAACGCTGATGGTGCGCTTGGAACTCATAGCTACGACTAATCGTTCAATGATTTTTCAAACTCATGTATTCAGGTTGTACTCTCATCTATGTATCAATGTATCTATATAGCTATCAATCAACAGACGGTATATCTGGTCTGGTTGCAGGCAGTGCTTGAGAGCAATTCGAGGTGTGCCTAAAAATGACGATGAAGTGAACTCAGAGATACACTCTGAGGCCGTGAACGAGGGAGTTTGCAAATCGAATTGGAGATCGAGTTTGAGTGAACTCAGAGATGTAGTGGGAGGCCGTGATCGAGTGAGTTTGGAGATGCAGTTGGAGGCCGAGGTCGAGTAAACTAAGAGATGCACTTGGAGGGCATGATCAATCGAGAGTGGAGATTCCCTGGGAGGCCGTGATCGAGTGATTTGGAGATGCACTTGGAGGCCGTGATCGAGTGAACTGAGTGATGCACTTGGAGGCCGTGATCAATCGGAATTGGAGATGCGCTGGGAGGCCGTGATCGGGCGATTTTGTTGATGCACTTGGAGACAAAGATCGAGTGAACAGAGAGATGCACTTCTATGCTGTGATGAATCGAGTTTGGAGATGGACTGAGAGGCCGAGGTTGAATCAACTCAGAGATGCACTTTGAGGTTGTAATCGAGCGAGTTGGAAGATGCAATTGGAGACTGAGATTGAGAGAACTCAGAGACCAACTCGGAGGCTGTAATCGAGCGAGTTTGGAGATGCACTTGTAGGCCAAGATTGAGTGAACTGAGAGATGCACTTGGAGGCGGTGATCGATCTAGTTTGGAGATGCAATTGGAGACTGGGAGTGAGTGAACCCAGAGATACACTCCGAGGCCATGATCTAGCGCGTTTGGAGATGCACATGTAGCAGGCTATGATCGAGCAAGATGGGAGGAGTACTTGAAAGTGGTCGATCTGGAGATGGTCGATGTGAGGCGCACCAGGTGCTGAGATTCTAATCATTGGTTAGTTAACTCAACACCGTGGGAATATGACGAGGTGACGTTTCCTTTGATTGTCTTATGGTGTACTGGCTGGTGGCGGTGGATCGGTAGGGAGGTACGCCGGAAGTTGAAGCTACATTCAGGGGTCAACTCAAAATCGTGAGAATGAAAGGACGACAGACAATATGAGGTGTATGCTGTACTCGGTGTATGCTGCACTCAGTGTTAACTCATGATGATGGCATGCAGAGACTCGAGAGAGGGATGACTTAACTTTGTGTTGTTGCGATGTTGGTAGAGTTGTGGACAAGAAAGAAAGAGATGGGGGATGAAGATGAGAACAATATGGAGGACACGAGCGGCTAGGAGAAATCAGGAGTACAACTTGCCTGATTGGGTTTAGAAGACCTCGTTTCAGTGTTATTACACGCCTGATCGAGACACTTACCTGCTGTATCGGGGATGGTGAATTGACTTGCACACGAAATTCTCTCAAGACCGAGTTTCTTATGATGATTTCCGCCATCTCCTCTAATTTCTCTCTTTCTTGTCCTCAACTCTACCATCACCTAAGAACACAAAGTTTAGTCATCCCTCTCTGTCTCTCCATGCCATAATCATGAGTAAACATCTAGTACAGCATCATCCCAAGATCGAAAGGCTCCCACACTCAGCCAGTTTCTTATCTCTCGGCGGATGTTGTACTCAACTCTCTACATTCCCACAATTACAAGTTAACCAATGAATAGAGTCTCAGCAGCCGTTGCACCTGCCACCAAATCGACAGCCTCCAAGTACTCCTCCAAACTCACTCGATCATAGCCTGCTACAAGTGCATCTCCCACCTAGCTCGATCACGGCCTTGGACTGTATCTCTGAATTCACTCATTCACGGTCGCCCATTGCATCTCCAAACTCGCTCGACCTCGGCCTCCAAGTGCATCTCCAATCTCGCTCGATCACAGCCTCCCAGTGCATCTCCAATCTCGATTGATCACGGCCTCCAAGGGCATCTCTGAGTTCACTCAACCTTGGCCTCCAAGTGCATCTCCAAACTAGCTCGATCACACCATTCAAGTATATCGTTAAGGAGCGACATTAGGTGTACGGAGATACAGCGGTAACAGAGGTGGAGTGACCAACGCGGAGTATATATTCGGCAGACCCCCGGGTAGATACGCAGCATCTCATTTTCATCTCATCTTGTCATACAACGAAAATACACCTCAATCTTTACCATCTTTTTGTCTCACTCGCTCTTTCTGAGATTTCGTGGTTCCACACAATTGCGTGGATCCTCACGGTCGTGTAGTATCATATCTTCTGACCTTGTTCCTACACTTTCCAAGGGTAATGGAGAAGGAATGTGAGGAGGGATTTTCGCAGCGTCACCCATTGCATTGCAATATCGACCCAAACATGTACCCAATGAACCCATTCCGACGTATGGTCACAGTTGGCCACAACCCTAGAGTGTTTGATTCCAATAGGAGACCGACATAGCAAGAAGAAACAGCGATCAGAGGGCGATATCCAATGCGACGCGTGGTATTGACGCCGGGCGCGGAGTAAACCGCTACCGGGGTGTCTCTGACTGCTCTGACTGAGCGTGTCCACTCTGACACAGCCATTCAGCCCGGACACAAATGTTTTTGCGGTTGCTTGGTCCACGCGCTGCTCTGGAGTCAGTACCGGAAGTGCTTGCTGCACTTGTTGGCCTCCCACTTCGCCTCGGCTGCTGATCTTGCATTGGAGATTTCTCTAGCTTCACTCGAGGCCGAGGTGTATGGCCGCTCATTCACTGTGCAGCCACTTGAATCTCGGGCTAAGTACGCCGGACAGTCTGCTTCCGAATATCCGGAGATACCAGAGTCTCTCAGGACTCAATGAATCTCTGTTGCAATGCCGGGGGTGATGAGACTCCGCGCCCTTCTGTTGATAAGTCTCGCTAGTCGCAGCCATAGGTCTGATTCGAGGTGTGCAGTTTGCCAAATTTTGGCTTGTATGTCGCTGAAAACTGGCACCGTCTGCACTCCATGCTTCAACAACTCTTGTCACTTCTCGACCGCCAGGTCAAGCGTAAGTCTTATCGCCCACAGTTCGATGTGAAAGACCCCTATTCGTCCAGTACCCAGATAGCTGCGATGGGACCTCCACACCACTCTGTGCTTGCATCCTGCTGCAGCTCTCACTGGGCCGTCATCTGGGTGCAATCCATCTGTGCACCACTTCCGGATTCTCGCTCCCACATTGGCCTCCATCTTTGGTACCCACCGCTGCGCGGCTCGCTTGGCTGTGGTTGTGTCGTCCAGGATAACAGTTCTGACGACTGATTTATTGCCGAGGGCTGGCCTGTTTTTGCAGTCGGTTATCTGGCCATGCTTGTACTCTTCCGTCACTGCTCTGCATACCGGTGTCCCTGACGATGGATATTGGTGTAGATTCTTTAACTTATTGGTGCACACATTTGCTAGCCTCGCTGCGAAACGCTGTTGACTGGATTCTAACATTGCTGCAGCTGGTGTACGCCCTGAGTCTCCCATTAATGCTCCCCGTGGCGTCTTGTGTAGCTCACCCAGGATAGATCTGCCATGTCGATTGAGGAGAAGTTGGAGTTTGTCTCGCCTGCCAACTTTGCTGGGATCCCAACAAAGTTCGCTCAGAACAACATTCGGTCTGAACAAAGTTCGCTTTGAACAAAGTTCGCTCTGAACACAGTTCGCTCTGAACAAAGTTCGCTCCCATACCTTGCCACTGCCTGGACACACTCCACCTGGACAGCCCTTATGCTCTCTGGTACCGCCCTGTAAATCTTTCTGAGGGTTCTGAGTCTAGCTTCTGCTGCCCTCTCATTCTTCATGCAGCGGTTGTGGTACACCTTGGGTATCAGGTGGGCATCAATCTAGACGCCCCGCCAGTGACTCGACTGTCTGTCGAACTATATGCACCCTTCTCCGACTATTATCTTTGCTGTGAGTGATGGCCAGCGGTGTTTCTTGTGGCCTCGTCTGCGTGTGAATAGTGCTTCTTCCGATTGTGCGGGGTGAAAATGTAGCCCTTGTCTGCGTGCCCACTCCATGCTCTTTGCTGGGCATCTCTCCAGTATCGTCATGACTCGGATGACATCATGTCAGGTCACCACCAAGGGAAGGTTGTCCACAAAGGATAACCCTCTGGCTGCTGATACTTACTCTTCGACCCAATTTATCAGTCCTGAGATGTAGATGGGAAAGAGGATTGGTAACACAGGTAAGCCCTGCTGCTACTGGGTGTCGTTCCATGGCATTGCCTTCGATTATCATCGCAACAGTTGTTTCTGAGAGAAAGCTCTCCATCCATCGTATAAGTTCTCCATCCATTTGCCTGTCCTTCATTAAGTTGACTAGCCTTCCTTTGCCCAGGTGTGGGAAGGCTGGCTTAGTGTCCATGAGAAGCACGCCTGTTATGTGGCCGTTTGTCCAAACAGCATGAGCTCTACCAACAATGATGGCTGCTGCATCAATGGCTGACCGTCCCTTCCTGCTTCCCAATTGTCCGTCGCTCAATAGCCCTCTGCTTTCATCCTCTTCTGATAGCAGCTCCGTGACTACGTTTTCGACCACCTTTCCAATTCAGATTAGTAGGGATATGGAGCGGTAGGCTTTCAATTTTGTATAGTCCTCTTTGCCCGGCTTGGGAATCACCACATCCTTGGCATGCTTCCATACCACCGGATGACTTCCTGTCCGACTGGCCGCGTTTCTCCGCCCTACAATCCTGTCTTTGTTCCACTTTCAGAGTGGTCCTATGGCGCCTAAAGACAGCTTGTATGAGCCTGGTGCCTTTTTGACTGACTGAGAAGATAAGGTTCACTCAACTGCTTCCTCGGTGACATGCGTGTGTCTGCATCCCACTACCTGTAGCTCGTAGTACTGGTTGTTGTCGTTCGGGGAGAAAGATTTGTGTCTCAGCATCTCCTATTTCTCTGTGACTGTGTCTGCTCGTTTGCCTTCTCTGTCCATCAAGACCTCCACGGTCCTGCCTGCTTGAGGGTTGGGGTATTGCGCTGATCTGCATACCTCGGCTCCCCAGGGGTTCTGCAAGTAATCACTCCTCATTAGGGTCTTGCACTACGGAATTGACTGCTGGAGTTCTGTGTTCGCCCTGGCGGCCGCCTCCAAATTGCGCTTTCTTCGTATCTCTCTTCCGACCGCTGTTCTCATTTGTTTGGTGTTGGCATTCCACAACCTCTTTGATTTGGCGCAGATCCTGATCTTCTTTGCTGTGCCGTTGAGAATGCGGCTCATTACTTCCTGACACCAAGCGGTCTCCTGTTCCACCTTGTCTTATGTCCACTCTGCATTCAGGTGAGCTCTCTCCTTGCTAGTTCTATCCATAACGTCTCCGCTGCCACCAAGTACTGCTGTGTTATTGGAGCTATGTTCCCTCCACCATCCTCGCATGATCCGCCTCCTCCTGCCTGTCCACTCCCACCTCTCATTCAATAACCTCATGGTCCGATTCAGTGGCATGGCAATCAGTAACTACGGTCCATCTCATTATCTGTCGGTTTGCCAGTCTGTAGTTGACGATTGACTCTCCTTTGTGGTCTTCCCTTGTCCGATTCTGTGTGGATCGGCCATCATTCCCAATTTCCAATCCATGCTCGTAACTGTCTTCCAGCCAGAAGGCAGTAACCCGCTGGTCGCGGCACCTCGGGTCCCCCTGACTGCTGTGGGCATTAACATCTCCCGCTGCCATGGCGCTGGGAGATATGAAGAGACTTGGCAGTTATGGCTGGAATATGGAAAAGGTGTCGAAGGAATTCCGTTATAGAATGACAAAGATGTTCCGAGACGCTGAGGAAGCAGTGAGATGGTCGCGGTATAATTAGCACCATAAGGAGGTGGTGTGAGGTGTTGCGATGTCGGATGATATGGACTCGCTTTATTGTTAAGGAGTTGCCCTGATGGTGTGTAAGATCGTTGAATGAAATTCGGATGGTACATTGTAACATGAGGTATGATTTGATGGTGGCAGACGAATTGTACATAAACACATGGTTGTGGGCATTGGATGATTTCCTTTGCTTCTCACTATACTCATTCTGTGGAATTGCAAATTAAGTCACGACTTTGAAAACAGCTTCAACTGTTGTCTTGTCTTGATTTCCTCGATATGAACTTCGAGCTCTCTCAGTCTTGTTTGAAATATCTCATTCTAGTTTCCAAAATCACCTATGCCTGACCCCACCCGTCACACTTGAACCAGTCTTACAGCATCATAGCTGAAATTGAATGTGTGTACATGCCTCGACAGGGTGTAACTGTTGTTCCGAATCTTGCTCTGTCTCCGGTTGGGTTAACCTTTGACTGAACCACCGTTGGATATATGTATGCGACCATTGAATTCACCAGTTATGCCGACTTACCAGATTTGATATCCGTCAGTGCCCGGATAGATCCCCATAGTCAAATGGACCATATTGATACTAAAGGTACTTATCGAATGAATTGGTTTGATTTTGCTAGAACCCCTTGCCTTGTGTTGGAACCTGAACCATTGAACACATTCGAAAGAATCAATACAGTACTTGCCGTGACCTTCGAGGAAGAACCCCTGGAAGAATATTTTTGGGAACAATCTGATGTGCCCTTCCCTTGGAATATGTATTGGACAGACGCATCCAGAGAAAGCAGAGGACTGGATATTAACGACCCAGTGTTTGGATGACAGTGGACAAAGTCTACTACAGGACTACACTGGGGACTGCAGACAGATTGTAACCATGAGGAACCTCGCGATTGTGAAGTACATAACTGCATAAGAGCTCTGTCGACGATTGGACACGCAGCAGCAGCAGCAACAGCATCAAAGTCTCTTGGGATTCCACTGATTGTTGTCGTACCCCCAACCACAACCCCCTCAGAAATTGACGCATATATTTAGGGCTCATACATGTGCTTAATCCGCTGCCATGTCAGGATCAAAGGAACCCTGAGCGACCCTGGCATCACCTGAGGACCAAGGAAACATCGTGTCCCTCCTCAATATTCACAGCGATAGAATTAGATCCGCGGAACTGAATGAGGCGTTCGTGCAGTGAAGGGAGGTCCTAATGAGATTAACATTGTGCTCCCAGCCAATCCACCAGGTACCGATATTGCAAAACCACCCACAACAGATAATTGACCTGCAGCAGCAAATTACAGACCCACAGGCGAAGCAGTTCCTTCCCCCGGAGTGCAATTATACTAACTTTGCACAACGGATTCAAACTTTGACTAACGCGCGGCACGAAGCCAGGAATAGACCAGCGCCATCAGAGACAGATGAGGAACTCCTTCAAGAGTCAGCGGAAATGATGCAGGATGCACAACAATCTGGAGAGGAAGTTAGCAGTTTGAGGACGCAGTGAGCCAATGACTTGACATTGGCACCCTGGGAAGCCCCGGCGGCTCCCCATACTCCAGAAGCCCGAGGGCAGATATATCCCAACACCCCGAACCTTTCACAATCCGATCAGACTCAGTTCACAGGCTTCATTGCTCAACTCCGGATAATAATACGACACAAGCCCGCCAGCTTTCCCGACAAGCATTCAAAGATGTGGGACATATTCAACCACATTAGGGGAATACCCTTATGGCAGATTTTGCCATGTGTCCAACAGAATGGAAAGTTAGGACTGGATAACCTACCAGTATTTATACAATACGTGGAAGCAGGTTTTGGGGTCCCCGACCGAGTAGCCACCGAAGAATGAAAATTCGGAGAGATCTAGAAAAAGAACTGTGAGTTCTCTCAGTATGATGGAGTGTTTCAAGTCATTGTTGCCGACATTAATTGGAACCCTTCAGCTCTGCGGAATGCTCCAAGCATGGGGCTGTCTGATGTAATGGAGAATTTGTTTAACTATCGCTGTATGCCTGAAGAGCATTCAACGTTTCTGATGGTGTGCCTGCTGTGGGATAATCAGATTCGCCAACGACGAGCGGTGAATGCTGAACAAAGTAACCAGCGAGGAATATGTTTTGAATCCCCAAGGCATCCTCCACCTCCAACGGTCTCTGAAATGGCCCCTGCTGGAACTGTTGCTGGATAATCTGGGCCAGCGCCAGTACATCTCAGCGCAGGCAAAAGGAGGATTTCAGTAGAAGAGAGGGCGAAGAGGTTTAAAGATGGGAGGTGTTTGTACAGTGGTGGGTTTAACCACAGGACGGCAGAATGTGCGACAAGGAAAAAGGCTCAGACATTGACGGCGGCTGGAGGAGAGGTTAAGCAAGTAGCAACCAAAGAAGGTTCCAAGGAATCGGGAGAAGATTAGGTCAACCCAAGCCGGATGCCACTTTGGTTGACGGAAAAAGTTTTTTTCAAATGCTTTATAATATTTCAAAATTTTGCGATTATCAGTTAGCAATGTGGGGGCATTGGAAGGATCAATCGAAGGGAAACATTTAGTTATAACCTGTACATTGACCATGAATAACCAAGAGATACCTCCACATGCACTGATTGATTGTGGAGCTACTGGCATTGCATTTATGGATCAAGATTTGGCTCGCGATCATCACAAACCCTGTCAGGAACTCAAGGGGACAAAAGGTGTTCAGGTAATCGATGTAAGACCTATTGAGTCAGGAGACATCAAACCTATCGCCAAGATTAACATGAGAATAGAAGACAATGGGGAACAACAACCGATGTTTATTACAAAGTTAGGATATTGTCCAATTGTCCTGGAACTCCATGTCTACAGCTAGTGTTAGCAATGGGTTGAAATTCCTGGGTCGGTTCCTGGTAGGGTTCCACCCGAAACCGGACCGTGGCACCGGGTCTTTACCACACGAAAAACCCGGACCATTGGGGATTGGCCAGTTTTACCACCAACTACCCAGCATTTGAAGATTACAATTTTGGCTCTAATTATTTATTTCACTTCTGATCTTATCATGACATGATCAGTATGTAGATTGTACAGTTTGAGCCGCTCTTTCATCTGCCGCTGTCAGATTTGCGATCAGACCAGTATTCGTTTAGTCACTATAGAAAACCCGCCAATTGCGCCTAAAACATCGCGTTATTTCACAGCAATTCAACTAATATTGGTCCGATCGCAAACCTGACAGCAGGAGGTGAAAGAGCAGCTCAAACTACACAATCTACGTACTGATCATGTCATGATATAATCCCAGGTCAAATACTTAATCGGAACCAAAGTTGAGCAAATCGTAAAGTGGATCGCCCGTCCAGGTACAACCTAACCAAAAAACCGGGGGTGTATGAGTGGTCCGGGTAACTCACCCACCAAGACAATGCAGGTCGGGTTTTTGCCCGGGTCTGGAACTGAACCAAACCAAACTGAACCAAACAGAACTGAACTGAACAGAACTGAACAGAACTGAACAGAACTGCACAGAACTGAACTGAACTGAACTGAACTGAATTGAACTGAACTGCACAGAACTGAACAGAACTGAACTGAACTGAACTGAACTGAACTGAACAGAACGGAACAGAACTGAACTGAACTGAACTGAACCGCGGGTCAAAACCAGGACCACAGGTGGGTTACGTGGACCCGTTGCCACCATTAGCTACGCCTACATGATCTGGGGGTACTCTTTGCATTCAATATCATCGCCTTTAGATCCCAGTTGTGTATTACACATTGCGACGATGGCCCAGTAACGGACCAAGGAGTGACGGAGAAACCTCGAGAACTGGCATGTTATGTTAATGATATATTTGAACCACAGATTCGACCCCCTAGACACATTCAATGTGAGATTGTAATGCTAAACAGAACTTCGTTCTTTCGTACTGTCAAAAAGGAGAAACTTTCAGTGTTCAAAGTATCATTATATGATACTAATATGGCCATCGAAGCAAAAGACTCAAAGGAACGCCCCTTGGAAGATATTGTTCGGGAACAGCATCATGAGTTTATTGCGTAGTTTAGTAAGCTATTGGCAGATAAGCTACCACCACTTCAATCAGGCATTAACCTTGAAGTTGGCCTGAAGAATAGGGAAACACCGATGTGGGGACCGTTATATTCAATGTTGAGTGCCGAATTGGTTTTGTTGAAACAATGGCTAGAGGAAACTATGACATCGAGAGTTATTCGACTGTCATCATCACCATTTGCTGCCCCAGTATTGTTTGTGAAAATACGAGGTGGATCATTACAATTCCATATTCATTACCGAGATTTGAATAGTAACACAATAAAAATTCGGTACCCCCTGCTGCTAATTAAAGAAACACTAAATATGTTAGGGTGATGACGCATATGTACACAGCTGGATGAACACGGGGCTTATAATCTCCTCCAAGTAAAACACCGGGATGAACATAAGTTAGCTTTTCAGGCAACATAGAGGTTATTTGAACTCACAGTTATGCAATTTGGCACAACAAATGCACCAGCAGATTTCCAGGGCTATATTAATAATGCAATTAGAGAAGCTTTGCATGATTTTGCATCAACATAGCTGGATGACAAACTTATATATCGTGATCCAGAGGAAGAATATGTTAGCCATGGTAAGTGGATAATGCAACGGTTGTTGGAAGCAGGATTGTATTTGAAGCCAGAGAATTGTTAGTTTCATATGGAAACAGTGAGGTATCTGGGATTGATTATATCAAAGTAGGGTATCTCGACAAATGCGGATAAGATTGAGACGGTACTGAATTGGAGCTGAGAGAAGAAGACCAAGAATGGACAGCTAAACAACCTTTTTGCAGTACAACAGTTTCTTGGCTTTTGTAATTATTATAGGAGGTTTATTCCCAAGTATTCTGCAAAAGCAGAACCATTGATGACTCTGACCAAGAAACATGAACCATTTGTATGGGAATTGAAACAACAGGTGGCCTTCTTGACTAGGATAACCGGTATTACAACAGCACCGGCACATTTGCATTTCCATTATGAAACAGAAGAGAATATTGGGACTGATGTTTCAAATTATGTATCCACAGGGGTATTGTCACAATTCGATGATGAGGGGGTGTTACACCCTGTGGCATATTTTTCAAACCAAGCACACAGCTGCTGAGTGCAATTGTAATATTAATGATAAGGAGCGGTTGGCGATTATCAAGGCACTTGTGCAATGGAGACCCGAATGTGAAGGTGCTGCATATTCCTTAGAACAGAAAGCTAATCAGAAGAACATTGGATATTTTATGACAACGAACCTGCTCAATTGGAGACAAGCACGCTGGTCCGAGTATTGAACACAATTGTATTATGGAGTTGTTTATCGGCGAAGGAAATCCAATGGGACGGCGGATGCATTTACAAGGAGGCCGGGAGACCTCCCCTTGAGTGGGGATGAATGATTAAAAAGCATGGAGCAAGTGGTTTTGAATCAGCAAAGTTTACCAGAACAGCTAGATATATTGGCAAATGGCTTACCTAAACAAGATTATCTTTCGATATCTGATCATTTTGATCAGGCCTATCAGGTGGACCTCGTATCTCAGAAAATACTCAATATGATCTGAGGAAATGATACCATGCAAGAGATTACGGTAGCAGAATGGCCGGAATAGGAGTGGCAGATATTTTATGGTGGAAAACATTATGTCCCTGCGGGATATTAGTTACATATGTGATTGATACAGGTGTATCGTGGACCTGCGTTGGCTGGACATCTAGGGTGGGCAAAAACTTGGGAGCTCCTGGATAGACAGTACTACTGGAAGGATATGCGAAACCAGGTCGAACAATACGTACGAAATTGTCATAACAATCAATGGTCCAGGAAATTGAGGCACGCGACGTTTCGTTTCCTTCGTCCCTTACCTGTACCTGAGAAGCCATGGGAAGTTGTTTCAATGGATTATCTGGTTGGGTGACCAGAGTGTGAAGGGTTCGATGCTGTCTGGGTGGTGGTGGATAGGCTTTGGAAAATGTGACACTTCATCCCATGCCATACAACAATGCAAGTGGTACAATTGGCGAAATAGTTTTTTGGGAGGTTTTGCACCTGCATGGCCTGGCAAAGACTATTGTTTCCAGTCTAGAACCTCAATTTTCTTGATCTGTTTGGGGACAGATATGTCGCCAGCCGGGAATTGATCGACAGATGTCCAAGGCACACCATCCCCAGAAAGAGTGCCAGACAGAACGACTGAATGCTGGGATCGACTAGTACATCCGGGTGTTTGAAAACCATCAACGTGATAATTTGGTGCGATGGTTACCCCTTGCTGAGTATGCCTCAACTAATTGAAGATCGGAATCAATGAAGTGCACTCCGCTCTTCGCAGTTCAGGTTGCTGATGCACCGATGTCATTTGCAGGAGAACTGACACAAGGGCGGGATCAGCAACATTTGGATGTGGATCAAGTTCAAGCTGTAATGCAACAAGTCCATGAACATTTAGAAGTAGAAATAAGAGGGAGTCAAGCACTGCAGGAAGAAGGTGCGAATACAGGACCTATACCTGAACCAAAAATACAAGTTGGATCAAAGGTTGCACTGGACGCTCGCATTATTCGAACGATCTGTCCAACTTCAAAGCTGAACTGGAAGCGCCCGTGACCTTTTCAGGTGTGTAGACAAATATCCCCTGATGGGTATGATTTGAAGTTACCTGCATCAGAACGAATTCATTGTGTTCAATCTGTTTCCCTTTTATATATGGTAGTAGAGGATCTCCTGGTGGGGCAATACATTGAAACTCCCCCATAAGTAAATGATTATGGAGAAGACGAATATCAAGCAGCCAGTGTTGAGGATGGTTGGGTATATCCAAATCAGTAACAGTTTTGGATGCACTGGACAGGATATGATTCCCTCACTTCGGAGTCTGTGAAGTTCGTTGATGGGTTACACGTAGTGGAGGAATTTCATCAACATGATCCTATGAAGCATGGACTATTGGAGAATGTTCTCGGGAGACCTTGAACCTATGGGGGGGATACTGTGATGGCTCTGGGAGACACAAAGAGACTTGGGAGGTATGGTGGAAATAAGGAGAAAGTGTCAAAAGAAAAGGGTTATAGATAGGCAGAGACTTTCCGAGACCCGGAGGATATGGTGAGATGGTGGTGGTATAATTTGGTACGATATGGAAGTGGTGTGAGGTGTTGCGATGTCGGATGATATGGCATGGCTGTGTTGATAAAGAGTTGTACTAATGATGGGAAAGTACATAGGATGAGATTCAGATGGGACATCGGAAAATGAAGATTAATTCGACATTGTCAGGCACATTGTATATAAGGACAAGGTTGTTGGCATTGAATGATATACTTTTCTTCTCTCGATACTCTGTCTCTTGAATAGCAAAGTAAGTCACGACTTTAAAATTAGCTCCGACTTGGGTCTGGTCATGGTTCACTCGATACTAACTTAGAGCGCTTTCGGTCCTGTTTGCGATATCACAGTCTTGTTTCCAATATCACCAACGCCCAACCTCGCACGTTACACCCTCGAGGACAGTTCTGCCCTGCCAAATTACACTCTGCAACTCCACCTTCTGTGACTGTCTCTCTCCCAACTGCGTGTCTCTTTGATCGTAAACGTTGACAATCCTCATTATCTTCTCCCCTCTCCTCCTAACGTCTGTGACCTTGACATTGATGTTAGCTCCCCTGCCTAAATCTGTCAGCTCATCAACCACTAGAACACTCCCCTGTTGTATCCCTCTCCACACGAATTTTCATTTTGTAATTTCATATGCTGAATAGCTACTCTTGACAGCTCTTCTTCCTCTTTGTGGCTTCTCGAGGCACACCACCTCCGCCTTATGTTCAACTCCCGTCTCCAGCACCGCGATGGTCCACTCGTACGACCTAGGCCATTAACCTGAATAGCTTTAATGATTGAAAGGCAAGGCTCCTGTTTCAGCCTCATTCGCAGTTTCAGCTGCGGTAGTACTTGCAGACTTGCTCATCGTACTCTCTTCTGTCTCCCCCATTGCCTCCATTTCCTCCACATCTGTCATCTCCTCTTCTCTTCCCCCCCCCCCTTGTGCTGCAGTCCCCCTCGGCCTAGGACCATGCATCACTCCGTTTGTCTTCGATGCCACATCTGTCGCTGCATTTGCCGGTACCCATCCAGCTTGGCCAATCGTCCTACCCTGCGCACGCCACCCTGACTGCTTCTGTCTGCTTCACGCATCTGTTGCTGAACGTAATGTGATTTTCTCTGCTGTTGTAGAACATCTCCGAAGTATGACCGCAGAGTGATCCCTGCTTCACTGTGCACCCCACCACATTGCAGGTGTTGTCATTAGTGCAGTGATGACCTGAGCAGTAGCCACATGTAGGGTTACTGCCGCATTTGTTCTCGATGCAACCCCATCCACAGGAGTGCTCACAATAACTGTCAGGGCCCGCATTCGTGTACATTTCGACTCGGTACTACACTCCCGCCGCCTTGATGCCTTTTTCTGACCGACTTTTCTGCCGCATTGCTCCCCTTGACGACAAAGACGACCGATGTCACAGCGATTTCTCCATTCTGCCTCTGCTCCCTGATGGTGTGGCAGTTTGCCAGCCACCATACTTCTGTAGGGATTGTTATGCCTTCTTTCTCTGCTTCAAATTCCTCTTGCATCATCTGCCGACCTTGAATGCCTTTTCCGATGTACCGTACAAGAGGTACTGTATGCATCTTTAGGCTTTCCCAAGATTCATTCTCTTCCACATCAACGACTGTTTTATCAACAGTCCTCGCTGCTGTGATGATGATGCCGCAGTGTTGCAGAGCCATCTCCACTGTCGCATTCTGGTGTGTGATTACCCTGACCACGCCCTTGGTATTCCTCCTTGCATTTATGATCCTAATGTGGGCCGGAGCCTGCTGGTGGAAAAGCGCTCTGTTTATCGCTGTCACGCTTTCTTGGTCCATCATGTTTTGGAGTGGCACGCTCTCGTTTCTCCATAAGATTATGTATTTTTCTGCAATGCCTGAGCCTGGTGTCAGGACTCGGTGTAAGGGCACGTACGCCAGCATTCATCCTTGGAGGAATATATATTGTAATCATGACATAAGGTTGCAAATGTGAACTCGAGTGCTAGTAATTATGTGTATAGGTAAGATTATCGGTGGAGATGTAACTCTTGTGGCAAGCCAACCATATTGAATGGCCATTACCCGGCCACCGTCACGTGTCGCCATTACCTTATCCACCTGTTTAGGTGCAGACCACCTTGGCTGCATAAACCGTACTTGAGAAAAGGAAATGAAAGCATAATACATTCGTGCCGTGTACGTAGTAGTACGAAATCAGAAGTCCCGTAACCGATTGGTACAGCTCAATGGTGACCTTTTGGCAGATCCGGTGCAAGGGGAAACTCCACATCCGTTGCCTGGTGGTAGAGACCTGTGCCGATGCCATATGTACTGGGCCGAGATCTAAAAACAAGAAAAAGAGAAGAGAGAAACAAGAAAACATCCAAAAGTGATCCTGTCTTCCATTATCTCAGCTTCCTAACCCATGCTCCAACGACCATCACTCCCGTAGCTTGTATCTCGGCGTGGGTTTTTGTTGAAATTGTCAGGGTGGTAGAGCTTGCGCTCGTGACTTTGCATCGATGGGAGATTCCACTGCCACCATTGGTGGTAGCCTGGTGTGTGCATCAATCATATACGTCAATTGAATCGGGTGTAGTCGCGTCGCATTAATCAATTTCTAACAAGTGAACTTCTTTAAAGATCGTTATACTTATGAAATTCACGTGCTCTTGTACTCTCTTGATCCTTTGTTCAGTGATTCATTCAATATATCTCAAGCGGTAGTCATCGGTTAGTGGCATTGACTTCCGGATGCTGGTTGACTCGGTAGTCATCTTTGGATGTCCGTTTCGGTGACCATCCGGTCGACCCTATGGTTGGGCTCTCGAAAACAGGCTTCAACCGAATCTTCATTGACTTAGCAGACTGTACGGCGAACTTCTGGTTGCGCTTTCAATAGGCGGCTTCAGTAGGATCTTGGTTGACTTGGTAGACTTTGCTAGTCGACTTCTCGGTAGACATCTCGGTCTACTCCTCGGTGCGCATCTCCGTAGATTGCATCCCACTGGGCTTTTCGCTTTTCGGTTGGACTTGACTGGTCGACTTCTCTGTAGACTACTTGGTCGAATTCACAGTGGGTCACGGTAGGCTGCCTCCTGGTGGGCTTTCGGCTTATCGGTAGGACGCATTTTTGACAAGGTCATCCCTTCATTCGATGTTTGTTGCTCAGTCGATGACTTAGACTCAAATCGGTTGCTGATTGCCGTCATGCTTTGGGAAACTTATGAATTTGGGTAGACTGTTGGTGATCTTTGTTGACCAAAGCGTCTTTTGGCAGTCTTCGTCACTGAATGTCGGAGGTCTTCGACTTTTTTTATTTTTTGGCTGGTCTTGGTCGACTTACTTCGTCCAATTTTTCCACTTGCTTTTATCTCATTTTCCACTTCCTTTGGCCTTGCTTTTTAACTACCTTTGGTCATTGACCGGCTAGGTGTTTCGACTTGCTTCGTGCTTTGACTAGTGTCGTGTGTCGGCTTTCTTTGCATTTGACCGCTCGACTTCTTTTCGCTTTTTTGGACTTTGCTTGGTCTGTTCTCGTTGTCTTTGACTGTGAGCTCTGGCCATGAATTCTCTAGGTGGGCTTACTATCTTCCAGATGCTCGCTGCATAAGTTGATTCTTCTCTAGGTACGCTTATCCCCGCTCTCTAGGTCCCGCCGGACTTTGCTGTCATTAAGTGCACTCTGGTCCTTCATTCCGCATCTCCGGTAGGGTCATCCCTCTCTTTACATGTCTTTGCTCTGCCGACAACTTATCTCCTCTAATTGTTGTTGTAGTATCGTAGTATAGTAGTTGGTGCATTCGTCAACCCAAACGGCATGACTAGGTGCTCGAAATGCCTGTACTGGGTGTGAAACGTGGTTTTATACTCGTTGCCTTCCGTGATTCGGATGAGGTGATATGAATTCCTCAGGTCCTGTCGTGCATCCCCGAGATCAGTGGGACAGGATATCAGTTCTCCACAGTGGCTTTAGTAAGAGCTCGGTAGTCCACCCCATGCCGCGGCCTGTCCTCTTTCTTCTTCCCAAATGAGATCTGTGCTGTTGAGCTGATTGGAAGTACGGATATCACTATGCCAAGGACTATGATGTAACTTGCCTCTTTTGTAGTTAGCACCATTAGTCATCGGTCGACCTTATGTCGATGCGACATGTCTCGTTACACGATACAATAGACACACCCTCGCATACGCCCGCACACACTCGACTACTCGAGCGCACGCCACCGTACAACAGGTTATGAGCCCTTGCGTTTAAAAAGGGAACCGACGATCAATTACTTCCATTTTCGTTTGTCGAGTGGAAGTCAACATCGTCACGGAGAAGCGTCTCCACAAGCTAAGCA